>Ga0302185_10001801_pt1 | contig 14614 bp, 3 predicted proteins | sample II_Bog_E1_1_FD_200231 | JGI IMG/M metagenome (GOLD analysis project Ga0302185, IMG submission 200231) | Peat permafrost microbial communities from Stordalen Mire near Abisko, Sweden - II_Bog_E1_2 | ecosystem: Environmental > Terrestrial > Soil > Wetlands > Peat | place: Sweden: Abisko, Stordalen... | reverse complement strand
CAAATCAAAATCATTGGCTTTAAGCAAGAGAATTAAACTGAAAAGAAGAAGTTAAAGAGGGGAAAAACCGAATGGACTATAAATCCAAGCCTAGAATATGCCAAATGTTCTAGTATAATTAGGATGAGTCTATAAAGTGAATATAAAGTGAAGGTGTTTTTTCCTGATTCCTATCAACAGCATGGAGCTGAAAGGAAGTATTTCTGTGGATTTAAAAAATTAAATAATTTAAAACTTTTATTCTAGATATCCTGTAAAAATTAAAATTGAGTTATCATTATTTCTTTTATGATTCATAGATTTATCTTTCCTTTCGTACAATTTGGCAAATTTGATCAAAATATTCTTGCTTCAATCCGTATATCTTGCAAAGATTACTGGCGATGGATTCTTCATTATCATATTAATGAATTTTTACCTTGACTTTGTTTTTTCCTAAATCAAATTAAATTATGAATAGGACAACCTATTATGTTTTTTTTCGCTCTAGAAATTTTGGTGGGTTTATTTTTTTCTCTCTGATCTTTTGGTAGTTTTATCCAATAGGCTTATAGTCTCTCTTTTATTTCTCTATTCGAGTCTTTTAAACTCCAATTTTCATTCTATTAACAGCTTTCTAATATCCATTAATAGATGTGCTTCTTTTTCTGCAACTCGATGACCGCACTCTCTCCTTTACCAATTCAGGTTTAAAAGTACACTCCTAAAGCTATTTTTTGTATCTTTGCTATTCGTCAACTTTTTTCTGTACTTACCTAATCTTGTACTTGTCGATTTGATAAAGGCGGTTTACCAAAGCCTACTCCTTAGATTTGTCTAGATAAATATTTTATTTATTCTTTTAAGAAAAGTTAAAACTAGTCATGGTCAAGAAGTTGTAATCGGGAGATAATTTATTTTTAATGAATTTACTTTCATTCATATTCAGAAACCGTTATCGAATCTATTCATTTTCATCATTAAAAGGAATTTGCTTCAAAGCTAACTCAAGCGAAATCAATTTTTAAAATTCTTTTTGTTAATTTTTTATGGCCTCTTTCTTTTCTATTTTTTCAATTGATTTATAATATTGACTGTCATGCTGTAGTTTTTTCCAGCTTTCAACAAAATCATTCACTGATTATTGATCTGAATATATTTCGGCTAATGATTTTTTTAAGTTTGCTACATTCTTGTCATGGAGGATGTATATGATTTCCTTCAGTTCTCTGGTTTAAATTTCCTACTAATCTATCATTTTCCAAAGACAATATACAAATTTTGCCTCTTATTTGAGTCTGGCATTTTCAAATTATCCTCTGTCTAGTTTTTATTTTGCAGCTTAAATACTTTCAATAACTTGCAAAATTTTAGTTGTGTGAAGTATATGTATGCTAGTTTAAATATTGACAACATCTTCATCTTGGAAAGAAGCGAGTTGCCCGTTTAACTTATTGATGAGGATAAGGTTACTGTTGGGATTTATCTTTTTGGATGACGACGTTGTCCGAATCCGTTCCTCCATTTGCATTTCGAGGAGCTGTTGTTGATGCTTTTTTAATTTTGACTCACTGTATAGGTTTTAGTAGTTCATGCTTTGTTAAATGTTGGAGCTGTTAAATAATAAAATTTATTGTTTAACTACTACTTAATTACAATTTGAGAAAAATCAAGCAATAATATTAAAACTATCGAATATTAGCTCGCGGAAAGTAAAATCTTTGATTATCGCAGTTAAATTTCATATGTTCTTATTTAAGGGAAATTTTCATTAGATTTTTATTAAAATTTGAAGGTGATTTTTTGAATGAAGCACTTTTGTATGACATATTGAAGTGACTAAAGGTCTACAATAAACATTCATTTATTATATTAAAAATAAATTATGAGAAGTCATATTAAATCCCAAGCATTTCTTTCCCTAAATCCTTCTCTCAACTGCAATTTTATTTAAGATCATGTCTATGAAAGATTTCTCTCAGAAGAAAACAGAGCACCTGATCTAAAAAGTAAATATCAGTATGCATCATGTCTTTAAATTAATAGAAAACGTAACTGTTAATCAATTTCGCTTAAGTTAAATAGTGTAAAATACGCCCCAAGAGAAATCTATTCTATGAAAAACCATGAAAGGAAATCATTAAGGAAACTGTAGGGCCTCACTTCTAATAAATAATCTGACAAATTTGATAAAATGAAAATTTTATTGCAAGGGGACATAAATAGAATTTTTCGCGTCAAAAACTATGGTAAATGGTTGAAATGATATTTCTCTCTCTTTTGCTAGTAAATTATTATGAATTCTGTGAAATATGAAAAAAAGCTAATTTATAAGATGATATAACAATCACACTTTGAATGGAGCCAGGCTGGACCTCCTAACGTGTTCAATCTCTTTTTCAGTATCCCTCACTCGAAGACGCAAGCTTTAAATTTCTGCAAATAAGATTACCATCATGGCCATATCTTCTTTGATTCTTTTTTCGAGGGCTGATTGATTGGTAAAATTCAACCTTAGTTACTATAGATCATCTTTTTGGACTTGAACTATCTTTAGCAATCTTTAAATTTCTGCACTCAATACTTTATTCTATATTTTACGAGAAGTACCATTTCAAAGAGGTTTCCGGCTTCTTTCAATTTGAGTCTTAAATCATAGTGCTCTTGCTTTAGTTTTTCGAATTCTTGTACTATCCTCTTTAATTATAATATTTATTGATGTGAATCTTCTAAGCGTCGTTGAAGATCAAAATTCTCTTTCTTGAGGTCCTGCATAATATTTTGTAACCTTTCAAATTCTTTGTACAATTTATTAATGCTGAGTTAACTCTTTATTACCTTTGTTCATATTCAACGAGATGCTTATTAGCCTTATTATACTCTTCAGTTAAAGTTATATAAGAACTCTTTAATTTTTCGTACTCATTGCTGACAGTACTAGTATGCTATTCATAAGATCGCAATTTTGTTTTAGATTCAGCATTGACTTGATCCCATCGAGCACACTATTATATTTTTAGATGAAGAGTATTATTTAATCGTTCAATCTCAGCCAAATATTGAACTTATTTTTTATGTGTATTTTACAGCTAAAAAGTGGATTATCGGATATGATAATTTTGACTTTATATTTATTGAGTTAATTTGCTGATTTTAGCTTAATATTCAGACATTCTAGAAGCAGTTGCGTTATAATTTTACCCTACTCTTCTTCTGGATTATTCTAGCTAATTATTAAGATTGTTTAATTTATTTTCTGCATCCCTCTTATAATTTTTAAATAGGTTTTATGCAGAATTCAATTCTTCATATTTCATTTTTAGATTGGTATTTAATCTTTCAACTTCTTGGCTTAGTAAAGCTATTCTACTTTCATAATCCGCAATTCTTCTGTTTTAATCTGATAATTATCTGATAACTTTTCTTAATTCCTCATTTTAAGAGTTGAGAGATGTTAATTTTTGTTAGAGAATGGATTTGGCATTCCTGTGCTCAGCTAAAAGACCATCTGATTCATTATATATTTTTTGCCATTTTTCAAGTTCATGCTAATACACTCTGATTTTGCCTTATAAATTATTGAGCTCGTCAATTTTGATTCTCAGTTGATTGTTTAATCTTTAAATTTATTGACTTAGAAGGGAGATTTTACTTTCATATTATGGGAGCCTTCGGCTTATTTATGACATTTATTTTAATCTTTTGCTTAACTGTTAGTTTTAGATGATTACTTGTTTCAGTTTCGCTTCCAATTCTGATGATTCCTAAGATTTTTGGCGAAGAAGTCCCGCAAGTCGGTCGATTTATCCAGAAACTTGAGTCATACGAATTTCATATTCTTGCACTCTTTTAACATTTTGATCTCTCTATTGAGTAACAAGTTTAAGTTTATTTAAAATTTATAAATGATTCTTATTGAGTTCATCTAATTCTGCAAGTTTCCTGCGACTTTCTTCCTTTTACGCATTGCCTATTTTAATTTTATCTTCCAATGATGGGACGATTTACTTACTATATTTCAGCAATATCTCGTTCAGCCTTTCAATTTATTTGCTTAGGACTGAAAACCTATTTTAATAATCTGGAATTGTCCTATTAATATCTGATAGCTATCTCAAATGCTTTCTCATTTCGTCATTTTCAGTAGTTAAACTAGCTATTCTTTGTTAAAAAACTAATGATTGATTTTTAAGATCTCTGTGCATGGCATTTTCTAACTCTTAGATTCTCTGTCTATATCTTTTAAGTTCTTCTTCAAGAGACTTATTTTTATTTTCCAATGAGCTAATCTCTTCAACTTTCAATTTTAGATTGCCGTTTAATCTCTCCACTTAGTTAAGAATCAACAAAAATTTATTTTAAAGATCAGGAACTTTATTGGCCTCAACAGTCAGCTGCCTCATTTTAATTTTAATTTCTTCATTTTCCTTGATCAGATAGCCATTTTTGTTTTGGAAGTCCCTGATGACGTTATTATCAAGATTATCAATTTTACGCTGATAGTTAGTAATTTATTCTTAATAGGCCCGACATTTGGTTTCCCATACATTGCTTTATTAGACTTTCTTCTTGAGAATGGAGTTTAATCTTTATATCTATTGGCTTAAAATGGAAATCTTGTTATCGTACTCAACCAATTTGCGATTTGAGTTTGTCAAATCCTGTATTTTCCTATTCAAATTGTCATTTTCCTGACTGAGGGATCTTAATCTTCCCTATAAACTGGAAATATCCTATAGCTGTTCTTTGACGACCATATTCTGATGCTATAATTATTGTGAAAAATATGATTTCTTGGACTAGACCTCCTGAATTTTACGGTAGAATTGCTCATTTTATTGACTGAGAGCACGAACTTTGGCTTCATATTATTGACTGAGCTTTGTTTTTGCTAAAGAGGTTTCATTATATTTTTTGCGAAGTTCTTAATTTTCTTGCGATATTCGACTCAACTTTTCTTATAAAGTAATAAACGTTGCCTTTAATTGTTCAAACTCACTTTTTTTCTTATTTAGTTACATGTTTTCCCTTTTAAACTATTGCAAAATATCGTTTAATCGTTAGATTTATTGACTTAAAATGGTTATTTTATTTTAATACTCTGCAAATCTACGATTTGATTCATTTAAGTTGTTCCTGAGCACTTCAATCTCCTGATGTGCTGCTCTTACTTGCTGATCAAATCCTCTATATTGATTTTCTTTTTCCCTGAGAGATGTTTCCAATTATACAACTCTCCTTTTGTAGCTTTAAACGTCATACAGTGATTTTTTATATCTTTCTTCTAATGAACCACTTTGATCTATATGAATTTAGATAGTTCCTTTCAATCTATCGGTTTATTGGGATAAAAAGGATATTTTTGATTAATATTCAGTTATCTTTTTCCTGAGATCGTCATTTTCTTTGGAGACCATTTTGAATCTCTGATCATAGTTTGTGACTTATTCGACTTTGATTTTCAAAGCATTATTGAGTCTATTGATTTCAGTACTGAGAGTTCTCATTTATTATTCGTATTGGCCAAATTTTTGCTTGAACTGATTATTTTAGTCATAAATCCTCTTGGCTTTTAGCTCATTTTATTTGCTGATGGCGATGATCTGTTCTTGAAGATAATTATTCTCTTGTTTAAGCCTATCTATTTCCTGCATACTTTGAATACTTTTCCTTTCCAACTCATTAATTTTAAAATCGCTTTCTGATACTCTTTTGGTTTGAATGGCCCTCAATTCTATCTCGTAGCTATTTATCTTAGTCTCATAGTTTTTGTTTTAGTAATTTTTTACTCTTAAGCTCTATGTGAGTCTTTCAATTTATTGATTAAGAACGGCAAACTTGTTTTAGTATTAAATTTTGTTTTTATTCTAAAAGGACAGCTTGTTCAATCGCTAATTTTATTGGGCAAACAATACGATTCTTTTCTCATACTCTGTTAAATTTTGTTTAAGATCTTCATTCTCCTTCATCCTTCTTTTTAATTAATATTCGTACTACTAAATAATCCTCTGATTTTAAAACTGAAGAGATTTAAACTGCTCATTTTTGCTTGGCGAGGCTATGTCTTCCTCCATCTTCCTTAAAGTGCGATTCAATCGTTAAATTTCTGCAGTGTAATATTGCTCCTTTCGATTGATTTAACTGTTGTGTTCTACTTCCAAATCATATATTTTTTTGGAAAGGCCTTCCACATCACTGCCTTTATTTTTTAGCTGTTGTTGCAGAGAATTCACTTCATCAATCCTGTGCTTTAAGTTTTGCTTGAGGAGATCTGCCTATTGAATAAGCATGGAAATATTGTTTTAATATGAAATGATTTTTCTGTTGAATTCTCCATATTTGTTGTTAAAATCTTCAACTTACCTCCTTATCCCTTAATTTTTATGGAGCTAATACTCATACTGACTATTTTTCCTGTTCGCCTCCTCCAACTCTGCCATCTTCTTTTTTAGCACATTATTGAGTCTTTCAATTTCTTTGCTAAGCTTTTCAATGTTGGACTCATAAGTTCGAATCGTATTTCGATTTTAATCAATATTGGGAAAATCCTGTGTTCTGTCATAACTTTTCTTTTCTATTAATCGATAGCTTTATTAAAGCTACATTATTTTAGTTTATAGCTAATTAATTAGGTCACTCTTCTTGCGATTGTCTTCTAGAGCCAACTTGTATTGATTTGCAAAATCACTCACCTCATTGGACTTCTCTCTGAGTACTAGATTGAGGCGATCGATCTCTTGCCCAAGCATTCCAAATCTATTCTAATATTCTGCGATGGTGTGGTTGATGTTGGCATACTGATTGATAATATTGTTTTTCTATTAAATTTGGTAGATAAGCTGCCTTGCTTTATTTTGCAGATCATCAATCTCTTTGGTCTTTGCCTCATTGATCTATTTGATGCGTTTGCTTTCGAACTACAGTTTTTTGAATTCAATTTATAGTTTATAATAGGCTTCGCTCTTTTGATTATCATGACTGCGACCAGATTACGATCTCAACTTTCTTGCAAGCTCATCATTTTATATATTTTTTGCACTGATGATCTATTGGTACTCTCTCAGTTTTCCCTCTCTTGTTTTCAAGAATTAATTTTCTTTGTACAGTATTTAAATTTGTTTGAGACTTTCCTCATATTTTCTAATGAGTTCCGACTCGTAGCCTGCTCCCAATCCCAGTTTTTTCTTTAGTTCCTAAAATTCTGACTGTCTAAATAATAAAATACTGTTTGCTTTCTCACGAATTATCTCAATTTTACGTTTTAATTTTTGTAAGCGCTTTCCTCTCCCAGTTGCTCAACAAGTTCTTTGATCTGAACCTCAAATGAGTGTCTATCAAGGTCTTTCCTCTCGTTTTCTTTGAATCTAAATAATTGAAAGGCTACTTCAGTTTGTATTAGTCAAGGTATTCGCATAATCTTTAAATTTAAGCGGCTTGCAATAGGCAGACCAACTCCAAGTGCTCTCCCATGAAATTTCTCCTGCCAGGAAGTCTGGCGATCATCGATCTAATTCAAAATTTTATAAACTTGCGGATATCGTAAGGATCACCAGGCTCTATGATGTTCCACATGATTTCTCTTTTTTGGACACTGGAAACGAGGCGACTATTGATATTAAGTTGACTCTATCTGCTCATGGGTTCAATTCAAATTTGAAAAATGTTAGCAATAAAATATATTGGAAAATATAGATTCGCCATTGTATCTCAAAATTAGTTAGATTAAATGCAAAATATTCTCGAAAGCAATTAAATGAAACTTAATAACTCAAGATATGAATCATCCAATTGTTGTCGCCTGTCCCTGAAAAGGTCTAAAATTTCGAGAGGCACTAGCTTAATTTGCATTTCTATTTTAATAGTTCGGGCCTTGACTATTTTGAAAGGTATTGATAGAACTGTTCAAAGGAGACATAGGCATCATTTGATAGTTATTGACTTGTGCAGGCTCATTTGAATGTGAGGAAGAGTAATGCTTAAAGTTTTTATAAGCATAATGACTAAAGAGGACGGCATTCGGGAAGTATGCTACTTTTGCAATTATAAAAAGAATTCTGGTTGCGTTTTTGCTCTCAATTTTTTAGTAATACTATATTCTATGTCATCAAAGTTGTACAGTCCGATGAATTAAACGTAGACAAAGATGCACTGCAAACTGCATAGCAAAAAGTAGTTCAAAGTCATCGAATAATTGAACTCCGCCCAGCTCAGATACAGAATATAGGCAAGAAACCCCAGTAGGACTATAAACATAAATTCCCCACAGAGTAAAGCGAATAGACTCAAAATGAACAACCCTGCTGCCAGAAATTGCAGAATATTTTTACTTTTTCTGAGTTCTTCCGTGAAGGCAGGCATCTGCTCAGGACACTACAAGCACATTAATTAATATTATAATATTTCACATCAACCATGAGCATACATATGATAATCAGGTCTATTTTGTTTTCGTAGCCGATTGCCCTGTTTTTTTACTTCCATTCCTTTTCTGATAAAATTTTAAAAACCTCTATTTTTCTTTGAGGACATGCTATGGATCTGCGAGACTTTCAGGCGGGGTAAGTTTTGCGATTTTAATGATATTCCTCTCAATGCGATTGATCAAGATAGACATTTTGGGAGAAACAACATTTTTATTTTTGCGATATTTTGCTTCCATCAACACTTCCGCTAGAATTTACTAATTTTCTAGCAGTAGTTATTCGGCTTGGTTCATTTTAGTGAAGTGATGGCCATTGGTTTATGGCTATTCTGATTAGTTCTTGGACATGTTATTATTATATGTGCAGATTAATAAGTATAAATATAGTGTGCAAACCATTTTACCATCAACAAATCAACAATATTCAGTGACTAATTACCAATCAAATAGAAATAGGATGATTTAAGGCTCGAAGTTATGTTTTTATTAAATTAAAAAAAAAGCGGGAAGCTATGATTTAAGAGATTGAAGAAGGAAATATTCACCATCCGACCCAAGAAACTACTCCGATGTACTCTTTCAAGGATATTTAAATCTAAGATGAGAAATCCATCCTTATTTATTTTTTAAGACACCTTACCTTCGATGCACCAGAAGATACTATATGGGAAGATCTTACCTCTGAATAAATTGTAAGGCTCAAATAATTGATAGATAAAATTTACACTTCTTATAAGTCTAACAAAAGAATAAAGAGCCAACTTCAAGGACTATGGTCCCTGCTAATTTTTAGCTTCGGTCATCGGAATGGACTTAGCTTATATCTTTATTTTTAAAAAATAATCCAGCCTGAACCTGAAGCTCAGCTGAGAGCAGCCTCATCTGAAGTTAAATAGGAATATATATAATTTCAGCCAAAGTAATATTTTCGCAAAAATAACTAATGGATTAAGGACAAGCACTTTCTCCAAGCAATTACCGTTTTGGAGACACATAGCTAGGGATTAAATATAGAGTCATTGTCTAAGTTTTGCTACATATTTTTCGAATAAGTACATACAGAAGTAGACTACTTGTGCATTTCGAGATAGTTCCAATAAAAATATAGTACCTTCAAAACAAAAGTGATCAAATCATCTAAATAAACTAAGGTAAATAAGGTTATATTCAATGATAGGTTTTGCAATGAAAATGTGGTCTTTTCTGAACCAGATGTCATCAATACATTTCAATACTTTACCAAAAATTAATTTCTGTTGAATCAATCGTACTCCAGAGCCAACATTATAATCGATGTCAAAAATAAATGCAAAACTGTTATTTAGCAGATATCTGAGTAAGAGTAAAATATGGAGGACTCAATTATAATTTAGCCAGATCATTCGCACCCAACTTCAACTATTTCAATTCCTAAAAACAATCAATTAACAACTTTCTCCAAAAGCTCAATCACCAAGAAAATTGTTTCGTACTAAAGGGAAAAAAGTGTAAAAAGACACTAAAAGCTAATAAGACGAATGCCTCGATATAAATTCATAGAAAAACTGTATGAGATAGAAGATAAAAAAAACATTCTGCTCCAAGATCTAAAAAATAAGAGAAAAAAACAAGTGCAAATCAAAAAAAAGAATAAGAAGTTGCATCGCATTCATCGAATAAACTACTACAGTGATGAGTAAGAAATGATGGAAAGCAGCGGTAGGTAAAATCAAAAATCGAGAAGAAGAAGAATGGAGATAGAATCTGCTGACGAAGATAGTAGATATTCAATGTCAGATCACTCCATTGGCAAGAGGGATTATGATAATGAAGAATCATATAAATAAGCTCATAAAAAAGCAAAAAATAAACGAAAATTACAAAAAATATGCCCAACAAACAGAATAGATTAGAATTACTTCGTAGTGCCCGACGACTAATTCTAATAGCAAAGCTTTAGAGCATAATAAAATCAATAAAGTATAGAACGCTCATTCATATAAAAAATAGAGATGCTCAATTTGAAGGAAGATCACTCTCTACAGTATCTCAAAAAAGTGAAGCAAATAAGATTTGACAGGAAACCATCGTAAAAAATATAAAATATGGAAATACGCAAATTGAATTTGGATCAAGCTTAAAATATTGTGCTTATGGTTGATCTGCATGCATATCTGGAATATTTATCTCGGTTGGAAAATGACAAAGAAATTCGAAGAGAAGTCATCAACGTTGCCAAATAGTTTACTACCTTTCAAGAAAATGTAATGAATATAGACATCATGATTAAAATTATCGCTTTGCTGATTATCTCTGAAGATAAAGCAAACCCCACTTTCACCATCTGGCTAAAATATAGGGAAAGTTATATTGTTCCTATGCTCAAATACTCCATAAATATGAATGTGTACTACCTTCTCTCCTAAATTATCAACAATTTGTTTGTATCTTTTTGCAATGAGGATCTGACTATTTTAACAAAATATAAATAGTTTTTTGCCATACTATTCAATATTAGTCATAGATTCAATCATTTGATTAACCTTGAGGCTAAGTTAGTTGAACTCATTTATTAGGCACTGCCTACACAGAGGGCCAAATAAATAAACTTGTCTTAAAAATCTCACATTGTTTTAGCAAATCCTTTGATAATTGGTACAAGCAATATGAAATTTGCTCTATCTTAGACCGATCAACAAATTGCCTTGATGATAGCTAACTTTGTGTTTGACAATCTCTTTTTATATCCCCTCATAAATAATGAGGTGCAGCAATGCCAATATATTTAGCGCTTTATCAAGGACATAGTAGATGAGCAAAATAAAGGGCCAATTGCTTGGATGTACTGCTTTGTTGATTTCCTCAAGAAGTTTCATTAAATTTACAAGCCATCCATGAACTATCAATATTTCAAAAATATTGTTATCTTGATTGGAATTTCTACAAGTCAGCTAAGCATTGATCTCATCAATAGTGAAAATGGGTCAGAGATCAATAAGCATGTTTAGTTTTTGAGATATATCTTTCAGGAATACATTCACTTTGAATTTAGTAAAAATGAATAAGTTAACTGCCTACAGCTTCTTAATAAACTGATAATTTAAAACTAGTTTAAAAAGAAGTACGAAGAGCCAAAAAACAGCATATCCATCATTATCTACTCCAATATCTTGGCTCTCATTATGGCTTTTCCACATTTTAAAGAAAATAATAATATTCAAAAATTTGTTTTTAAATACCCCAAATAAAAACTATTCGGCAATATGGATTAAATTATTTCAAAGATGTAATTAAATGTTAGCAGCAGCATTTTCAAAATTGTTTACGTTATTTATTAGGCAAAAATAACCGAAAAAATAAAAGAAGAAAATGATTCTTTTTCAATGATCTTGACGCCAACCCAAATACTAACAGAATTATCCGAAAAATATTAAGACATTAGGAAAATTATTCAGTTGATATATGCCAAAATTGATAAAAAATATGATGAAATTCAAATTAGACTGAAAGAGTGCGAGGGCTATTATAAAGCACTTAATAACAATAAATACTCTGCAGGATAGCACAAAAAAAGATTAGATGATATGGATCAGATCAAGAGTGGACTTGCAAAATGCTAAGATATTATTGGACTTTTTTTGGATATTTTTATCTTAAATCCTCAATAATCGCATTCAGATCATGAATTTTGTAATCTTCGCACATCAATCAGCCACTTTTTTTTTGTGCTGTAGTTCATCGTCAGTCAAAACTTTTTTATGAAATATTTCGTTAATAAGTTTAAAACTTCCAATACAGCTGCTTTAACTCAAAAGTATTCATAAATTCTTCAATATTGGCTGGACAAAGTTCCACATTGCACAAATTTTCTCACAAGCTTTTCTCACCATCCTCAAAAAACTGAAGCATATGAGGATATTGATGTTGATTTTTTGATAAAGTAAAAGAGGTATTTAAAAAATCAATAATTGTCAATATGGTTCTTTAGAATATTGTTTTCAGTTAACAGCAATATGAAACTGGACTTATATGAAACTTTGACCAGACTAGATAATAAGCATCATTGGGAGTCAATATCTCGTATCTATGGAATTCATTTAATCGGGAGCATGTAAATCATATAAAGAAGAGCATTAAGTCAATAAAATATTCTTTGTAAATATTTGCAATAAAGTGTAAATCCAAACAGCATTTCAGTCGAAAAAGTATAAAAATCCATTCTCATTTTAAATTTTCTTTTCAGACAGATCAGCAACTTTATTAAGAATAAAGAAAGAGATGATAGAAGCGTAAATGCTGCCAACTCCAATCAAAAGATTATGGAAATTAAAAGATACTTGGCCCAAAAGATTATGATGAAATTAGCCAAAGAGATTGTGATTATCATAGTTGCTGGCTTTTGCCTAAAAAATTTATCATAATACCAATAATTACCACTTCAATAGCTCATCCTTCATTTCAAAAGCCTCAAACTTATCCAAGACAGTATGGGCCTATAAAAAAATGGGCAAATTTATTTCCTTTTAGCTTTGGAAAAATCACAAAGAGAAAACTCAATTGCTGATATTCTCTGTGAATTTTCAAATCTATTCCCAAAATTTCGAGAGGTCAAATAATTTAGTTCTTCAATCAGCAAAATGCTAATAGATTGGCAAATAGTCCTGAGAAAACTGCAGGACAAATCGAACTAAAAATGGCACATAACACTATAGTCTATAAAGATTTTAACTTTCATCATAAAAAGGTCGGCAGAATTATAGATTGAGTGCCTTAAGAAATATCTGATTGAAATGCAAGTCATATCCAATGGCGGCAGCTTGATTTGCAAAATAAAAATAAACTAGAACACCATGCTACTACTGATTTTATTTTTTAACTAAATTGAGTTGCTCAAAGTAAATCCTTACAGCATTAAAAGCACCCGGGATAGGTATGTTGATTAAATATGCCCAAACAAATTCACCAGTAAACATAGTGAGGACTAAAATTTAAAGCAGATGGTCAACATCTTTATATCAGTTCGCTAGTGTCTAAAGAAAAACCAAGATATTACACAAATAGCTTCACCTTTCTTTTATCATTTAATTAAAACATTTTGCCAGCCCCTATTTCTTTTGTAAGAATCTATTTGTCTATCAAACCGACTCGATATCTATTTATAAATGATGGAAAATTCAGATCAAGAGCGGAGAATTTATTAGAATTATTTTATCACGAACAAGGAAAAGTTCAATCGGTTGATAAACTTAACCAAAGATACGAAAAGAGATAACTCATCACGATAAATTGCAACTCTTGAGAATGCTGTCATCAAATGCATGATAGGACAACATTCAGATTTTTATTAAATACACAAATTGATTAGTCCTCTTATCGATAAGAACAGTGACACTGTGATGATGATTAAAATCATTTAAAAATTTCTTTGGTATTTGTAAAAGACCAATGGCAACTATGTGCTAATTATTTGGGCGAGAGATCAAATTGATAGCATCAATAAAAAGAAATAGCAAGCCGATAGAAGCAAGAAGAGGGAGGAAGATTACAGCGAATGGATGGATATTGAATCTTAATGATATTAATTCTGTTGCGATCTTTCAAATTAACAGCTAGCATTTATATATTTTTTCTGTGATAATGCTCTTGCTTATTTAATGATCTTAAGCCGGAAATAGTGGTTATTTGATTCATATCCATAAGTTGTCATACAAAATCAAATTGCGAAAACATTGAGCAATCATCTTTCCGATTTTATCAATTCTCAGTCCATTGCTGGCACAGACTACATATAAAAATAAGTACTCACTCGATTTGGATATTTTGATTTCATGCACACCAGAAAACTCCGATCAGCGCTGCTTATAAATGTATCTTTGCTAAGTAAACTTAAAATTACAAATCTACAAGCTGAAGTATTGACAGTTTCGCCTCCATCTTCTTCATTGGTTAAAAATTAAGAATTGGGTTGTGTGTAATGTTTAGATTTATCAGTTCCCGTAGGTTTGCTTTGGAGAGAGGTTCAATTGTAGTAATAAGGTTATGACTTAAGTCCAATTTTTTTAGATATGGTAACTTTAATCTAGCCAAATGCTCTATGCTCTTAATGCCATTATTACCTAAGTAAAAGTAATGGTACTTAAAGTGAAGGTTGTCAAATTAGTAAAATTGTTACCATCAATATCTTTAATGATGGTAGAGACGCCGTTGTTGTCGACATGAAATCGTTAAATTTTG
>Ga0302185_10001797_pt1 | contig 14628 bp, 15 predicted proteins | sample II_Bog_E1_1_FD_200231 | JGI IMG/M metagenome (GOLD analysis project Ga0302185, IMG submission 200231) | Peat permafrost microbial communities from Stordalen Mire near Abisko, Sweden - II_Bog_E1_2 | ecosystem: Environmental > Terrestrial > Soil > Wetlands > Peat | place: Sweden: Abisko... | reverse complement strand
AATGGGAAATCTCATTCCTTAACAAACTTCCTGACCTCTGAGTTATTGATCCTGACAATGTAGATGCCGGGTGGGAAATTGGCTATATCTACTTCAATGTCACTAGCACTGCATCTTTCGGAATAAACTGTTTGGCCTAGTAGGTTACTAATTGTGATCTTTGTGATTGGCAAATAAGATGATCCTATCATAAGAACAGTGGTGGCAGGATTGGGAAATATAGCTATTGTATTCGCAGCAGGAACTGTGGTCGTTTTGAGCCGGGGAAGAATAACATTGCCGCACGAACTGTCGTTCACTAAAGCATAGAACATAATATCTGTAACCTCTTCATCATATGGAATAGACGAGGCAGCGCAGGGAATAACAGGACAGGTAGTAGAATCATATGTGGGGAGGAACCCTTGTTTAAAATCCGCTTCGAGCGGGCACCCTTCATACATATTAATTTCTGTAGACTTATATGCCGGGCTTAAATGGCAGAATGAGGTATCAGATGGATAAAAATAGTATGCCATATACGGAATTGTATTTTCCTCAGGCATTTGAGTTAGAAAAATCAACGACGTATCTGTATGCAAAGTATCAATATACTCTTGGGTATAAAGAAATGGATGACATGTATCACAATATGTATCGGTGCCATATAGGATGTGGTGAATTGCATAATTAACATGGAAAGAGTCAACTATCGTTTTATTGATCACACTGTCATAATGAGTGTAGTCAAGTAAACGCGCTAACGGGCAATACATTGAATAAGTACTATAATGCCCTGCAAACATATCGCCAACATCAAAGTTATACATCTCGAGGCTTGTGGGGTTATGATATTGTACCATCATAAATTCCGAATTACCCGCATCTGGATAATAGCCAGATATATAGTCGAGGTACATATCATATCCGGACGAATAAGTACCGAGAGATGGTGAATAATACGGAAAAGTATAGAGATCAAAGACCTCTATAAAACCATTGTTTTTACTGAGTATAATATTGAAATTATTAATTGGATCATCGATAGAGTCTAGCAACCCTGCATGGTAAGATTTAATAACGATTTTTTTTACCGAATCAATCGCGCCTCGTATCGTCATTGTGTCGACTGATGCGACAGTTGCAACATAGGTGTGATAAATAGTATCATTATAAAATAACCACTCGTCTCCTGGATGCGCTTGTGTTTTTATAGTAACGGTATCGCCCCAAATATCATCAAACAGAAATGTGCCGTCAGATAACTGAAGTACTTTATTCCCTAACCAACTACCCCCTGTATCACTGTAATTCCTCATCGTTTTATAAGGATAATAAACAGTAGTATCACCCATTGTTTTTACAGAATCAATACTGATACCCCTGAGATAATTATTACCATTTATAAAATAATGCTTTATGCCACTCTGGAGGCATTGATAATTTTGTGCGTGACACACGCTGCTGAGCAAAAGGAAGATAGATAAGATTCGTTTCATAGGGCTGCATTATATAGTAAAGATAAGTAATTTCACTAACCCAGAAAAAATATCTGGTCTAATGAAGCACTCGCGGGCATATCAACCAAACACCTCACTTGAACCTCTATTTGACTGCCAGTTTTTATCGTACTTAACAAAGAATGTGATCCAGATGGATCGGGCAAGTCTTTGCAGCACAGGCTGGAGGATAAGTAATGTGGCTATACCCAGGCCGAGACACCAGAAAATGCTGTCGTCTTTATAAGACAGCCCCTTAGTAACTGCCCATAAAATGAAAACCACACCCAGCAACAGAACAGAAATGCCATAGCTCACAAAACCGGTGCCGAAGTAAAAGCCGGTTTGCAGTTCAAAACGCTGCCCGCATTGGGGGCAGTGCTCAGGCATATGCATTGTGGCAGACAAATGATAGGGATTGCTATCTATAAACAAATCTCCTTTACGGCAACGGGGGCATTTGTTAGTTAACACACTCCATATGAGTGGTGGCTTATTATTTGTTATTTCTGTCTCCATAAAAATATTATTTTACCATTACCGATCCCAGCCTGAACAACTCAGGTGTAATGCCGGTGTATTTTTTGAAAAATTTAGTGAAATGCGAATTGTCAACAAAATTTAGTTGCGCTGCGATCTGGGCTATGCTCAAGCCATCATTTACCAGCAACCTTTTAGCCTCCAGTAATACCCTATCCCTGATCACTTCGCCCGCGGGCTTACCAAGTAGGTCTTTGCACAGGGCATTGAGGTGATTGGGCGTTATGTACAATAAGGAAGCATAATCTTTTGGCAGGTGTTTTTCTGCAAAGTTCGAATTGACGAGTTTGCGGAAATTATAAAGTATCAGTTGATTCTGTTGCGGAACAGCCGCAGACTTATTGTTTGAAATATTTCGCTGGACCGAAATAAACAACTCCAGCAAATGCAGGCGCACCATATCAAGATTACAAAGCGCCGTTGCGTGTAACTCTTTAATGATGTTTTGGATAATGTCCTTAACTACCAAACAGGTTTGGTCTGGTAATTTAAAAACACTCTCCACGGCCACATTTCTAAAGAAAGTAAATTGTTCCAGGTACTGCTCATCAGCAAGGAAGTTGTGAAAAATACTTGTTGCAAAATTTATAACGTACCCATCCACTTCCCCATCAAAATGCCAGCTGTGCACCTGCCCGGGACTCATAAAATATATTTGTCCGGGCACAACTTTGAATTTTTCAAAATCTATAGTATGATACCCTTTGCCCTTAGTGAACAACACAATGTGATAAAAGGAATGCCTGTGTGGCGCCGTGAGATTAGGGTGCACTTTTAAGTATGGGGCAAACCGCTCCGCCATCATTTCACGGGCAATTTGCTTATTATCCACTAGGGTGGATATGTCATAAACAGGGATTGCATTTTTTACCGTTGCCATTATGTAGCAAAGGTAATACGGCTTTTAATGATATGATTGTATAAATTAGCCAATGATTTGTACTTTTTACTGATTGATGGCCTAAGTGTAATGCCTAAGTGTATTGCATATTGTAATGTCAGGAAATTGAATAAAAAAAGCCTAATTACCTTCATAGCCTACATCCTCCAGCAGGCCTTTGCCATCGGCGGCTGTTGTAGCGAGCTCATCGCAGCGGTTGTTCCATTTATTGGATGCGTGGCCTTTTACCCATACAAATTTGATGTGGTGCTTCCGGTAAAGTTTTAGAAATTCGGCCCAGAGGTCTGCATTCTTTTTGCCGGAGTAGCCTTTCTTCTCCCAACCAAAGACCCACTTCTTTTCCACAGAGTTTACAATATAAGCTGAGTCTGTATAAATGGTAATATCAAGGCCATCGCGGGTGAGCAGCTTTAGTGCAGCAAGAACTGCCATGAGCTCCATACGGTTATTAGTGGTGTGCTTGTATCCCTGCGATATCTCTTTTATCACACTGCCCCAGTGCAGCACTGCGCCATAGCCCCCGGGGCCGGGATTGCCACGGGCGGCACCATCTGTGTATATTGTTAAATTCAAAAGTGAAAAAGTAAAAAGTGAAAAGTCTCTGTTTCCTGCCTGGGTGAATTTAATAATAATTTTCAAAATCCGGCCCAAATTACCTTACTGCTCTCGCTTCCAGGTTTTAATTTTCGACCTTTCATTTATCAAACCTATTCCCACTTAAATGCGCGGCCCGCGATGGCGTAAATGACCACGCCCCAGCACAGGAGCACGAGCACATCTATCCTCACATCCCAGAAGTTGGCGCCTTCAAACGCAATTTTGCGCAGGGCATCGTTGAGGTATGTAAGCGGTAGCGCCCGGCAAAAAGGTTGCAGCCATTTAGGAAAATTATCGATAGCAAAAAAAGTACCCGCCAGCAGGAACTGGGGCAGCGTTATGAGATTAGAAAAAGGAGGAATGGCAGACTCGCTTTTCGCAATACCACTGATGATAAAGCCGAAGCCCATAAATATCATCAGTGCAAGAGAGCACATCGCCAGCATCTCAAAGAAGGTAAGCCATCCATGATAAAGTGTAAACCCAAAAGCAAAATGCCCGATGGAAATGATAATGATGGCACCAATGAGCTGGAAAAGCATACGGGCAATGCCCTCACTGAGCACTATGATCTCCCTGCGAACGGGTGTTGCAAAAAAGCGCTTTAATACCAATGTCTGGCGAAGATTGAAGAAGACAAATGCCGTACCGAATACACCCGATGCCAGCAACGAAAAGCTCAGCTGGCCGGGCAGGATAAAATCAATGGTCTTATAATCACGCACCACACATTCTTTCATACTGATCTCCACAAGCTCGGCCTGTCTTTTTTGTATTTCAGGGTCTTGGGCCTGTATAATGCCTGCCAACATCATTTTGAGCTGGTTTGCTTTGTCTATTTCGGTTGATGCGGCATTAATAACAATTTTATATTCGGGTTTTGAGCCGTCAGCTTGTTTTTGAATATCGAGCGTAGCTACAATATCGCCTTGTTTCAGCATTTTGTTCACACCTGCTGTATCCTGCGATTCCCATTTCAATACTGGTATATTGTGAAGTATGGTATACAAGCGGCTGGTAGTATCACTGCCGGGAGCTGCTGCCACCTTGATATGAAATGATGAACCATTGCCGAGGAAACCAAAAACCAGGATGAATATTAATGGAAATGCTATAGTGAAAATTATGGCCGACGGGCTTTTGAGAATGCCCTGCAAGCTTGCTTTTATTAATGCACCCATTGCCCGGGCGTTACTGTATTTTTCCATTAATTCAAAAAGTTAAACGTCAAAAAAAAAAGCCCTAAAGTACCTGCCAAAGCAAACGCAAAGGCATGGCAAAGGTAATAACAAAGCGTAAAGGATAATATTATTCATTTGGGACGTCACAATTGTAAATTAATAGATAAAATATGTGCAGGTAAATAATATTAGTTATGTTTATGCTCATCTTTAACTAAAAAACCTTCCTCTTTATGTACAAAAAAATTTTACACACTTTATTTTTCGCATTGGGCTCATTTGCCGCAACTGCACAAATACCTACATTAACCTCTACCTCAAATCCGCAAGCAGGCACCTGGGTATTGGCATACAGCACTGACTCATTTGACATCAGCACAACGGGACCAGGAGCGACATGGAATTATAATACCTTACCCGTAAATGCATCAGACACATCGTATGCAGATGTTTGCTCGGCAAGCCCCTATTGTTCGGATTTTCCCGGTTCAACCATTTATACCCACAACGAAGGCAGCACATCGTCTGCCTATTACTACACAAGCAGTTCAGTTATGTCATTGAGCGGCGTATATGGAACGGATATTATACCTTACTCTAACTATGAAGACTACCTGAGATATCCATTTACCTACAATTCAACTTACATAGATACGTTTGGGGCTACATTTACCGGGGGGACCGAAACATTTAACCGGGGTGGCACCATTACAGTGACGGCAGATGGATACGGGACCTTGATGCTTCCTAACGGCACATATACTAACGCACTACGTGTGCACCGTACCGAAAATTATGCCGACTCCATATCGGGCGTCCCCTTTGGCACTTACATTACAGAGACTTATTCATGGTACGTCCCTAATGCTACTGTAGCAGTATTGTCGCAAAGCCAGATTTCGCTAAACGGGATATTAGAGCCATCAACTGCTTTTTACACCAGTCAAACGCCCGGGACCATACCATCGGGGATTACTAATCTGCAAACAGCCGGGCAGGCTTTTCAGTTGTACCCCAATCCGGTACAGGATGAGTTGAATATAGATTTCACTATGGAGCAAACAGGACAAGTGCATATCAGCCTGCTGGATGTAGTGGGCAGAGAAGTTGCGGTTATTTCAAACAGCACTTTCAATATTGGTAAGCAGCATGTGGCTTATGCAACAGCCGCTCTTGACAAGGGGATATACTTGGTAAAGATCCAAACAGAAAACCAAACTGCTGTGAAGAAAATCGAATTGCTTTAAAAGCAACAGTGATAAATATAAAAAGCACCCATAGCGGGCGTTTTTTTATTCTGCCCGTATCTTGTGATGCCCGATAAAGACATTGCAGCTAAATTGCAATATACACCGGGCCTTAGAATAAAAATATTTTTACATACCTACTTATACTAACGCCTTGTATGCTGCGGTATATAATCTCATAAAACAATAATAACTTTATACAAATAATTTACAGAACTAAACAACCACCCCCCTTGAAGCATATAAAAGGGCTTGATACATTACGGGCATTTGCAGTAATTTTTGTAGTGATGGGACATTGGGGCATTACTAATTCATTACTGATACCAGCGTTCGTAAGGCAATACATTATTCCTGATGGACAAATGGGAGTAGATATTTTTTTCGTTCTCAGCGGATTTCTTATAACTTCTATACTCCTTAAAGCGAAAATTGATAACGATAAAAGGGGCAACCTTATTACTATCAAGAGCTTCATGGTCAGAAGAGCGCTACGCATCTTCCCCATTTACTATTTAACTGTACTTTTCCTGCTTATCATTGGCTATAATGGCATGAGGGAAAACGCGTGGTACTATCTAACTTATACCTCGAATATTCTTTTCTTCAGGCAAGGTGCCTGGGGTGCCATACCACATACCTGGTCGCTGGCAGTGGAAGAGCAATTTTACCTGGTGTGGCCCTGGCTAATATTGTTTGTCAACAAAAAATACCTGAAGTATGTGTTTATCCTGGCTATCATAACAGGTATCGTAAGCAGTTATATCACGACTGTTTGCATGAATAAAGGCGGCTACCCGATATTGGTTTATAACTGTTTGGGCTGCTTTGGGATGGGCGGGTTTTATGCTTATGCAAGAATGGATAACGAGCGGCGCAGGCAGTTTGAGAAGAACTTTTTGGCTGTTTTCGTCATTTGCCTGATCACGTATTTGTCCTGGGAATATAAACGAGGTTACTTCTGGGGTCAAACTACCTTCTTATTCAGATCTGTAAACGGAGTAATTGCACTGCAAGTTATTATAGCAATAATTAACAACAAGAGTGAATGGATACGGAAATACGTGCTGGAAAACAAGGTGCTTACCTATATAGGAAAAATAAGTTACGGGATATACCTGTACCATTTTTTACTAAACCCTTTTCAAGGTACTACCAGGGTTGTATTATTATTTATCATTTGTCCGCTCTCCTATCACTTTATTGAGCAACCATTATTGAATTTAAAGAAGTATTTTAAGTATAGCGGTTGAATGGCTCTTATCTGTTAAACAATATCTTAAAATAAAATGAAGGTTTGCTTAATTGCTCCCGAAGATCCATATCGGTAAACATGCAGCTAATAGTATTGCGCAGTGAAGGGCTTTTGTATGCCTTATTGACCACAAAATTAAATAGCCATGGATATTTGCATAGCCGCTGTAGCGTGGCGCTGATTTTTAGCTCATCGCCAAGTCTCTTATACACTACATCATCATATGCTTCTTTGAGAAAGGCTGCTGAATAATTGTTTTGCCCGGCAGCTTGTTCGATCGCTGCCGCCGCAAGCATACCACTGTAAAGGGCATTGCCTATGCCCTCCCCGCTAAAGGGGTCTATAAGACAGGCAGCATCGCCGGTGAGCATAAAATTATCGCCCGATAATGGCTGCCGCTGCATGGCCAGTGGCAGGCCCCAGCCTTGTATCTTGTCTACAAGACGTGCATTTGCAAAGCGCGGTGCTATCTGCGGGTTGTTTTTAATGGCCGCCAGCATCTGCTCCCGCAGGTTGATCTTTTTTTCCCTGATCCTTTCGGAGAGGATACCCACGCCTACATTAGCCATACCATTTGGCAGCGGGAATATCCATAGGTAACCGGGCAGCATTTCCGGCAAAAAGTGCAATTCTATAAAGTTGTCAGCATGTAAGCCCGCAACACCTTCATAATAAGCCCGTAAGCCTACGGCATATGTTTTAGGCGCGGTACTTTCGCTGAGATATTTTTTGCGCACCATACTTTTGTCGCCATCTGCGCCAATAATAACAGGGGCAGTAATTTCGTGGTCAACGCCTTTATGGGTCATGCTTACCGAAACCTTGCCCCCTATACTATCAATACTATTCACTTTAGCATCCTGGAAGATGGTGCAATATGGCGAAGACATTTTTTGAAACAGAAAATTATCGAGCACCAAACGGGGAACTGTGAACCCCGGCGCTTTTGTTTCCTTAGTGCGTTTTGGTGAGAATGGTATATCCAGCGCTTTACCGTTTGGTGCAACAAATGTGATGCCCCATGACGGCAGGAAACTTTCTTCATCACCAAGTATTTCTGTGAGCCACTCAGGATTGGCACGGTTAATGACCAGGGCTGTTTTACCGCTGCACGCATCACCACATACTTTATCACGGGGAAAAATATCTTTTTCTATAACAATATGGGGCACCTGGTTCTTAGAAAGAAAGAAAGATGTTCCGGCACCTGCCGGGCCGGCACCTATTATTATTACGGAAGTTTCCAGTTTTTGAATCGCCATGATCTGCAACCAAATATAACGGTTGTAAAAAGAGCAGCAATAATTTTTTTATAATCTACAAACGTAAATGGTATGTTATAATACCCTTCAGGTCATTTTTCTGGCATGATTCTTTAAATCACTTACGAAAATTTAAAACCGTTTTTATGAGCACATTAAAATTTTTACTGTATGCAACTCTGGGGGTTGCAGCAGTGCTTCTGTTAACATCAGACAAAGCAAAAGAAATGAGAGATGACCTTGAAGACAAGGCAATGGAAAATGCTAAACGCTGGAAAGAAAAACTATCCCGGGTAAAGGCAGACAGCGATGGATTGCTGGCAGACCTGAAACACAACTAAAAAAAACGGGGCGATAATTTATCGCCCCGTTTTTTTGCCATTGAAAAGGGTGGCCTTACTGGCTAATTAATAAGTTCTTATATACTTCACCTTTTGGGGTAGTGATGACTGCCGCATAAACCCGATAGCTAAACCGCGGCAATTTTATCGCGTGATCGCTGATACTCCTGTATGCAAGGGGACAGATTGTTTAGGTCAAATAAAGAACACAGAGAGAAGAACCCGGAGCACAAAAAAATAGCCGAAGGAAAACCTCCGGCTATGACGATCTAAAAAAACTATTTCTTTTACTCCAGCTGCTTGTTGTATATACCTACTATCTCGCCCTTCCCGAGTACATGCCCTCTCATTACCTTTTCAATACTGGCCTTAGTGGTGTTTTTGCCTATAACCAAACGGGTATCCAGCGCATAAACGATGAAGTGGTATTTATGATTGCCTGATTTTGCGCATAATGGCGTATTGCCATATTGATGCGCTGCATTCATAGTTTCATGGCTGTTATGGAAGTCTTCGGGTATATTGCCGTATGTATCCAGGTTCCATATTATCCAGAATGTTTCGCCACCTTCTGGTGTAGCATTATAATCGTACACGATAATAGCGAGCGATTGTGAACCCGGAGGAATATTTGTTACTTTAAGTGGAGGTGTAGCGCCTTGACCATCACACGTATATTTTACGGGGATCACGCCCATATTTGCAAATGCAGTGCTGGTTACTACCAGTTTGCCCGGCCCTGTTGGCTCGTTTGCCATTTCCATGGCTGCGTGATCGCGCATTGTAATATGTTCATTACCACGGCCTTTGCTTTTACCTGGCTCACTACTACTACTGCTACCACTTTCATTGGCTGCATTTGCCGATGTGTCTGCTGTATTAGTTGCTGATACGGCGGTATCCTTTGCCACAACAGGTTTAGTATACATTGCCAGGGAGTCCTCGCAACGGGTATAACTGTCGCTGTTATTACCTGTACAAGAAAACAGGCCTACCACCATTATGCAAGCTGCACTGAAGTAGCCTATTGTTTTTGTTATCTGTTTCATATAAAGTGTGTTTTTACTAAACCATGTAAAAACTATGCCACCCAACCAAAAAAATTATAAATACTTGATTGATCATGAGCAAATAACACAATAACAACTGCTGATATTGGTAAAAATCACGTCCGTTCAGTCACATCTTCAGGATCCATGTCAATTCTCAGCCCGAGGAAGACGGGATGCCTCCTGCGGTTATCAGTAGTCACTTCAGAATATTTGAGGTTACAAACTAATTTGGGCTTCACCCATGTCACAGGTGCATTTACAGTCACTTTTGTATCAAAGGGAGATTTATCGGTCTTAAGCGGCTGCATTTTGTCATATACTTCTTTAAGTGTAGCATCAGTAAAGCCGGTACCGGTATGGCCAATATAGATCAGCTTTCCTTTTTTATATAAGCCCAAAACGAGGGCGCCAAAATACTTCCTTCCACCACGAGGCTGCGTATAGCCGGCAATAACGGCCTCATCCATGATTATGTTCTTGAGTTTGAGCCAGTCGGCAGATCGTGAATTCTCTCTATAGATACTATCTGCCCGTTTGGCAACTACTCCTTCCAGCTTTTCCTTTTTTGCAAGCGCAAAAAAAGCCTTACCAGTCCCTTCTATGTGATCGCAGAACTTTACTATGTTACTTTCGGGCAAAAGATCTTTCAGTATTTTCTTTCGTTCTATGAGTGGCTTATTTTCAATTGATCTGCCATTTACATAGAGGCAATCAAAAACATAGTAGCACACAGGCACCTCGCCGGATTTGGCATATTGTTGCAATAGCTGAAAATGAGGTTTCCCGTTTTTATCCAGTGCCACAATTTCACCATCGATCACTACATTCTTTTTGATCTTATGCAGCTCCTCGTATATCCCGGGATAATCATCCTTAAAGGAAATTCCGTTGCGGGAATACAGGCGGATGTCTTTTTTGTTTATTTCGGCTATAGCGCGGTAACCGTCCCATTTTATTTCATAGATCCAGTTCGGGTCATCAAAAGGTTTGTCGTGCAAACTGGCCAGCATGGGCTTTATGAAATTGGGCAATCTCTTACTGCTACCTGAATTACGAGATATCAAATGGGATACCGAAGCCCCCGTTTCTGGTGTAAGCAATTTCGGCTTCACTTTTTTTTTACCACTTTGCCTTCATTCCGCATGGCGGTATAAGCCAGCCCCTTTTTAGATGCATAGTCTTCGCTGTTATAGTCTTCGTCTACGGCATACTGGTCCTTATGTTTGATCAGCAACCACGTTTTCTCATCCTTCTTCATATGCACAAGTGCAAAATCACCCTTTAGCAGTTTGCCCTTCATCCTGAACTTTATGCTACCCAACTTCAGGTCCTTTGCAAATTCTGCTGCGGTTATTACCTCCCCATTTTCATCTATAGGTATGTATGTACCGTGGTCCCAAACATCCACGTGGCCTGCACCGTAATTACCTGCCGGTATATCGCCTTCAAAAGTCGCATAGTCAATCGGGTGGTCCTCCACCATCATTGCGAGCCGCTTGTCTTTAGGATTTAATGACGGCCCCTTGGGCACCGCCCAGCTTTTAAGTGTACCATTAAGCTCCAGCCTGAAATCATAATGCAGGTGGCTGGCGTGATGGCGCTGCACAACAAATATGAGCTTGCCCGCTTTGCCCGACCCACCTACCGGTTCCGGGGTATCTTTAAAATTCCGCTTCTGTTTATACTTGGTCAGTGTCATAAAAGGCGAAATATTTTTATGTTACGATGCTTTTTTCCGGGTTGTGCCCGCCGAAAGGCTGGCCTTGAGCTGATCCATAATATCCTTACTCTTGCTTTGTACTATCTTAAAACGCGGCTGGGTAATTTTCGTACCCTTTGCCTTTGCCTCGATTATTTTCATCAGTGCAGCATCATACGTGTCTTTGTATTGTGCAATAGAGAATTTCTTAGGCGTAAGTTGATTGATGAGCGCCTGTGCCATCTTAAGCTCCGCCGGTTTCACCGTTATATCTTTGGGGATATTCAGCTCTTTGTAATCGCGTATCTCTTCCGCAAACCTGATCTTCAGCAGCAGCAGCATGTCGTTCTGGGGTTTAAGAACACATAAATTTTCCTTTGCCCGGATGATGTAGGTGCCTATTGCCACCTTGCCACTTTGCTTCAATGCTTCGCGCAGCAGTACATATGCTTTCTCCCCGCCTTTTGTTGGCTCGAGGTAGTAGGGCGTGTCATAAAAAGTTGTGTCTATACCCTCTTCCTTTACAAACGACTCAATGTCGATCATTTTGCTTTTTTTAGGACTGGCCTTTTCAAAATCCTCATCGGTAAGCACTACGTAGTGATCATGATATTTATACCCCTTCACAATGTTCTCCCAGGCCACTTCTTTCCCCGTGCTTGAATTTATGCGTGCATAACGGATGTTCGCATGCCCTCGTTTGTCAAGCATGTCCAGATCTAAAGTACTATCGTGTACGGCGCTGAATAACCGCACCGGGATATTTACCAATCCAAAACCTATTGAGCCAGACCAGATAGCGCGCATACAAATCGATTTTTAGTGATACAAATATTCATTAAAAAAACGTGCCCATAAATGATAGCTGTCATTTACATATCCAAAACATAAGGTAGTCCGTCAGTTTGAAAGTTAAAGTTTTTTAACAAAAATACACGGTAAATTTACATGAGTTAAAATACGGAAATGGATTATATAGTAATAGGTATTTTTTTGGTGGTTATTTTGGCTGTTTATTTCGATGGGAAAATCGCATTAAGGAATAAGGATATTGAATTAAGTAAGTTACAGAAAGAGATTGAAGAAATAAAAGCTAAATCACATTAGGTGTTTATATTTTTCTAACCAATCCCAAGCATCCTGAGATAAAAGTCCAAAATAAGAAGATGTTACTTGGGCAATTAATATTCGACTATCGGCAAATAAATGCGGCTGAAGTTTGTTGTAAATCCCTGTTGGTGTGTTATTAGTGACAATAAACCAAGTGTTATCCATGTGATGCATCCAGTTAGGGAACGACATCAACGCTTTGAATAGTGGGTTGTAATTGCGCAACCATGCTAATTTTATATCGTATGTTATGATATACACTTTCATAAATCTGCTGATGTTGGAGTCGTTGTTTTTTCTTTACCGCCTTTTATTAACCCGTCTTGACCAAATGGGGCAATGCCTCTTTTGCGTAGGCTTGCCTCCTTATCATAAATAAGATTATCAGGGCTAAAAATAGTTAGCAGCAATACAACTAATGCAGTGATTACTAATACAGCTAAAGTGCAATAAATAGCTATTGTATATATTGGGTATGTGTAATTATCCTTTGTTATTAACCCGAATAAATAACGACAGAAGTCAATATCCCAAATAAAAATGACTGCTATGATAGAGAGCGGTGTAACAAAAAGACTGATTAACGCTTTGATTGCGTTCCATGTTAATTCAAGAGAATTTTTTTGAGCAGGTTCAGACAATTTGCTAAATTTTCACATCAAACATACAACATTCAATGTGATATAGGAATAATTATACCTTTTTATTTTAACCTTAATCTACGTGCCAATCTTTTCTGTTCTGCTTCAATTTCATGGGCGTAGGCGTAGCGGACAATATCTTCTAATGTTAGTGGACGGTCAATTAATTTCGCCTCCATAGCGGGTGTAACACGCAATGTTTTATGTATTCGCACCCAGTTGTAGTAAGCGTAGTTGATTGCAATTGCGTAGTTGTGGTTTTCAATCTTTTTAGAGAAAGCATTTGTAAGGCGTGTAAACCTGCGCATGTTCATACGCATAGTCAGGTTTTGACGTTCAATGTAGCTTGTTGAAATATCGGATTCAACAGGTCTACCTGACACTATTTTTTTCTGAATACCTGTGCATGTTGCGGGGCTATATCTGCGCTCGTTTCCGTCACCTTCGGGAGTGCCGTAAATCTTTATGAGTTGAGCGAAGTCTATTTCGTTATCAAATGCATTTTCAACGGCTTTAAGGTAAGGCTTATGACCATCGGTAGTCAGTTGTACTCGATTGCGTAAACGGCTTGCTACGTCTAACATAAAATAATTTGCGGAATCAGCGTCACGGTTGCCAACGAGCCAAGAAATAACGAGTTTGGAATCTGCGTCCATACCGACCCAAGTCCACGCATCGCCTACGTGTTGTTCGTCCTTTTTAGTGCAATAATCTACGTTCTTGTCCTTGCATAAAATGTATGCCCAAATTTCATCGCATTGCACCCGCTTTGCGGCTACATTCACCACTTTTTCATCATGAAATTTTTGACAGGCTTGTCCTACGTCAATCAGGAGTTTTTTGACTGTGTTGAAAGAAATTTCCATAATTCTGGAAGTTGACATCATACTATTCCCTTCAACTAATAACCGAATAACTTTTGCACGGTCTTGGATACTTAACTTGTTCATTAATTTTCTATCGTCTTAACCTATTTCGTCTTGCCATTCCTCCCTGTTCCGTCTTACAATTTATATATTCCAACTTTCGTGCCAAATATTCCACGTATTTTGGCTTTAACAAAATTTTTAGTCAAATAATTTGGCATAGTGTTTGCTTAGTATATTTCTCAAACAAACACTAAAAATTTATGCGAGTAGCAGTTGGTAACAACATGATAAACCTGATAAGGGAAATGACTGTGCAAGAGGATTGTAAAAACTTTGCGATTGGTATAACAGATGACCCAGAAGTGTATTACATGCTGAACACAAAACATGAAACGATGATGTTGAGTTATGATAGTGCGACCATGATAAAGGACGCTGTTAAGTACTTTGTCGAG
>Ga0302185_10001794_pt1 | contig 14663 bp, 10 predicted proteins | sample II_Bog_E1_1_FD_200231 | JGI IMG/M metagenome (GOLD analysis project Ga0302185, IMG submission 200231) | Peat permafrost microbial communities from Stordalen Mire near Abisko, Sweden - II_Bog_E1_2 | ecosystem: Environmental > Terrestrial > Soil > Wetlands > Peat | place: Sweden: Abisko... | reverse complement strand
GGTGCATATGCTGATGGTGTTCGAGGGGTCGTCACATCTAGCTGCATCTGTAACTTCTTATCCGGTAAGATGTAGGAGGAGACTGTAAATTTGACAAGTTATTTGGCTGTAAACGTCGTGTAAGTAAGGCATAATAGCAGAATGATCAGGAAATATTGCATAAAGGATATAAATGTAGATTATTAATATCCCTAAATATAACAATACAAAAAAAAATAGGCTATAATCAATTTATTTTTAGTCTTAAATAACGGTCACGAAGAGAGTTTCCCATAAGATTTATGAGTTTAGCATGGAGAAAGGGAAAACGTGATCTTTTTTGATAATTTTTGTTTGTTTGGTGTTATTCCTATTTATAGATAGGCCAGTATGAAATTTTATTATAGTGACCAAAGGCAAAAATGTCTAAAATACTTAAAAATAATAAAACAAAGGAGGAGTGATAAATATACAATAGAATGGTGGATTACTTTCACATAATGATTTTATATGGGTATGGCTGCTTATCACCAGCAAACAATGGGAATAAAATTATTTCAATCAATTAACAACTATCTCACAGTATATTATGTAGAATCATCATTATATTCAATAAGACTCAACCATCAGATGTTGAACTTCACTTTTTATTAGAGGAACTCGACCAAGGCTGCTTTCTTATTGGACACCTGCAGTTTATCGTTTATTTCAATCTTATTTTTTGCTAGTTTTTCGAGAGCCGCTTCCACCCATCCAATGAACAGAAATATGCTGTCATCTTCTCGATATTTCCTGAACAGTTTGATGCTCTCCACCCCTGCCTCCTTATTCTCAACACTATTCTCTTTTCTCGTCATATTGGTAATAAGAATCACCTCAATTGTCTTATCCTACTTCATATTTGAGCTGCATTGTAGCCATTGCTTCAGCTCAGCGTTGGATTCCATCTCAATAAAGAAAACAGTCTTCTTATATTGCTTTAGATTACTAAAGAAAGTTTTTCCTTACTATTTCTTAGGACCCACCCAAAGGATATAGAGGATGGGACTGTTCTTTAGAGGGATTTGAGGCACTTCTTCCATCTCATAAATATCGATATCCTGACCATTCACCGTATTTTTTACATTTTCCTTAATATTCACCACTTTAAATTCAGTATAGGGCTGAACCAACACTTCCTTTTCATGTTAATAGAGCGAATAATCCCAGATGGGGGTTGCCAATCTACAGTTTTTAAAGACAAAGAGCGTCTTGAATGCAAAATTTAGGGCTTACGTTTTATAAACTGTGGCAGAGGTAAAACTTTTAAATAGCATGATTTATCCTTTCTGTTCCTTTGGTTTAAAGCCTACTCCTCTGTAGAGGACAGAAAGGTCTTGTCCTTGATAGAGGAGTTTATCACTATCAGGATTTTATAGCTTCAACCTCGAAGTTTGACTGATAATTTGGTTAATATACCAGTAGTTCAATTGGGAGTAGACTTATCTTTGAATATTCCCAAAGAGAGTCTACCTCAAGAACCGGTTGATATACACGTAAAGCAGAACTGTCTATCCCCCGACTCGGATGAGCGAGTCACTGGTGTATAGAAATATAGCCTCACACTCTTTAATCATTTCATTTTTTAAGCTACTTGCTCTTTCCCTGATAAAATCAGTGACACACGACCTCTGGTCATTACTCAACTGAACCTCTTCATAGAACTTATCCAACAAATTATCGGCTGGGATAAATCTCAAGTGGTCGTAGAAAAGCTGAGACTATCGGATTATCTATGCAACCACGACCTTCTAATATTGACCTGAATTGTTAAATAGTTTTTAGATTAACTCAAAACTGGATAGTGTCTAACTAGGCTTGATCGTAAAATCGAAGATTTTCAGCCCATAACTTTCCGGGTTTTTCTTAATCACTTAACAGTCTAGCTTCTCCTTAAAGATAGTTTAAATCTTTAAGTTTTTAATCTCATCGTACAGTAGTTTAATCGACTCAATCCCCTCTCCAGTAATCTTAACGAAGCAGAGTTTCCTACTTTCTGGTTTTCTTAGAATGACGTTTTGTTTAAAGTATATATACACTTTGTCTTCCTTGCTTAAAGTCTGAAACTCTTTTTTTGTCAAATTTGCCCGATCTTCTCTGATACTGAGTAGGATGTTACTGGGTTCAACAGTTCTGTTGTAAATTTTCTATATTTTATTGCTAACAAGTTGTGACAACTGTCTGTACTAGTTGGGCTTGGCATCAATGTAGAAATAGTCATTCGTGATGGGCAAGTAAAAGGCCAATCCGATTTTTTACGAGTTGTAGAGAGTGTACTCAGATTCAATATTGAACTACATGGCAGCTTCGTTATGGATGTGAGTTCCATCGTAGTGCAAATTTAATCGCGCTCCATCCATACTATCTCTCCTGAGTAGCTTTTTAATATCACTGACCGTCTGCTGTTTTTCCAGAGGGTAGCCCTTCTATAGAGTAAGTCTAAGATCGCCTTCATCAGCTTTGATTGGATGCTATTCTTTAATCTTAGTGATTAATTCATGGAATTTAATCTGCTCGTCATTATAGATCAATAGAATTTATGTTTCCACTTCGGCGATGTCGTCACAATAAAACGATTTCTTTTCCAGTTCAAGGATGAAGTAGTGGTAGCCTGATGGCAGATCATTGATGCGGTCCATAATGGTCTGGACTCTCCTCCTTCCCTGTTTTTAGCTTTTCATACTATTTATGAGATAAAAATTATGATTGCAAATAATAATAATACTTTTATCTGTGGTCTGTTCAATGATATTCAGCTGAGTTCAGTTGTATTAGGTTAGATATCAATCAGATCTCTTTAGAAAGGGACTTGGCTTAGAGCATGATCGATTAGAGTAAGCCTTCATCCATGTCGGGGTCCAAACCCTTCAATAGATTTATCAAGTTCAAGTCCACTTACTCATGTTTCTGTTGGTTAATCCACAATAGCTCGTTGCCTTTCCCGTGTTAAACCCTTATAAATTGTGTTGTGACTTTAGTCTCACCTTACTCATGGTTTTTATCATTCCCAATCATCTCCTCGTACTTTTGGATCAGCTAATGCTCGAGCACATCCATTTTATAGGGATCGTCTTTGTCGGCGGGCTCAGAGCGGCTTTTACAATATATAGCCTTTGTTTTATATTAATTGGCCGATGGTAATGCTCCCTCCATTGTGCAAATAATCTGATAATAAAGTGAAGTCCTCCCTAATCGATAGGTCAAATCTATATATTGGAGTTCAAGAAATATCAAATAATAGTCATATTGTTGAGGTTGTTAAGCGCAGTAAACAGTTCCTTACTCTCTATTCCGATTTGACTGGACGTAAAAGGTGTAAGTTTTATCTTTGATTTGTATTGCCTGTATAGCTTTGGCAAATTAGCCGATATCTTCAAAGTTCTCCCTTCAGTATTTTACGGCTTCTTGTAGTTCTTTAAGATTCGCTCGTGATGCGTTGTCACTTCTCTAATCCTGTCTACTAGTTATTGGTAGACCCTTTTAAACTTTTATTTACTTTCTTCAAACTGCTCGAAGACACTTTGACACTCATTCTCCTTCTCTTTCCTACCATCTCTCGGTATTTATAAACGTTTCACTTGCGCCATTACTTCCTAAAATTCTCTCTGAAACTGTTCCTCATCGAGTTAGTGATAGGCCGATGGAAATGATATCTTATAAGGATCATACTCTTAGTTTACCAGTCCGTCATAGTTGTTCATTACTTCTTGCAAAAATACACCAAAAACGGCGTCCTATTTTGATTTTACCAGTTGCCGACCATCCCGCAGCAGCTAGCATAGGCTAAAGATCAGATCAATCGAATTTTCATAACCCAGCAACCCATCCATGTATTTTTCGTAGTCCAGGTTTTTAGTGTGCTTCGAGAATGGCAACACTCCCAATTTCCATAAATAGGCCAGTATCCCTGAATAAGGATACACTTACTCTTTTTACTACTTGCTTTTACAGTAATCTACTGCTCATAATACGGATTTATCTGCGAAATAAGCCACTCAATGAGATGCAGTCTTTTTGGGGTTGGCTGGAAATATTCGCACATACAAGTTTATATCTCTGTTCTGGTTGATAAGAGGACTGTGTCAACCAGCCCAGGATATGCGTACTTCAGAAGAATCTCGTGGCTTTACTTCATTTATAGCCATATCTTGGCATCGCTTTGAGTTGGCTGGGAACTCATTTGAATTTGATTATTTATTGTGAGTATTTTATACAAATATAAATGAAGGATCATTAGTCGTTCAGCCTAGCCGTCAATGCTCTGTTGTAAACGAAAGTTGTAATCATTGGGATGCGCAGATTTTCAACTAAACCCATGGTAAAATCGCCAAGTCCGACATCAACTGTAGGTTTGACGTCGTTTAGCCTGCCGTAGCTCTCGTCCAAATAATTAGAATTTCTGATGATTTCCTTCATGTTCATAGTGACCTTTAGGCTAAATGGTCTAATAACTTTGTTTTTAAAGTTTTAGCTTTGAAACGTAATTTTCCCAGCCGCTGAATTCACAATTTCTCTCCTATCTCGGACAATAATGGTATTGCCATTCTTATTGTAAGACCATTCATTCTATCCAGTTTGTTTTAATTTGGATACGCCTAGCATGTGTGATTTTGAGACGCGGGAACGCTCTTCCTCGCCTTAGGGAATTTCAATATCAATTCTCGAGGGAGGAGGAGCTACCTTTTTACTGCTTTATTCTGCTTGGTTGATGTGAGGGACAAAACCTTTAAGGCTGCTACCAGTTATTTCTGCTTTTTCAACAGGGTGTATTAAAATGGGTGGATTATGGTTCACCTACTTGCCACCTTCTTAGTCTTCTATCAATTGGATCGACAACCCCTGATTATTGTAAGCCTGCTTCTTATCTCTATCACTGAGGCATCCCATATCCTAAACTATTCAAACAATATTTAATACACTTCAAATCGATTATAATGTGATAACAAATCAATCTAAAAATATTAATGCATTACAATTATCGCTCTTTCATACATTCTTTATCATTAATATCTCATATCCCTAATCAACATATCATAGAGCTGGGGAATCCTTTTCAATCTGGGAAGTTTTTTACTTTCGTTTTATTAATACTCTTTTCAAGTTGCCCTTAGTCTTTTTCTCCATAGAATTTTCAGCAACAATCTATTTGGTTTAGACCTTGCTCATAGTGTATTATTCCAAGTACTGCTCGCCAAATTTTTCTAGCAACTCGTCGATTGATAGAATGGAAGGCTCATCATATCCAAAGGGAGAGGATATAACATCTAAAAGAGTAAGCTTATTCCACTATGCAATGGGCCTCATTAACTCTTCTGGTGGTAGAAGATCAATAAACAGTTTAGACCTTTTTCGAAGAGTCACTACCAAGAAATCATTGAGCTGATGGAATTTCTGGAGACTATTCAGTGATTTAATGAACTCGAGTTCACTGACAATGTATGTGCCTAACGATATATTGTTTTAAGGACTGTCGTCGAATATGGTCTTGAGAATCGACTAGTTGATGGCATCATCCCCCAAAAATGGATTATTTTCTATATAGAATCGAATGAAGTGATTACCCACAAACTAAAATTCAGTCTCGGGCCCGCCACTAACGATTTTAATCTCATAAGCGTTGATGAATGTCTTCTAAATTAGAAATTGCAGCCTATCTCCATGTGGGAGAGTAGTCAGGCATTTCCATAGTGGCTGGTAGTAGTCAATCAGAAAGAGGATCTCTTTGTAAATCTGACTATCGCGAGGACATCTGATGGTTTTAGTCTTCAACTGTTTCATCACATTGATTATCTTAGATCTGGTGCTTTATTTTTGCAATGATGGGAAAAGCAAGAGCTGCAGGATTTATAGGGTGCATTTGTCCTTGAACATATTTAAATAGGCTATCAGAGGGTATGAATTGGCCTATTGATGGGTTAACAGGGAAAGAGTGTCATATTAGATACTGTTGGTGCTGGCTAGCATGTCCACTTCACAGAAATAGAAACTTTATGGCTCATTCCCCGGTCCTTTCTACTTTTTATTTATCTTCATCAATTTTACCTTCTTCTATGGCATCCTTTTTAGGTAGCCCCTCTTTGACAGCGCTCCAGACAGACAGTCCGCGATTAACTTGTCTTTTTAGTGTTGACTCAAACGATGATTAGAGATAATTTTGTTTAGTGAGTTAGTTGACAGTCTCAAGCTTTAAATAGTTTGCGTAAAAGTGAATAGTTTATGGATTGATGAAGCACTCCATAACTTCAAGCACTTATCAATGGGAGTTTCGTAGGTATTGTCGAACACCTCAAACATTTCTTCAAGTTCCTTCCGCATGAAAGGAACCTATTTGAATTTGACTGGTAGTATCTATAAGATATTGAAAAACTGCTCCTCATCCACCATCGCAAGTTCATGCCAGAAATTATAGCTCATCTCATCCAACCGCAAAATTTAAAAGGTTCTGCTTTCGATAATGTCCATATACTCAAGAAAACTGTGGCCTGCCCACACAGTGTCTTTAAGGTGATAGTTATAGTAGGCTTGTATCTGTCGAACAACTTCAACGTTTAATACTTGACTCAATGGAGTATCGTACATTAGTTTAAGGTAGATTTCTTTCAGCACGAAATCGCCGGTTTTAAAACTGTTAGTAACCGATATTACCGCGTTGAGATCCATATACAATTTGGTTAATTTGAAGAAGATTCCATTTTATTGGCCGAGCAAATTGACGAAGGCCGATCCCCGACTGTTCTCACTGTATAGCTTGATAAACTTTGAAGCGATAGCCCTGCAGAGATAGCCGTACTTGTTGGACCAATCCTGAACGGCCAGTTAGTTTTATCTCACATTTAGGGCACAATCAACAGCGGTATTGTTGTCTCCACACCAAGTGTTAATAAAAAGTAAGAAAGATTCATAGTGGTCACTTCGGATAATGCTCATCAAAGGAGTCTATCGAAATTAGTCTTATGAAAATAAAAAGTTAACCACCAGATCTGGCTTTAGTTGCTTGATCGACAGAGCGAATTGCTGAAGGTCTGCTTGGGAGATCAGTGCTCTCAGTTTGTCAAAAAGTTAGGCATTACCAAGCGTTTCCTTCATCTGTGCCTGCCTGAGTTTAATAAACTCCTTGGCCGAGAGTTTCATCTTTTACTGCGGGTTTGCTTCCGCATGAGTCTTCTCCATCCTTTTAATATGTATATGCAAATTCTAATTAATCTAACATTTGTCGGGTTCGGATATATTTAATTCTTATCATACGTTATACAAAAATGCGCAAATGGGAAAGATGCAGCTCGCAATATTGATAATCAATATTGACCGGGAGGATGGATGTTGAGGAGGAAATGAGATAACAGTCACTCACACGATCATTCCGATAAAAATCATTTAGTGTACTCCTTCTAACTCTTTTTTCTTTTTTAAAGGGTCATCACCGTTTTGAATCGATACTCACCTTTCTTGCAGTTCTGATTTATTTGCAAATATGGCAGAATTGATTGGAGGTGGTCGAAATGCTTGCTATGCGACCGAGTGGCCGGCTTCTTTAGAGCACTCAGAATCTACTGCTTAAGCAGACCACCCTCACGTATATTCCTACACAAACTCATCACTTTCGTTACCATCTTCCGACTTGACTCTTAGACACGTATCCTTTTAGGTAGGATAATATCGCTGATCTCCTTGCGCACTTTCACATTCTCATGGAGATTCACTTTGCGCTGTCTATGATCCAGGTTGTTCTCATAAAACTGAGCGTACTTGCTTTTCGTCACTAACTTCTGAATGCGACTCTCCTACTCGCGGGGAGTAAGAATCTCAGTCATTTTTAAAAATCTTTCACCATTGTGACTGCTGGGTAGAACGATGCCCAAAATATTTGTGGCTAGGACTGACATTAACTCGATTGAATCGATGTCTTTGATGTTCGCTTATCTTTGGCCCACGTTCCACCAGTCGTCAGGCGGGCTCTGCGAACTGGGCTCTACTTCCTCGCAAGGTTATCCAACCATTGACGGTGCTTATGGTATCGGAATGATGATTTGGGCGGAGAGAGTATCGCTAAATGAATGAGTATCGTCCTCTTCTTTATCCTATACTTTCTCTATGACTTTCGAGTTGAAGTTGTCGTTTCCGATGTAGCTGGGCATTACTTTCCCCTCCTTAACTACTTTCTTCATCATAATGAAGTAAGCTGCCGTCTATTTGTTTCTCTCGTTCTTGGATAAACTGTCTATGATCTTTTATTCTGCAAAACCCAACTGTTTCACTCTCTAAACATGGTCAATATCCATAGTAATTGTTTAATATCGAGTGATACCATATGAAGGCACTGAAGATATCCTATTGAACCATTCATGAGACTTTATCTGCGCGAAAGTCAGCCGTTTGCTGGGTGTAAACACAAGTAAATTTTCAATCAGATTTCGGGCTGAAGCGCTAACATGAGGCGGTATCTTAAAACTGCAAGCCATTATCTTTTTGTAAAGGGTATGAGTATCGGCATCACAGAAGGGCAAATACCCACACAACATGGCGAAGAGTACAACTCCGCAACTCCAAATATCCGCCATCAGTGGATTATAACTCTTCTTAGCCTATATTATTTACGGGGCGGCGTAGCATGGTGACCCACAATAAGTTTTCAACTGCTGATCTGCATATGGTATCCGATACTCGTTTGGTAGAAGGCGCTCAGCCCAAAATCAATGACCTTCAGTTGATAATCGAAATCTATCAGAATGTTTTAGGGCTTCAAGTCCCGGTGTGCAATCCCATTACCATGAAGATACTCCATTGCCGAGACGATTTGCTGGAAGAAGCTGCAGGCTTGATCCTCTGCTATTCTAACTCGTGAAATGAGTACTTCTTTTCCTTAATGATATATCGGAAAAGCTCGCCGTTTGGCATATACTCAGTGACAAGAAGTAGGCTTTTCTCAGTCTCAAGTATTTCGTAAAGATGTATCAGATGTCTATGCCGCGTGGTGCTCAGAATTTTAATTTAGCACTTGACTCGCTCTATATCTTTGTCTCGCATTTTAGATTTGTTTATTATTTTTATTGCCACTTTTTCGCCTGTGGGGATGTGCATGGCGAGATGGACCTTTCCGAAGGTGCCTTCCCCTAAGTTCTTGCCTTTTTTATCGAACACATACCCAAAAGATAATTACCGATGACTTTTGCTCCAGAAGGTAACTTGGATGGCGAGGGTTGAAGGGATTGGTTGCGTTAAAGCGGTGTCTTGACCGGAGTCTGCAGATTGATTTTAGCGAAGGGGTCTAACTTGGCAAGTTACTCTTTGAGCATTACTAAATCAAATAAAATTAATCACAAAAACAAAACGCGGATGAGTAGAGACTTTAATGATGATCGGCGTTAGTGATGTAAACTGAAATTATTTGATCTGAATCTTTCTTATATTTGAAAGATAGTTGGGAATATGGATTAGATCGCGTTTTAGTAGAGAAATGCTGAGTTTGAGCATGGACGTGGCGGATGAGACACTGGCAAGCAAGGATGCCTTAATTCAACCAAAATATTCTCATCATAAATTCAAAATAAAGGCATATTATTATATTACATTTTTCTGGAAAGCTCTTTCAATTTTCAACCTCAAACACTGCTTTTAATAGATGTTGTAGATATCATAATCCACCCTAATAGTATTCAACCAATCTATCTCATACTTCACCGATAAATTTACTCATAAAATAGTATATTAAAATCAGTCATAGATACTGGAAGTACTCAGTCGTTTAGATTATCTTCTAGTAGTTATCCGAGTAATACAGATCGAAGTTTGGGCTGGTATCTGACAGGAGAGCGAAGGGCTTCACTTGACGGCCACTTAACTCGCTCAACAGGAACATAATTTCGACTATTTCAACAAAACGCTATTCAGTGGAGTCGATGCGATCAACATCGGCCTCGTCACCGCGAAGCTGGCCATATAATCGGGACAACTCCTCCATTAGTAATCGCATAATTTCCTTTTCGAAGATGTCCCTTGTGATCTCCAACCTAATGTATCTATCTTTGGCATATTTGCAGCATATTCGCTTATATTCATTCTCTAACTCCTTAAAGATCTCATGTTATTGGCTCATTAATGCATTTAGACGCTATTACATCTCCTAACGATCAGCGTATTGTCGGAGGGCTTCAGAAGGGATCGCCACTCCTGTCAGTGTAAAACTGGTCTACTACCCCTTCAAAGATTTTATCATACGCTGCTTCTCGAAAAGATACTTTTTTAACATTAGAAAGCAGAGACGTTCGTAGCGCTCGTATTTTAGTGTTCCTTGATAGGCATTTTTGGTATTAGAGACAAAGAGATACAAAAAACCGATGCGAGTGTCATGTTCTACTATTTTTTTTACGACTGCTCTAAAAGAGTACGGTAGTGGTTGCCTGTGAAAGCGTTGTTGATGCTCACCCTGATGCCCCGCCAACGGTAGTTTTTTATTAAAATTCATTTTATTTTTAACTTTCACAGCTTACTCAGCGAAAACTACAAGTTAACGATCTGTTTTAGATTGGTGATGGGCCATTTCACTCTCTTAGCTTTCCACAGAAAGGCTACAGATCGATTGCTCAATCTTTCCGCCCTCGTTGCAGTTGTTATTTGGCTCCTGAGTTTTGTTTAGCAAAAATAGGATTTGATCATTCTCCTTGGACGCTGTTTTGTATCTTGCCTCTGAAGTCTTGAGCGATTGATTTTGTGCCTTGGAAATGGAATCGAAATCATTCCGCCTTTCCTTGCTGCCAATCATGTTGTTACTCTCCTCAGTCTCTGCAGATTTCATGGTAATTCGTATATTACTGTTTCCGCTGCTGCCCATAGCCTTGCCTGTCTCCTCTCTAATTTCGATTTTAACTTTCTCATAATGCCCTGAAGTTTATTTCCTCTGACTATTGGACTGTAAATTACCGTCTTCCAATTGTCCCTCTTGCTTCAAACGCAGATATTACATTTTAGACTTCTCTGCCACTTCTATCTCTTCTATCAAGATATTGTCTTGTTGATTGAACATCCCGGACTCACTAGGAGTGAGACTTTTGCTCAATTTACCCGCTTCTCTTTTGGATTATTTCTTACTGAATATATCGGAAGTAGTCTTAGATCGCATGTCGACATAGTCGTCCGTATTTTAAAAAATATCAAGTCCGCTATCTTTATTTTACTGAGAGAGTAGACTCCTCCCCACCCCACTTCGATTATCCTTTTCCATCGTCTATGTATCATTAATAATATTTTGCTATTTTTCAACTTCCCTCGCTCCCGCTTACCATTTTCTACTCCGTAACGCTTTCTCATTCTTGCCTTTCTCCCCTGCTTTTATATTTGCCCTCTTTTAACTCACCAGCATAGCAGTTATGGGCACAATGCCGTAAGGTTGGAAGCAGTTCTGCTATTTCTTTATCTTCTTTGCAGGAATTTCACTCAGATAATACTCAGAAGATATGACTTCTCCACGCGACTGCACATTTAATGAAGGTCTAGGCAGTACTTACTCTTTGTTTTATATTTTGATCCGGCTACGTTTTTTGGCCAATCCTTTTTCGCCGTGTTGTGCTCCTCCAAAATAATACCCCTCCGTTTTGTCCTTCTCTGCCAAGGATTTTTTATCATTTTTTGTTCTTGTTGCCTCATTGAAGTTCTAAGACTGATGATTGAAGCGAGAATGATCCGGCTGAGGAGTTTTTCTCTATTGATAAAACCGTCTTCTCTTAACAGCATTCTACCCCAATCCATTCGAACTCATTTTATTATGGTCTTTTAAGTTCGACTGGCTGCTCATCCCAATAAGGTCTCCAGCCCTCAGCGACTCGCTTTTTTCCTCACTAATCATTCTAAGTTTAGAATTGATGATCTTATCAGCTGAAACCTCAGTTCTATGCATTCTGCGTACTCGAGTCCCTCGACTGACGATGGAGTTATACCCGTAGTAGTCTCCGATAATGGCCGCGGACAGCATTTTGCCTTTAATATTGAATATAACTATAACAATACAGCAGCCCAAAATTTAATCCTCATTTGGCTGCCGTATCAAAGAGTAGTTGAATGATTCAGCATTGTGATTTAAATGACATTTTTGCTGCAAAGATATAAAATAATTAAATTTGTTTTGAATTAGCCATTGGACGCCATATTAATTGAATTAAATCCATTTGGTTGAAGACATAAAGAAGAGTTTTGAAATCAAATAATATATTCGAGAATACTGGGTAGTATCAAATCAATTTTTAATATTATGAGGTAAATGTAAAGCAAGCCTCTTCGAGGAATGGACGACCACGTTTCCTGTTTTAACTGCAATGTTTTAATAAATTATCGATCTAGCAAGAGCTTAATTTATTGCAATCTTTAATCAATACTACCAAAGTAATAATGAGCACAATTCACATCCTCTCTGCCTTTTGGGAAAAGGATGACGATAGCGTCGCAGAAAGACTCAAGCATGGAGCATACATTTGGAGTCATCACTAATCGGGTCGGGGATTTAGAGGCAAAAGCAATATTTTTCCAAGACTGAATATCTTCGATCCAGAACTGTATATTCAAGCAGTACTAATGCAAGGGCATAGATAAAATTTTTATTCGCTGAATTCTACAATCTCCAAATACGATGGTCAAAAATCGCCAATTTCATTTTAGGTGACTCGGAAAAATCTGGGAGATCCCTGTGTTGGGCATCGGAAAAGATTAACAGTTGAATATATTTGCGAGAGGGGCAATTCTATTTCCCTTGAATACAGGACAGCATAAGAGGGTACGTAAATTATGTTAAATTGCATATGATTCATTCATATACAATTTGGTCAAGCTTATTAATGTGAAATTGAATTGAAAGATCATAAAAATATATATGCGCAATGAGAATATGGAAAATAGGAACGGCAAACTACTAATATTATCATTGCGCGTCCAAACTATTTGACTTACATTTTATACTTTATTCGAGTTATAATATATTCTGCAATTATTGAGAGTGATAACTATTTAAATATGGCTCAAGTCACCGTCGAACGCAGTCTCGAGGCTGCTCGTCCCATGCTGCTCTACGTGGAGGAGATCGTCAACTAATTTCCAAAAACCACTTACGTGGTCTACTACCGCAACTATACCCAACAGGACGAGTAAATCTACAAAAGCATTGCAGAGATGAAGTAGCTCTTTCTACCCCACGAACAGCTAGAGTTCAAAATCATCAACTTTGAAAAGGAAACAGAGCCGCTCATAGTGAGGAGTCAGTCGCTGCAGAGGCAGGGCAAGAAAGTTGTAATCAGCGCGGTTAGACCCGAAGGCAGCATCATTGTTACTGGCACTTTGCTGAATCAATCGCAATCCGATGACGCGGTTATCGATTTCAGTCTTGTCTCGAAGAGCGGCTATGACGAATTCTACAAGTACCGCAAAAAATACAAAACCCTTGAAAACCTGACACGCAAACTCTAATTTCAGCTGGATCATCGTATAACAGTCAAGGTCGGAGGGCGTTAGTGTCGGTTTGACCTTGAGTAAAAAAAGAAAGAACGGTATTTCTTTAATTTAGCGGAGGTGAGCCAAGAGATAAGGGTAGTTTTAGAGGAGACAATCTCCATTGATGATGTGGTTGTCAGCAACGTAATCGATGAGACTGACATCAGCGTGGCAGAACTTAATTAGCAGTAAAACAGCTACACAGCGAAGGTGATGTACAATAACATGTTCGAAGTCATGTTTCTGTTCGATCTCATTAAAAACTAAAATTTAGCAGCAAGCGATTTAGTGTCAATACGTCTGCTTGAGACCTCCTCATCAGTGAAATGCGTAAGGATAGGAACTGAGCAAACTTTGCACCTAAGCACATGCGTAAAGCTACAGCCGCTAATGAACAACCGTTTTTTCGATTACGAGTGGGGTTATCTCAACGATAATCTGAGTAAAGTCGATGTGTAGGGAGGTCTTTACTCTCATCTTGATAAACTAACATCCTCTCTACCCAAATATCCCCATTTCATTAACCAGTAGATCATTGATGTCAAGGGATGCAACTCTCTCATCTTTGACGTCGAGGGTTAAATCATAAAAATACCGATAGTGTACGTTCTGAAGGGGTTCAACTTTATTTAAAACAAGAGGAGGAGCGTAAAGTTCTACATTGATAGTCAAAAGGCGTCTGCCCTGAATCAGGTGCTGGAAATGAAATCAGATCGCAAGAGAATCTACGAGTTGAGCATATAATAGATTTGGAATATTAGCAAAATTAACATTCTGTTGGATAAGGCGAACTGTAACGCCTTCCAGCTTAAGATAATCACTCAAGATACAATTTACTTCATCCCTTTTGAGAGGAAGCTAGTGGGCAGAAATGAGTTCAGGAAGGAGGCGAAGGAATTGGCCACGCGGACGGAAGTGGCTCAGAAGGTGGAGAATAAATATGTTTCGCTGCAGAACTGTCCAAAGAGTAAGGAACAGCTGTATGCCATTCAAAGCACAGGCATAAATCCATTCTATATTATACAGATGACCTCCTCCTCAGCTATATCTTTGCAAGTAATTATAAACGGTACCATTGCTCTTGAGGGTACTCTTCCCAAAAACAAGATAGCTGATAGTCAAGGCAATGCGATCATTCACATGTTGGCGTCAGTGGAAGGCGATTGCAAGATTAG
>Ga0302185_10001793_pt1 | contig 14664 bp, 12 predicted proteins | sample II_Bog_E1_1_FD_200231 | JGI IMG/M metagenome (GOLD analysis project Ga0302185, IMG submission 200231) | Peat permafrost microbial communities from Stordalen Mire near Abisko, Sweden - II_Bog_E1_2 | ecosystem: Environmental > Terrestrial > Soil > Wetlands > Peat | place: Sweden: Abisko... | reverse complement strand
CCTTAGCCATAAACTGATAATTATTTGGAGGCGCAAACTTAGGGATTTTTAGCTGAAAGCAAAAAGCTAAAAGTCCAAAGCAGAACCCAAGCTATACAAGTAAATTGACATTTCGGTTTTTGCTTTTAGCTTTCTGCTTTGGACTTTCTGCTTTCAGCTAAATTACGCAACTTTGCCGCATGAATGTATCGGTATTGGCCCAAAACCTGCACGGGTCGGAAATAATAAAGATTGCGGGAGAGATCAATGAGCTGAAACGCCAGGGCCAAAACATCGCCAACTTAACCATCGGCGATTTCGATTCGAATATTTATCCCATTCCTGTCGGGTTACAGCAGGGTATTGTTGATGCTTACGACCAGCATCAAACCAACTACCCGCCTGCCGATGGTATGCTCGATCTGCGCCAGAGCGTTTCGGCTTTCCTGAAAAGCCGCTTCGACCTTGATTATGCAGCCAACCAGGTTTTGATCTCAGGCGGCTCAAGGCCGCTGATCTATTCCATTTACATGGCTATTGTTGATCCGGGCGATAAGGTGTTGTTCCCTACACCATCATGGAACAATAACCATTATTGCGACCTGACCCGCGCAAAGGGCGTGGAAATACCCACCGGGCCGGAGCATAATTTTATGCCTACGGCGGAGGACATTCGCCCGCATATACAAGGTGCGGCTTTACTTGCGCTTTGTTCGCCGCTGAACCCGACCGGCACCATGTTCAGCAAAAAGGACCTGGAAGAAATTTGCGACCTGGTCATTGAAGAAAACAAAAGCCGCGAACCCGGCGAAAAGCCGCTGTATATTTTGTACGACCAAATCTATTCACAGCTTACATTCGGTCACCACGAGCATTTTAACCCGGTGAGCCTGCGGCCCGAATTGAAGGACGTGACCATTTTTGTTGATGGGGCATCAAAATGTTTTGCCTCGACCGGCGTACGCGTGGGCTGGGGGTTTGGCCCCACGCATGTGATCAACCATATGAAAGCCATTGTAGGCCATATGGGCGCCTGGGCGCCAAAGGCTGAACAGGTGGCCATGGCGCATTTTCTAAAGGATGATAATGCTGTGAACGATTACCTTGCTCATATCAAACAAAACATTCAAAAAAGCCTTACTTCGCTTTATAATGGCTTTCAGCAGCTAAAGGCAGAGGGCTTTAAGGTAGACGCGATCGAGCCGATGGGCGCCATTTACCTGACTGTTAAAGTTGATTACAGCGGTAAAACCACACCGGACGGTAAAGTGCTGAAAACCGCTACTGACATTAATTTTTACCTGATAAAAGAAGCAGGCGTGGCTTTTGTGCCTTTTTCAGCATTTGGCACCGGCGAAGAGGTGAACTGGTTCAGGGCATCGGTAGGTGCAAGTACCTTGAAAGATATTGAAGAATTGGTGCCGAGGATAAAGGCGGCGCTATCGAAGCTGGGATAATTCCATCAATAGCGATGGGTCTTAGTTGCGCCGTCAGGTGCAAAATATCGGTAGAAAAATTAACAAAGAAAGAAAAGCGTGCCGTAGGTACGCTACAAACGAAGCGACATTAACGTCAATGCGTGCGGATGTTCCGTACCTACGGCACGGAAAATTTCGGTTGCTTGTTTTCTACCGGTATTTGACCCCTAACGGGGTCGGTCCTTTGAATCTAATGCCATGCATCCTGTCACGGAAAGAGGAAAAGAAGTTATTCGATTTTCCCCTATCTTTATCCCCGGCAGTTGCCTCCGCGAACTACCATGTCCAATTATGAAACACCTCCGTTTATCCTTAGTACCCGCTTTTATTTTTATGCTGACAATTGCAGCCAAGGCACAGCCGGCAAACGCTTATGCCGACTATCCCATTTATGCCGGCGCCGACCTGGGCGTGAGCTACTCGCCGCAAAAAACAATCTTTAAAGTTTGGGCGCCAAAGGCATCGGAAGTTAAGCTGCGCCTGTATGATGCAGGCAATGGCGGCGGCCCCATCCAAACCATAAGCCTTGAAAAAGGTGAAAATGGTACGTGGTCGGCAACCGTAAGCCAGGATATTAAAAATAAATACTACACTTTCCAGGTATTGCAGGAGGGGAAATGGCTGCGTGAAGCGCCGGATATTTATGCAAAAGCGGTTGGCGTAAACGGCGCGCGGGGTATGGTGGTGGATCTTGCTGCAACCAATCCGGCAAACTGGCAAAATGATAAAAAACCTGCGCTGAAAAGGTTTAACGACATCATTGTTTACGAAATGCATATCCGTGATATTTCTGTCGACCCCAATTCAGGCATCAAAAATAAAGGTAAATTCCTGGGACTAACCGAAACAGGTACCAAAAGCCCGGAAGGTGAACCCACTGGCCTCGATCATATAAAACAACTTGGCGTTACGCATGTACACTTGCTGCCCAGTTTTGACTTTAACTCTGTTGACGAAACCAAACCTTCGGAAACCCAATACAACTGGGGTTATGATCCGCTTAATTATAATGTGCCTGAAGGCAGCTATTCCACTAACCCGTATGATGGCAATGTGCGGATAAAAGAGTTTAAGCAAATGGTGCAGGCGCTGCACAAAAACGGGCTGCGTGTTATTTTAGACGTGGTTTATAACCATACCAGCGACATCAACCATTCCAATTTTACCCAATTTGCGCCGGGGTATTTTTACCGGCACAACGCTGATGGCAGCTACTCAAACGCTACGGGCTGCGGCAACGAAGTGGCGTCGGAAATGCCGATGGTGCGCAAATTTATGATCGAATCTGTAGTGTATTGGGCTAAAGAATATCATTTGGACGGTTTTCGGTTCGACCTGATGGGCGTGCATGACATCGAAACGATGAATATGATCAGCGACACTCTGCATAAGATCGACCCAACCATTTTCATTTACGGCGAAGGCTGGGCCGCCGGCAACAGCCCGGAGCCTGAAACTTTGAGGGCGGTAAAAAAGAATGCTTCGAAACTGAATGGGGCAGCCGTTTTTAGTGACGACCTGCGCGATGGCCTGAAGGGCGGCTGGGGCGACTTGAAAGAAAAAGGCTTTGTAAGCGGCAACTCCGCCATGGATGAAAGTGTAAAGTTTGGTATCGTGGCATCGACCCCGAATGCACAGATCGACTACAGCAAAGTAAATTATTCAAAAAGCCCCTGGGCTGTGGAGCCATGGCAAACCATTACCTATGTGTCCTGCCACGACGATAACACCTTGTGGGACAGGCTGAAAATCTCCAACCCCGATGCCAGCGAGGCGGATCGCATAAAAATGGACAAGCTGGCGGCGGCGATCGTGCTTACCTCGCAGGGCGTTTCGTTCCTGCATTCGGGCGCCGAAATGCTGCGCACCAAAAATGGCGTGGCGAACTCTTTTAATAAGCCTGATTCGACCAATGAGATTGACTGGGCACGTAAAACAACCTATAAGCCGGTTTTTGAGTACTATAAAGGATTGATCGCTTTGCGAAAAGCACATCCGGGTTTCCGGATGCCCTCGTCAAAAATGATCAGCCAAAACCTCGAATTTTTAAAAACAGGGCCCGGTGTAATAGCTTACCAGATCAGCAATAATGCTAACGGCGATAGCTGGAAAAATATTTTGGTGATATTGAACGGTAACACCGGCGAAAAGAGCGTGGTGCTGCCGGAAGGTACATGGACACTGGCGGCCGATGGCAACAGCATCGATCAAAAAGGGATAAGTACCGGTTTGAAAAACGCAATTACTGTGAAGGGGACCACAGCTTATGTTCTTTTTGGTGAATAGGACACCTGTGGTGAACAGACCAACAAATTGCTTTTGGATGGTCGCCGTTTAAGCCGCAAGCCGGTGTGCCACTTTCTGTATCAGGCTGTTTATATCGAATGGCTTCTCCAATACGTCATCGGGCGAGCCTTTGTGCTCCATTATCTTTTCGGTTGCATCGTCCTCGCTGGAGCACATGATCACCCGCAAGTTCCTGGTGGCCCTGTTTAGTTTGATCAGCTGGCAAATCTCCAGGCTGTCTATTCCCGGCAAAATGGTGTCAACAATTACCAGGTCGGGGTGGTTGATCCTGATCTGGTTAAACACTTCGTTCCCATTTGCTGTAGTGTAAACCTCATAACCCCTGCTTGACAATATGTAAGCCATCACCTCCATCATCAACGGATCATCCTCTACTAATAATATTTTCTTACACATGGTTGCTTTACCCTATTGTTGTATCTGTTATGATACAAAGGTTATACCATTAATGTCATAATTGCTGTTATTTTAAGGAATTTGGCATTTTTGCTTATATTTTTACAGAATAATAAAGCAGAGTTAAAACTCAAATACCTAATTTATTACATTTGGTGTGAGCAACCAATTACTGCCAATGGATAATATTAATATAAAAGTACTTGCTAAAGAACTAAACATCTCTACTTCCACCATTTCGAGGGCGTTTAACGGCAGTCCCGACATTAACAAGGATACCAAAGAAAAAATATTGGCTTTTGCCCGGGAACATAACTTCCTGCCTAACCACTATGCAAGCAATTTACGCGATAAAAAAAGCCGGACAATAGCGGTTATCGTACCCGAGATTGCCAATGATTTTTTCGCCCAGGCAATAAACGGGATAGAGGAAATTGCGCGAAAAAAAGGGTTTTATATTTTACTTTACCGCACCGACGATGTTTTTGAAAAAGAAGTTTCGTTTATCAACTACTTAAACAATGGCAAAGCCGACGGCATCATCATGTCGGTGTCAGGCGAGGCGAACGACCATAACTACTTGCGCAAACTGGAACAGAAAAATATCCCGGTTGTATTTTTCGACCGTGTTTACGAGGATATTGAAGCTGCGAAAGTAATAACCAACGACTACGAAAGTAGTTTTGATGCTACCGAGCACCTGATTGACACGGGTTGTAAACGAATAGCCTACCTGGTAGTGAACAAAAGCATATCCATTGGCCAGGTGCGTATGCAGGGGTATATGGATGCCCTTAAAAAGCATGACATTCCGTTTAACGACGAGTTGGTAATTGATTGCAGCAACGACGAAAAGATAAATTATGGCATACTGAAGAAGGTTTTGGAGGAGATAAAACCCGATGGTATTTTCAGCTCGGTTGAGCGATTGGCCTTCGCTACCTATTACGTTTGCAACGACCTCGGCATCGATATTCCGCGCGACCTGAAAGTGATCAGCTTTTCCAGCCTGAACATAGCGCCTTTACTGTGCCCTGCCTTGTCAACAATTACACAGCCAGCTTTTGAATTGGGAAGCAAAGCGGCGGCGCTTCTTTTTGACGAGCTGGAAAAAAAGGGGGTGAACGTCCACAAAAAGGAGCACGTGCTTAAATCAAAAATATTTATCCGGAAGTCGTCCGGGGGCTGATTTGTTTTTTCGTAAATAACTGTTAGTCGTAGTATTTACGCGAAAAAAGCCCTTCATTTAGGGCGGTTTGCCTCACCCCGGCCCTCTCCAAAGGAGAGGGAGCTAAAACAAATAACCACGACGTTATATCGACAGCATCTCCACTATCTTCAAAAAATCGGAATCGATCTGCGTTATGTGCTTGGTGGCATGCTCAAAGGGGGTAAACTCGATTTTGTTATGTACCAAACCCACCATTACGTTTTTTTTGCCGGCTATTAAGGCCTCAACTGCGGCGACACCTGTACGGCTTGCCAATACACGGTCCATACAGGTCGGCGAGCCGCCGCGTTGAATATGGCCCAGTATGGATACCCGGGTATCATGATTTGGGAACCGTTCTTTAACCAGGCGGCCCACTTCGAAAGCATCGCCTGCTTTGCCATTTTCGGCCAGCATAATAATTTTTGAGGTTTTATCCGGTCGTCCGTTTTCCAGCCGGTCAAACAGGGCCTGGATATCGGTATTGCCTTCCGGGATCATGATCGTTTCGGCGCCGGCGGCAATACCCGTCCGTAAAGCGATCAGCCCCGAATCGCGGCCCATCACTTCAACAATAAAAAGCCGGTTGTGCGATTCGGCCGTGTCGCGAATTTTATCCACCGCATTAATAACGGTATTAATAGCCGTATCGTAGCCGATGGTAAAATCGGTGCCGCACAGGTCGTTATCGATCGTTCCGGGAAGGCCTATAACGGGAATATCAAACTCCTGTGTAAACTCTTTTGCACCGCGGAAAGTCCCGTCACCGCCAATAGCGATCAGGGCGTCGATATTATTTTTCTTTAATTGTTCGTAAGCCGCTTTTCTGCCTGCAACCGTTTTGAACTTCTCACTGCGGGCGGTTTTTAATATCGTGCCGCCCCGCTGAATGATGTTGGATACCGATTTAATACCCATCGGGAACATATCGCCGTTGATCATCCCTTCAAAGCCACGACGGATGCCGGTTACTCCAACTTTGTAATATAATGCTGAACGTACTACTGCCCGGATGGCCGCATTCATGCCCGGCGCATCGCCGCCTGATGTAAAAAGCCCGATATTTTTTATTTGCGTCATTACCTGAAAAGCGCGCTGAATGGTGTTTAAAATAGTTCCCTGTAACTTTTTACAAAGTTACAGGGTATTAATTAGCGTATTATTAAAATTGCGCGAATTTACACTTATTTTTTATCGGGGGAATGATAAATGCAGATTTGTCAGACTACACCTATAGATTAATGCAGCGTTAACATATTACTGCTTTTTATTCTGCTTTATAAGCCGCAATGCCGCTGTCCAAAAAGTTTACGTAGTTTTCGACACTATAATTTGCGCCCTGGGGCTGCTCAAGCACCTTGCCGCTGCTATCGATAATTACATAAAGCGGTTGCGAATTCGAATTAAAATCCGTTGTTTCCCTGTCGCTGTTTTTATCACCGATGGTGGTGATTTTTTCGCCCGTTAGTTTTGAAGTGTAAACTTCGTTAGCAGGCAGATCGGTTTTTTCGTCCACATAGAGCTCCAGCAAAATAAAATCATTTTGCATCAGGCTGCGCACCTGCGGATTTATCCATACCGAGTTTTCCATTTTGCGGCAATTGGTGCAGCCCCAGCCGGTAAAGTCAATCAGGATGGGTTTCTTTTCTTCTTTTGATACCTGTAGCGCCTGGTCATAATCGTACCATTCATTCATGCCTGCATGGTGGCCCCGCACAAAAAGAGCCTCGTATTTTTTGTCTTTAATGGTGGTATTGGCAGGTGTAGCCGTAGGCGCCGGTCCGGCTGCAGTTATACGTGTCAGGTCGAAATCCTGCGTCGCCGGCGGCGGCAAAAAGCCGCTTATGGAATTGAGCGGCGCACCCCACAAGCCGGGTATCATATAAATCACAAACGCAAAAACGCCTATTGATAAAAACAGCCTGGGGACCGATAGGTAGGCCAGATCGCTGTCATGTGAAAACTTGAGCTTGCCAATAAGGTACAAGCCCAGCAAAATGCCGATAGCGATCCATAACGACAGGAATATCTCACGGTCGAACCAATTCCAATGGTAAGCCAGGTCGACCACAGAAAGAAATTTAAGTGCAAGGGCCAGCTCCACAAAGCCCAGCACCACTTTTACGCTATTAAGCCAGCCACCCGATTTGGGAAGGCTTTGCATGGCCGATGGAAAAAGCGCGAATGTTACAAAAGGCAAGGCCAGTGCCAGCGAAAACCCCAGCATGCATATGGCAGGGCCTAAACGTTCTCCCTTGGTTACAACAACGGCAAGCTCGCTGCCGATAACCAGGCCGGTACATGAAAAAGAAACTACTACGAGCGTAAGGGCCATAAAGAAAATTCCGATCAGTCCTTTGCGGTTGGATTGTTCGTCAATTTTGTTTACCAGGGAACTGGGCAGCACAATTTCGAACGCGCCGAAAAACGAAATCGCAAATACGACCAATAAAACAAACAAAATGATATTAAATATGCTGTTGGTTGCAAGTGCGTTAAGCGCATTTTGTCCAAACAAAATGGTGATAAGCAGCCCCAGCCCTACGAAAATAATGATGATTGACAGGCCGTAAAAAACAGAATAACCGATGGCTTTTATACGCGTGCCGCCCAGTTTGATGAAGAAACTAACTGTAAGAGGGAGCAATGGGTAAATACAGGGAAGCAGGAATGCTGCGAACCCGCCCACAAGGCCAACGAAAAACAATTGCCATAATGTCTTTGGCTTTTGTTTAATCACACCGTTTGCCAAGGATATGGCGGCCTTTTTAAGGCTGTCGATCTTTTTCAGGCTATCCTGCCGTTTGCGCGCAGCGGCTATCTTGTCGGCCGCCGTTGGTATGCTGGTAAATTGTACATCGCTGCTCGAAACAGTGTCCGCCTTTTTTTGAAATGCATTTGCCGGGGCAATGCCGGATAAAAAAGCTAGTGCAAGAAAAAACAGGATGCTACCTGTTTTAAAAAATTTGCGGGGGCTGGGTGATCTCATTTGGCTTTTGGTTATTTACCTAAGTCAACAGAGAAATCTACGTCTTCAGGCGGCAGGCACTTATGGTCGTTGCAGGTCATATACTCCAGCTTGCCTTTAATAACCGAAACATTTGCAGATTTTAGTTTGATCTTTTGCTGAAAGGTGACCGTTTTTTCGAAGTAACTCACATTCATGCTGAAAGCGGTTTCGTATTTGGTCAGCGGTGTCGGCTCGGCGGTTTCGCCAATCAGGCCATAATCCTTAGATGGCGAAAAAGTAAACGAGGTTTTTATAGGGCCGCCGTCTTTTACCGTTTGTGAATAAATGTGCCAGCCGTCCTGAATGGTTGCACGCAAAAACACCACTGCTTCGGTGTTGCTCAACCTTTTTGCAGCATACGACCATTTTACCGGCGCTTCAATCTGGGCTTTTACGCTAATACATAGCACAAGGGCTATCGCTGACAATATTAATTTCTTCATTTTTATTTTCGGTTTTTATTCAATTAATCAGTTTTATTATTTCATACACTTAATCGCGGAAGATTTAACCACAAGGAACACAAAGGGCACAAAGTTTTTATGGTTTGTGATTTTTTTCTCTGTGTTCTTTGCGCCTCCGTGGAGGCCTTTGTGGTTAAATTAAATTTTTTTATTGCCTTTATCCGATCTCAAAATAACTGCTCAAATTTGTTGCAAATCTGAAACGCGGGCCCTTTTAACATATTTTAACAAAGGGCCATCATTTATTAATAAACTCTATTTCTTTGAGGCTAAACTCCTGTTCTGCCTGCTTATTATTATCAACTACCAAAAGCCCGTTATCGCGAACGCTTTTTATCGTTCCTGTAAAAACATCTCCTTTTGCTTTAAAGGCCCGAGGCTCATTTAACCAATATAGTCGCGACAAGTACGAATCCCTTACATCCGAAATTTTCCCGGCCTTCAGTTTCAGGTACCAGCCCTCAACGTGGCGGCAAATTTCGGATAATAAAGTTTTTAAATCATAATCGGCGTGTAAGATTTGCTTCAGTGATATGGCATTTGGTACCCAATCCGGAAAAATATCCTGGTTAATGTTAAGCCCGATGCCAGCAATGGCATTTTTTATTTGTCCGCCCTGTATCATATTTTCAATTAACATGCCCCCCAATTTCCTTTCACCACAGTAGATATCGTTAGGCCATTTAATTTTGAGCGCCGGCCCCAGCAAAGGCTCAAAAGCGTCAAAAACACCAAGGCTGACAGCTCTTACCAGGTCAAATTGTTCGGTTATTTTCAGAAATGAGGGCTTTAATAGGATGCTAATAGTGAGGTTCTTTCCGGCTTCAGCAAACCAGCCATTTTGTTGCTGGCCTCGCCCCGCATATTGATTTTCTGCCATAATGACCGTACCTTCGGGCAATGGCTTGGAATTTGACGTTAATTGCTTGAGGTAATTATTGGTTGAATCGACTTCTTTTAGAAGAACAAAATTTTGTCCAACAAATAAACCCGAAATTATGTTATTTTGCAATGTGTTAATGTTAGAAACCAATTCGTCCAAAACTAATTCTTTTTGATGGTAAAAAGTAAAGCGTTAAGTGAGTCCGCTTATATTTCTGAACTAGCCATCCATGGCATCCAGGAAAAAAAAGGAAATGATATTATCAGGTTAGACCTTCGTAATATATTCAGTTCGGTGGCAGATTATTTTGTGGTGTGCCATGCCGAATCGTCCACACAGGTAAAAGCAATAGCGAATAGCGTAGAAGAAGAAATTTTTAAAGCCACCCAACAGGAGCCCTGGAAAAAAGAAGGGCTGGAGTATGGCGAATGGATACTGCTGGACTATGTAGATGTAGTGGTGCACGTTTTCAGGACAGATAAACGTGAATATTATGGAATGGAAGAGTTGTGGGGCGATGCCGAGATAAAGCTCTATAAAAGTGCTTAAGCCGTAACAAACGGTTCCTCCGCGCGTCAATGTGACGTCTGTTTAAATGTAAATTAAAGATTGTAAGTTTGTGTTTGTAAGAAAATGAGACCATTGTAAGCAACAAAAAAATAAACAATAGCTTATGATTGCCTCATTGCGTAAAAAAACTGATTGTTGTAATGAAAGATAATAAATTGGAAAAACCAAGACCCATACGGAAAATACCTAATAAAAAGATCACGCCAAAACCGCCGCGACCAAATATCATGTGGTTTTATGTCATAATAATTGCGGTATTGATGGGGGCTGCCTTGCTGATGCAAACCAACTCAAGCAATCCGCCGATAACCTTCCAGCGGTTCTCGGAACAAATGCTGAAAAACCACGATGTTGACCATGTTACCACCTACAAAAGCGGTGATCTGCTGGTTGCCGAGGTTTTTTTGAAAAAAGAAAGTATAAATAAAACCGAATACAACGACGCCAAAAAAGCTGATAAAGGCTTTAGTTTGACCCAGGACGATAGCAACACGCCCCAATATGTCTTTCAGGCTGCAACTTATGACGGGCTATATAAAGAGATAAACGACGCTGAAACAAGTTTTGGTTATAAAGATGCAGACAAAATTTCGGTAGGGATCGAGTCGGGTCATGAAAGCCTGCTGTCGAACTGGCTTGTACAGTGTGTTATTATGGCCGTGCTGCTGGTTGCGGTGTGGCTGTTTATCATGCGTCGCATGTCAGGCGGTGCAGGCGGCGGACCGGGCGGCCAGATATTCAATATCGGTAAGTCTAAGGCTACCTTATTTGACAAGGAGGCACAGGTTTCGGTTACCTTTAATGATGTTGCCGGTTTGGAAGAAGCCAAACAGGAGGTGATGGAAATTGTCGACTTTCTGAAAAATCCAAAAAAATATACCAATCTCGGTGGTAAAATCCCAAAAGGAGCCTTGTTGATCGGGGCGCCGGGCACCGGCAAAACCCTTTTAGCCAAAGCCGTTGCCGGTGAGGCACAAGTGCCTTTCTTCTCACTTTCAGGGTCTGATTTTGTAGAAATGTTTGTGGGCGTTGGTGCATCACGCGTTCGCGACTTGTTCCGCCAGGCTAAAGATAAAGCCCCTTGTATCATATTTATCGACGAAATTGACGCTATAGGCCGCGCACGCGGTAAAAATAATATTGTAGGCGGTAATGACGAGCGCGAAAATACCTTAAACCAGTTGCTGGTTGAAATGGACGGTTTCGGTACCGATTCCGGTATTATTATCCTCGCCGCAACTAACCGACCGGACGTACTTGACTCCGCGTTGTTGCGCCCGGGCCGCTTCGACAGGCAGGTATCTATCGACAAACCCGACCTGGTTGGCCGCGAGCAAATATTTAAGGTCCACTTAAAACCGGTTAAGCTGGCTGATGGTGTGGATGCTAAAAAACTATCGGCACAAACCCCGGGTTTTGCGGGGGCGGAAATTGCCAATGTTTGCAACGAAGCCGCGCTGATAGCTGCCAGGAAAAACAAAGAGGCAGTTGATATGCAGGACTTCCAGGATGCCATTGACCGTGTGATCGGTGGTTTGGAAAAGAAGAATAAGATCATATCGCCCGAAGAAAAACGTATTGTGGCTTACCACGAAGCGGGCCACGCCATTGCCGGCTGGTTTTTGGAACATGCCGACCCGCTGGTGAAAGTTTCCATCGTTCCGCGTGGGGTAGCTGCGCTGGGTTATGCACAATATTTGCCAAAAGAACAATTCCTGTACACTACCGAACAATTGATAGATGGGATGTGCATGACGATGGGCGGCCGCGTTGCGGAAGACATTACTTTTGGGAAGATTTCCACAGGGGCTCAAAACGACCTCGAGCGCATAACCAAACTGGCTTATGCCATGGTCACCATTTACGGCATGAACGATAAGGTAGGTAATGTATCCTTCAATGATACCCAGGGCGAATACCAGTTCAATAAACCATATTCTGAGAAAACTTCTGAATTGATTGACCAGGAAGTGCGTAACCAAATCAACGAGGTTTATGGCATGACCAAAAAATTATTGCTTGACAAGAGGGATGGTTTAATAAAATTGGCCGAAAAGCTGTTGGAAAAGGAAATTCTTTTTCAATCAGATCTTGAAGAAATATTGGGCAAAAGGCCATTCGAAAACCGCACTACTTACGACGAGTTCGTGAACGGCCCGGATTCGGACCAGGAGCCGGCTGCTGCCGCGCTGGTGCCCGAAGGCGTTGCTGATCATTCGGGTACCTTTCAAAGGAACCCGGAAGAGAAAGAGGCAAGGGCCGCTAAAGAATAATTTTAGCTGAAAGCTGAAAGTCCAAAGCTGAAAGCAATTTGCCTGTTCTGCTTTGGACTTTCGGCTTTTAGCTTTCAGCTTCAAAAATGAGGGACATCACCACATCAAAAGAGAAACTGCTTAAGAAGATCCGCAAGGCGCTTCTTGAAAAACGCGAGAACCCTTATCCGAACCTTGAAGACCTTTATCACTACCCCCCGGTAGAAGAATTGCCTGAAGTTATTTTTGCAGAACAATTTACCGCAATATCCGGCCAGTTTGTTTTTTGCGAAGACGATGTACAATTTATAGAAAACTTGCTTGAGCTTGCCGAAGAGCGCAAATGGCGCAAAATTTACTGCTGGGAACCGGCGCTGCAGGACGTTTTAAAGCAATTTGATTATCCTTATTTCGAAACCGATAAAGACTTTGAGCAGGCGGAAGTGGGCTTTACGCTTTGCGAAGCGTTGATTGCCCGCAACGGCAGCATCCTCCTCTCAAACGCCGGGATGGCGGGGCGCAGGCTAAGCATTTATCCACCGGTACACATTGTACTGGCTTATACCTCGCAAATCGTTATGGACCTGAAAGATGGTTTTAAACTGATCAAAAATAAATATGGCAATGACCTGCCTTCAATGATCACCAACGTTACCGGCCCCAGCCGAACCGCCGATATAGAGAAAACACTTGTTTTGGGCGCGCACGGGCCGCGTGAGTTGTTTGTGTTCCTTTTGGAAGGGTGATTTTGTAGCGACGCGGTACATCGCGTCTCCTGCATGCAAATCAACTATTCAGTTTCCACTTTTCATACCGCAGACGCGATGTACCGCGTTTCTACAGTTGATAAACCTTCAACTCATCCAGCGCACTTTGAGCTAAAACCTCCCGACAACATTCTTCGTGCTCGTCATATTGCCATTTTATCAACCGGATACAATTGTTCTCAATTTCGATCCCGGTAATGTCGCCATCGTCAAAACAACAACAGCCGGTATTAAAATAGGTGTCCAGGTAACCCTTAAAGTCGGGCATCCTGTCTCCTTTTGCTTTTCGGCTGCTTATTTCGTCTTTTAACTTTTGCAGTGTATTTGCGTCTTTATTTTTTTCTGCCTGTTCAAGCTGTTCGTATAACTGTTCCAGGTGCGTTAATGATTTAAAAACCGGCTGATGTGTGTGCCCGGTCACCAGCAGCATATTTTTCCGCTTCGAGCTCCATTGGTACATCATCTTGTTGTGGGCCGTTTTTAATTGATCGTTGTTTGCAGGCGTATTCGGGTTTATATGCAAATAAGCCTGGAACGGCGCCCATATGTCCGAAACAAACCATTTGCTGAACCAATTGCCATCACTTTGGAGATCTCCCTGGTGACCATGCGTCATAAATATTTCCAGGGGGTTTTTCGAAATAGCGGTTTTAAGGATCAGGCCTTCGTAAATGGGCACTTTTTGGCCGTATATTTTTTCCAGGTTGAATGCTGCAAGCGGGTCATTATCCCAATAAAGGTCGTGGTTGCCAAAAACCTTATAAAACCGGTGTTGGTGAAGAAACTTCTTCTCAATTTCAAAAGTGGCTTTGTTGTGGCGTTTAACGGTCACCAAAAGGTTTTCCCATAGTTCTTCGCTGTCGCCCAGGTTGATGTAGAAAAACTTCTGCTTGAAGTAATACTCCAAAGCGGCGATGTAATTTTTTTCTGCCCGTGCGAATATGTCCGCGCCATCACGAGCGCCCTTATGCTGGTCGGAGAGGATGACGAATTTATCCGCCGCGCCTACCTGTATTGACAGCCCCTTCCTATGGTTATTCTGGCTGATTTGCTGGTAAAGATCGGTTAAAGCGCGGTCCACCCGGCCTTTATCAGGTCTTGAGGATACCCTGTTGGCGAAGCTGACAATGGGCCTGGTCAATATTTTTTGTAAAAACGCACGCATTAGGGGTTAAACGTCAATTTGATGGTATTGTGTTGGGTGGAAGTCCGAAAGTCAGTAATCCCGATAGCTATCGCATATGCGTCAAGCTAAGGATTGATGAAGAAACGCTTCCAATTTCTGCACGGCGTTATCTCGGTCTTTTCGGCTGTCATAAATGCAATAATATTTTATGTGGCACATTAT
>Ga0302185_10001792_pt1 | contig 14668 bp, 18 predicted proteins | sample II_Bog_E1_1_FD_200231 | JGI IMG/M metagenome (GOLD analysis project Ga0302185, IMG submission 200231) | Peat permafrost microbial communities from Stordalen Mire near Abisko, Sweden - II_Bog_E1_2 | ecosystem: Environmental > Terrestrial > Soil > Wetlands > Peat | place: Sweden: Abisko... | reverse complement strand
TGTGGGGGAAAATCATATGCACTGATAAGGATTATTACATTGCTGAAGGACAGGCAGATGGAGGATAAGAACCTGGTGAGCTTGCTCCTGATACTGAACCAAAGGGCACTGGTGCAAATAAGTGGACTTTTTGGGCCTGCCGCGATCTGACGGGGGATTGGACTGAACTTCCACTCATTACACCAGCTCAGTTGCGAGTTTCACGGAAGATTAAATCCATATTTACGGGCGATCTGACTCGAGCTGTGCTAAGCAATCCCCTATTTCCTGGGAAGGAAGCCCACTTGGTACTTAATATCTGAATTAGCTCAAATGTCAAATCGTACGCATCCAGACTGCCTGTTCGCTGCTGCCGAAGGGAGCACTTAATATCAACCCATAATCGAATGAGATTGAATCGCCATAGGATTATCAATTTCCTGAGGTTACCTTTCTTGCGCAGAAACAAAATTGGATATATCAGCACCCTTCACTGCTAAAGAATGGACGCATCAGTCATTTTAAACCTTAAGGACTGGAGGCAGAGGAAGAAGAGAAGTGGATCAAACAGCAAAATCAGATTGATCCATCTGAACCTCGCCTTAAAAGTATTGTGCTGGATAGTTAAAAATGGTCAATACATGAAAGGGGAGTATAAGAGACTCTTAAAGCTGTGGGAAAGGCAGGCAAGACAATATCTCGAGGAGTTATCGGGGTGAAGAGTTTGGTATGGCCTGGATGGGTGACTGTGGCTGGTAATGGTCGCAGTAGTAGTATATACGTGGGTTATGGTCATAAATACAAACAAAAATACTATCCATATGATCCCGAGCCAGTGCTGACCGAACGTGAGGACAAGACCGAGGTGGTTATTAACGAATGATTGGATGAGGCACATCAATAACAATTGCATAATATTAGGATTAATTAATGAGCATTTCCAAGAATTTGAGTTAATACTTGTCATTTGCTCGCTGGCTAGTTTAACTGTAACTAGCAGACTGTACACATACAATTTAAATTATATTCCATATCTGCTTAGAGATAAATTAATTGATGAGTATTTTTCAAAAGGACTTACAGGAAACAGGCATCTACACCTCACATCTTCCTGCTGACACCACCAATGTAGAACCTTCCTTTGATCTCGAGGAGAGTCAGCGCCGCTACCAGGACTTAATTCGATAAAACGTCTGGCTTAAGGAACAGATCAACCGCAGTCGTAGTGACAGTCCTCCCTGTGTGAAGTGTAAAAATTGTCAGGACTGCTCTGTCCGTGAAAATTCTCCTCAGAATAATGACTTTGTAATGTGGAGCATGCTGGAACGCAATGAATACCTGTAAAATAAAATTAACCGGCTACGGGAACAGTATGAAAAGCAATCACGCACCCTACACTCCATTCGCGGCTCAGACAAATGGAAGACTCGCTTTCAATGCACAGCGGAAGGTAGCGACTGTTACGAAGATAAGTACCTGCAAATACTGCGGGTACGCTCACCATTCTATTGATAAAGAGCTATCATTTTATGCAAATGCGATCATTGTATTTTGGCGATATTGTGCAAAGTGTAGCGGACATCCAATCTGACGTCCTCCTTTGCTATTAAGAATGTAGGGATAAAGGATCGTCCCTCTTGCCCAGTTAGGTTGGCAAATCGTAGGATATAGGTTTTATCATTGCCTAGTATGTTGTCGTAGACATCGATGGAATATGGCAAGTCGTTGTAAATGAAATGATAGCGCTGCCTCACAATAGCTCTGTAGTTTTTGTCGCTGCGCTGTTCTTTTAACAAGACATATTGCATTGAAGTTAAAGGTTTCCTTATTTCCTGACAGTAGTCGCCATTCTTGTCCTGACAGCTACGATATTTCCTTTGATAGGTGAAGGAGTTGTTCTGTCCCCGTTTTTTTAATTTATCCTCTGACCAACGATCGTCTTCATTGACCAAGAACACCTCCTCTATTTCTGACAGCTCCACCTTCAGCTCAAAGGGGAACTACGCTAAATTAGAGTCATAGTACGCTTTTCAACCAAGTATTTTTAGTAACGGTTGTTTGCCAACTACAGTCCCACTGTTTTTTGCACAGCCCGTAGAGCTCTTTCTATCTTTTGATTAAAACTTTCGCCTGTAATGTTTGGACAAATAGTTATGTGCGGGTGACCAGTCCATACATCCAGAGTTCGTTTATCCACATTTCGAGCAAGTTCAAAACTCTCATGGCGAGGACCTTTATTGTCCAATCTGTAGAATTCTTATGCTCCATTGGCAGCCGAACTCAAAAAGATCACCCTATCGTATCTGCGATCCCGAAGAGTGACCCAACTCCACCCCTCCTCGTCAAGAATGGCTTGAAACTCCTCCTTGGAAACATAAGCAGCCGGATCAGCAGTTCCCCGATCGCATAAAACAACTGAAGGCGATTTACTCATTTGCGCCAATCGTGTAAAGTAGTCCTCAATGTACATTTGGAATCGAATAAGCAAACTTTGAAATTTGATTCGCTCCTGGATGCTGAAGCGGGACATAAGAATCGTTCCTCCAGCTTGGGCGATGAGAGTGGGAACTTAAGGTACAGAAAAAACCCTGAAGCCACGACTGATGAGATCTTCGCGGATGCGTGCTAACGAAGTACTTTTCCCTCCGCAAGGGCCACCAGTGATAGCAACCTTGTAGATGGGGTGTTCTGCTGTATTACGAATGGAGTTTTGCTCCATTTGGTCCTTTAAATAGACTTGATTGAGAGCATTTTCGAATTATTTTAACCCTAGCTACTTGGCTTATAGGGCTTCACGAAGCAGCGCAGTAATGCTATCTTTGCGCTTTGCTTCTAGGTGTAGTCCGAAGAGAGCAGCAGCAATTGCTCCTAGCAGCACTACTGAAGATTTGTGGTTCGATATTGAGTCAACTATATTTCCCATGACGATTATATAACAGTGAATTAGTAGTTTTATTCAGACATAAACAAATAGAAAATGCCAAATATTACTGGCTGATATGAATATGATTTTAACTTCCTTTCTTTGTAAAATTCCTCAAAATATTGACTCTATCTGCAAAAATTAGCGTGATCCATTTTTAAAATATAATAAGATATTGGTTAAATAGTGATAATTGTTTATACGTCAAATCAATAGAAGGCCAACAGATGTGCCAAAACCTACTCAATTATGGTTGATGAGACTACCAATGTGCTGGGCAGCTCATTGTATAATGCTTTTCCATTGAAAGTATAGCCATTCAACCAATGCTAAAGCTCATCTTAAATCCAGAATTCCTCGAGAATTACCTCTAACTTTGAACCTGTATAACTGAGGCAAGCCATACTCGCTATATTTAACAGTTCCAAGTCAAAGTGGCTCAAATAACCTTTTCTTATTTTTTAAATATTGACAACGGCTGGAGCTAATCTTTCCGCCACTGCTTTAAGAATTTATTATTCCTTAGCCATTGTGACTGGCGGAAGACTGAGGTTGATGGTAACTTCATCATTATTTGCTGAAGTAACTTGATAGGTGGGGAACCAGTACTTTTCAAGGAGTTCATTTACACTTTTACCCATTTTTCTGTTTTTAAGTACGTGCAGGAGGGCGTATGTTTTAGGGCATGGATGGAGACTGCATCGATTAGTCAAATACGAGCTTATCCCCTTTAACTGCCCTAGAATGTATTCTAGCTTTGTTTTTTAAGATAATTTAACCGAGATGGCCACATTTGATTTTCGAATAGCCAGCCATTTATTGGTGTTATCAGCAGCCACCAGATTAATTTTTATCGAGTTTTTCAAATATTAATCGTCTTTCTTTGTGAGGAGAACTTATGAACTTGATACTCCTTTTATCTTCAAAAATTTCAAAGCCTTAAGTGCGTGCACAAATAATTCTTCGTTGGTCCGTACGGTAAGCTTAGTAAATTCTGGGTGACCAGATATTTAATATTTTTGAGTTTCCTAATTCCAAAATTATTTCTGAAGTTATTCCTCAGTGATGGACTACAGTTTGTCATGAATTCCGAGAGTAAACTTTCTTCGAATGCTATAAACAAACACATATGGTTGTTTTTGGGGATTATAAGTAACAGATTGCTATTTTGGTTTTTACACTTCCTTTTGCGAAGGAGAATCTTCCTTTGATTCGATTTTTTATTCAAGTTTGGCCTCACCCTAATTGGACTTATTTTCAATTTTTTCGACTTCTTTCTTTGCTTGTTGAGGATGGTTTGGATTGATTTCAATATGTTGCTGTTGATGATTGCTCCAAATAATATATTGTTTTTGATTCTTCCTACTCTTCCGCATAAGCTTAATGAGCGCAAACTATTTCATGGTTTTTCCCAAAGCCTGCTTCTCTTGGATAATGTTACGAAGGCTTTGTCCAGGCAAGTTGCTGCGCATCAGATTGATCAATGTGCTCATGTCGTTCAACTCAGCTCTGCATTGATAGTAATCATAATCATGGAAAGGTAGAGCGTTTTCGAATATCTTCCGTCTTCCTTCTGGACTTCCATAAGTAATTTGAATCAGCTGCCCTGCCTCTTTAGTGACTCTCATGCACTCTTTCAGCATATTCTCACAAATATCAAAATTTTTGCCGGAAATAAGGGCGTCAAGGGTTCCCTTGTCAATGATACAATCGAAATGACCATCTGGATAAGTCATTGTGGTGGCATCCATCACTTCCCATACCATATGTGGAAACTGTTTTTACATTTGCTCAATTACTGATGGACTGATATCGATATTGATGATATCTTTATAGCCTGCCTCGAACATTTGCTGGGAAAGCTTGCTATTGCCACACCCCACCATCAAGATGCGGTCAGTTGCGACAATACCATACTATGCAAAAACTGGACTTAGTTCAGGGTATTCAGCATACCAATCAAAGAATCCTCCTTTTTCTGCGTAGCGGTCATCCCAAAAGCTAGCTTTGGCGTATTCCTAGCGAGAGTAGACTTGATCTTTAAGTGGTTGACTTCCTTATTTTTCTTTCTCCATATCCAAATAATTTCAATAATAAACCTTATGCATAGAATCAATTAAATGAGTAAAGAAAATGATAAAAGCAAGAATAAATAATAAGTTCGATTGATAAGTCTAAAGAATTATAAAGATATCCATCAGTTCAATAGTTTAATATAGTTATTAAGACGATGTTTAATAGCATAGCAACTCTGTTCTCAACCCCCATTCATGCTCGCAACTACCCAATTAAGCCATCACTACTCGAATATTCTCGTAAGGCTAAACCAGTTTACTATGGCAGAAACTAAAGTTTAATTGATAAATAAGTGGCAGATATTCTGGAAAATCTTCATTAACCAGTTTAGAATTGGATTATCCAAAAAGAACCCTACCTTCGCAGTCATGCCTTAAATTCTGCCATTTTCAATATGATTATTTCTCAATCTAAAAAGGGAAAAAAGGATAAAACTTTGGTATGCGGGGTAACAGTACATAATTTATTTGTATTGCTGGTCCAGTATAAAATTTTAAATGAGCGTATCAAGGAAATTAAAACTGAAGAATTGGAGCTGATGATCGATGGCGTGAGTGGTATCTACCTTAAAGAAGAGAAAGGACCTTTTGATGAACTGACTTGCTTGATGCATTTTATCATATGCAACTGCACCTTGCATGAGGTTGAAGTGATATAAGGCAGCCCCTGCATGTGGAGGCCAATCGAATTGGGCCAAATATCCAATTTGTTTACAGTTTATAAAGATCTTCCTGAAAAGTACAATGGAAACTTCATTGATATGGTTGTCAATGTAATACCTCTTTTAGCAGAACTGTTTAAGATTATTAGTAAGACTGATCCTTCACCCGAACGATATAAAATACTGTAGAAGTTTACATGGATTCGGTCTATAGGGTGCCGAATGCTCAAGAGTATTTGTGGGGACGTTGATCACATTCTATCAGAAATAAACTCGCACGAGTAATGTGCTGCAATCTAAGCCCAATAATAACAAGAAAATCCAATGCTAAGCAAAAGACTGCTATAAAAATCACAGCAGTTATTATAAAGTAGCGAATTTATAACTTAGTTGAGGGGTTCGTTTCAAGTAAAGCCCTCTTTACCTTTGCTTTTAAGGAGTTATACTATTTTCAACATGTTTTGCGACTGCACAAGCATATGATGGAATTGAGTATTGACAATCCAGAGCTCAGTCTCTTACAACAAGAAAGCTCCTTTGAATTAATTAAGTTACTTTTTTCTGCAGCCTGCAAGTATGATGTGAACCTGCCAGATACTAGTTTACAGTTTTTGAGCAGTATCCTCTCTACCGCACTTCAGGAAGGATTTGATGTGATTGGAGCTCAACTTAAATCTGTCAGTGTTGAAACATTTATTAAGGTATAATCTTCCTGAATGCAGGCAACTAAAAAGATGGTTCGTTACCAATGGAATTCCCCTGATAGACGTTTTGTTAACTCTGACTCTGCTGAATTCTTTCTCTAGAATGACAATAGCTTGATCTACTATCTTCTGGAGATGCTTTTCAACCTAAAGCTTTAATATCTTGAGTTGCTTTACATTTTCATGTAGAAAACAAGTGCAGCATTTTGCTAGCATATGCAGTTTTATCTCATCAAAAATGGATTATTACATTTCTTAATAGAAGAAATGCAATCTTTGCATAGCAATTAAAAAAAATGTATGTAAAATTATTTTAAGATTCTTGCGTTATTATTGAAGGGAAACTCTTTTGCCTATTGCATCTTTGATGAGATTCTGGCAAAAGAATTGGAGGAAAAATAAAAATGCATGTTTGTGGAGTATGTCAGGAAAAACTTTTATTATGCCAAAGAGTTTCTGCTTGTGATCGTTGCTGACACCATTACAATCAATGTTAAACAATAAAATACGTACTTTCTGCCTGTTGCATTGCAACTGCTTTTATACTCGGAGCAAGGCAAGGAAGTCAGTAAACATGATGTGTGGATTTCATACATTCATGATGTGATAATTCGAGAACTGAGACATAAACTCGAAAAAGAACGTACCGGGAAAGAGGGACCAATCGAGAAGGAGCTCAACGAGTGGGTTACCTTGGCAATTATGCTGCAAATTGAATGTATGGCCTATAAACGGGGAAATGAATTGGAATTAGGAGAATTTACTATGAAGTACCTCACCACCATTTTAACTGAAGCCATCAAGTGGAAGCATGAGGAGACAGAAGTGATGAGAAGATTATCTCAAACTTATTAATAATGGGAAGTGTACTACACACAAACAATTCTGGATAGGGAGGACAACGAAGATGTCATTGAAACAAAATGGGGTCCAGTCATCAATTTCCTTTTCCTCCGTAAATGGAATCGAAAAATTTGTAAAACAATCAAACTCTTTATTGAAAGTGTGGTTACCACTGTGCTCCCCAAAAATTTATTTGATTGATATGACGAGAATTATTAGCAATCATTGAATTATGTAGTCAGTCGAAAGACGCTAATTTCGATTCTTTTTGTAACCAAACTGCTTCTGTTTAATGGGCAACAGGCTCTTCCAATTTGTAAAAACTTGAGAGCAAATCTGAATGAAAGATCAGTTACTTTTAAAGCTCTGAATTTGAAGACCATGTAAAGGTACTTAGCATGCACCAGAGACCCATTAAAATTCATTTTTAATTTATACAAAGCGTATTTTTTGGATATAAAATGAGCTTGATGCTCAATTTCTTGGACTGTATTCTGCTGCAGCCAAAATTGTTTCAAATTGACAAGCCATTTTCTACATTTATTGTCAATTGTAGACGAAATCAGCAATTATTTATTGCAATGATGAAGATAATTTTATCTTAAGCTAGATAAACATATTTTCTTTGTTATTCTATTTCCGATTTTTCTAAGTTGATGATTCTGTTGCCATTCTATGAGAAAGCCTTTAGCCAAAGTTACATTTTTAATTTCAGAATTCTTTATATAAAATAATATACTTTTTAGGTTAAATATTTTACTTAATGAGTCATCCTAATCAATTAGCGAAAAGTATTAAATACTTTATTCGATATTTGTTGGTCATAGTATTTTTTTGCCTTTTCCATCTTCCTTCCCTCCCTCTCATAAAAATGAAGGCTCATGATTGTGATATCTCTTAAAACGAATGATTTTCGCACGATTTAAATCTTTTTTACCTTTATTTCTGTGATGGAAAGATTCATTTTCTAAATGACTTATTAACTTTTTGCTTGATAGATAATTTGTTTTAATTTCATAAAATTGATGTTTTCGGTATTGATTATTCTCAAGCGAAGGATTACATTTTTGATTTGGCAGAATTAGATAGCATCTTTTAGCATCTTCTGTTAATTTTGCTTTTTAGTTTTGCTCACAAACATTTGATTTAAATGATTTACAAATAATCCTTTATTCCTTATCATCAATGCTATTTTTAACTGATAAATATTTTAGGTCAGTCTATTTTTCTATTTTTGATCTGTTTATTTCATATAAAACAATCTCAAGGCTGTTATGCCTTCATTCTTTCTCAACAACATTAATTTTTATTCAAGATTTGAAGTAAGACCTTCTGTATGCTTTTGCTTATTGTGTACCCATGTTTTAAATGTTTGCATTGCTCTTCTCATAATCTCCCCTTAGCTAAACGTAACTTCACGATGCAATTGAACTGCTTCTCTTAAGTTTGGAATAGCATATCGCCGTATATAAAAATGAGTGAGAATTCGGAAGATATTATTGAATCCTTTACTAATTTTTGTTTTTTCCTTCCAATTCACCATTGACCGTTTGCACAATTTTAAATTATACCACTCTGCAATCTGTTATTTGCATTGATTGTCCTGAATCATACTTTTAAAGTTTTCAAAGAAGCGTGTTATTTGATTCAATCGATTGATATCAATGAAATGGCTAATTTTTTGGTTCATCTCCTACATTTTCTCATAGATTCTTCGGAATGAATATTTCATGGTAAAATTTATCAAACTGATGCATGAAGATGCTGCTTTTTTCTTGATCTTTTCAGATTATTTAAGCTGTTTGCGAGTTTATTAAATCCATTTTATATATGCTGTCATCTTTAACTTTAATGAATACTTTTTATACAGATATTCGCAGCGCTTTGAATACAGTTTGGTTGAGTAGACTGTTTCTTGAAACACTTTCATTACTTTTTAAAGAAGGACTTTGTTTCTAATCGCTTGGGCTTCCATCATTTTCTTCTTGAGGGCTCTAATTCGTTCCCACCTTGTTTTTAAAGTCTTAAAACAGTTTCTTTAAAGAAATTTTTATCTTTGCTAGGTTAGTTTGTAATTTTTCACTTTGTTATCGGCAAAAGCTTTAAAGACTTGCTTACAAATCGCCATTTTATAGTTGCACAGTAATGATTGCACATTTCTTTCTTATATCCAAGAGTGTTGACCAAAATATTTGGCTATCAGACATAGCTTATCAGCCTGATCCTGGTGAATCATCTCATCTATCTTGGTTTGAAAATCAATCCATTCGCAATGTTCCTCTTCAGTGTTTTAAATGTGTAGTAGTAAAGTAAGAATAAACTGGAAGTTATTTTTGTTGTACTTCTATACTTTGACCTAAGCATAACGTTTCTTTCTCAAATCATGTATAAATTTAAGTAGATTAAATGTCTTTTTATAGATGTTAATTTGGAAGAACATATCTGCTTTCTGTTATTGTCCATGAGTTTTTCTGCAAATAGCAACATTGGTTTTTAGTCCTGAGAATCCTTTTTGTAAGACAACAAACATATTTTGCTTTGCAGATTTGATTTGATTCTCCTTCCCTTTTCTAGACACCAAAAAATTAGCAAGCAAAGAATTAAAAGCTTTTAGCTACAAATTAAAAGAGTGAACGGTTGTTGCTCTTTATATCATTTGATCATCATAGGGATCTCTTATTTATTGCTTCAGCTTGGTGAGAAGATAAGGGCTTCCACTTGAACTTATATTTTTAATAAATGATTGGTCGATCGGAGAACGAGACTGTGATTGTTTTGATGTACGCGTAAGATCCCTCTGAATGGCATCAATGTATTGATAAGCAGACTCCCTTCGATATGACTATCCTATATTTGTCGAATTTATGTTTTCCTTATCATACAAATGATGCTGAGTTGTGTCCTCGCATTTGGAGTAAGGTTCAAAGGAGATGTAATGAAATTTTGAATTATTGTTACCAGATTCACCTTTCATTAAATATTGCTGTGTATTTGTCTCAGCATTTGTTTGAGACACATCTTTTTGAGAGTAATCCTCACCAAAATTTCCGCCTTTGCTGATGTCAATGTCTTGGGGAATTTTAATCTGTGCAAAGGATTTAGATTGAAAATGGTCTTTGCTGTTAATACGAGACCGATTAAAAGAATTTTGATATGTCCTCGCATACATCGAAGTGTTCGGTCTGTAATAATTGTTGGACTATTTGCTGGAATTTTTTTTAAGTTTGCCTAATTCGTCAACGGCTCGAGTCCACTGCTTATAGGTTTGTGGGTTATGCACTTTTGCAATGTAAATGATTGAGTTGTAGAGGGTATCAGGCGATTCTCTATGGAGAAGACGAAAGGCGGCTAAGACTCGCCACAAGCTGAAATCATTTTTGTTACTAGTTTTGAACTCTTTGGCGTAGACTCTGTTGGCCTCTTCTAGTACTGTTCGTAAATTTTTAATTTCCTCGCGGTTGAGGAAAGGTTCAGTCATTATAATTTAAATTTGAAGCCGTTGTATCAAATCACTTCGATACAACCTATAAACAAGAAACTTAGAATAAGTAAAAATTCACTCAATCACTTGGTCCACGCCTTCCACGTGACAGAACTTTGAAACAGGAGCATTTATCTCACCATTGCCGTTCTTGTTACTCTTCTGTGTTTGCCTCCAATTTTTCATTGTCGTACTGTTGATATCACCTTTCACGATGATAAAATCATTCTTTTTGCTCTTGTTGAGCTTATCTTTCATTTCTCTGAGCATTATTCGAAAAGTATTTTATTTTTTATACGGCTCCGTTTCATTTGGTTAGAAGTCAATTGATCTTCGAGGTGAAGCCTTTTGAGATTGCGCCAAAAAGCCTCTCTGAGTTGAATTGTATTTTTGGAAAAAATAGCTTTATAAAGTCTTTTTTGAGTTAGAAATTCGTTGAACCTTATTCTTGCTACCTGCAAACCTACATAATCCTGAATCCTTGAGTGATTTGGACATTAAACTTCCTTGAATATGAGAGTCTGTTCTTTCCTTGCTTACGGATCTATCCAATTTTTCCTCGAGGCTTTTAAGAGCTGGAGTCATTTCGCTTGCTGCCTGCATGGCTAAAACATTAGATTTGTCTCTAAGTAAAGCAGTAATCATTTCTTTCTCTTCGTTTTTCTGGGCCTTAATTTGCAAAGAGGTCAGCAATGTGCTTCTATCCTCTTACTCTGCATATATTAAAAGATACCCTTTTGTTTTGCGGACTGATAATCCCTTTGTAGACTTTCCACTCGTTTGTTCAACTCCATTAGTTTCAAACTTGGACCACCCACTATGCTGACTGGAATCAGTCGACCTCTCTTGATTTTGTCATAGTTTAGATCAACCAGACTGAACTCATTTTGAAAAAGAGTAGCCTTTTTCTTTTTTAACCTTTTTCCCAAGTCAGTCGACTAATATTTTTGCAGACCTTCCTGATGTTATTACACCGTTGTGAGTTTGAACATTCGAGATTATCCCATGGATATGTCTTTGCCAAATCGCTTAAATATGATCTGAATTAGTTCAAGTCCGTGTAGCAATCTCCGAGTTGCCTTTTTATAATCTCTAATTTTTATATCCCATAGATATGGAAGAGGAAGCTACATTATAAAATACTTACATTAATTGAAAGATCGCCTGTTAATTTGCCATTTTGCCATATCTTGACCTTGTTATCATTGCCCGTACTTATAAGCAAGTGCTCATCGAATTCAGCCACAGAGAGGGAACTTACACCACCTGAATGACCAGCCAATTATATAATTTATCCCCTAAACCTCCGCCCATCTGAATTTATGTGGAACGTTTAAAATTTTGCTTTCTTGATTTGAGTTTCAAAATTTTAGCGAGTTTGTCGATAAGGATTGTATGCAGTACTATTTGCTTTGCTATTCTTAAAAACTACACTCTTAACTTAATTTTTAAAATCAATGACTTAAATAGTCCCATCCTCAAAGGAACATGAGATTGGGCAGGACTCCACCTCTAGATTGCGACCTACTTGCTTACAAATGAGATCAGTCAGGATATGATTAATTGATTTCGATTTACATGAGATTATAACTAACTGATTTATTGTTTATTTTTCAAGCTCCAATACGTAAATATTGCCAGAACTGGTGCCAACAAGGATCAACCCAAGACCATTTATGAAAGTAACTGCAGTGGGATCTTCTTTCTCAAAAACGAGCTAAAATGCCAATTTAAAGAGTTCATAGTCGACTAAGTAAACTGATTTGGCCGAAACAAAGGCCAGTAAACTGTGATATGCAGAGAGTGAGATGGAAATAAGTTCCCTGACTATAAAATTGCCTTTAAGGGTTCTAAGTTCCTCCCAATTTTGACCATTCTTACGAGAAAGAACAAATCCTGAATGATCACTAAACGATAATAGTAGATAATTGATACTATCTTCCTCTAAAAATTGTACTGCGCCTACATGCCATGTGGCAACTTGAATGATTTTATCAGTTACTCTACAATAACAATTGATCTCACCCTTCTCATTCCCAGTTACCATTTATCCATGATTCATCACAATAGATGAAGTTATTTCAGTGCTTGGAGTGTTATATTGGCAATCTATTTTTAGCAACTGGCCGGAAGCAAAGTCAAACGAACGGATATCCTACTGTGTGTAGACGAAAAGTATATCTGGAGTTGATCTCGCTTTGATTGGGATAAGTACTGGCACTGTAGCTGGTTGATTCTCAAGGTGAAGTAGAATTATTCTTGAGCCCATGACTGCAATTTTACAATCAGCACTCATATCAAGTAAACGAGTTATGATTACTTTGTCTGTAAAATCTAGGGTCTGCATACATTTGAAGTTGCGGATATTCCAAATCTTGACCTTGCCACGATCGTCGGCACTAGCTACCATGGGCGTGTGCTGAACAAGTGTGAAACAAGTGACAGCTGATTAGTGGCCCAATAACTATCCCCGCACAGAACAGTCCAAATATTGTTAGTTGATTTCAAACAAGTATATCTTTCTTTCATAGCCAGCAGACAACAGTACTTGATACTCCTCTGAGTAGCGCAAAGTGTGGAGCATTCTTCTCTCGATTTTAGTGTCAATTTCACCCACTATTTCTCCTCTTTTTAAGTTCATCAACTGGATCTTTGTTGGCTATGTATGTGCACCTCTCTGCTATTGGGCCACTGCCAACACTCCAATTGCAGGAATTTCACACAAATCACTTACTTTGGCGTGGTTTTTGCAGTTCATTGTTTTTTAAGGTTTTTAAGTCATCAAGTTCCAGAAGTATATGACTCCAGCCAAGTCAGCAGTCACCCATTTTTGGAAATATTACAGGTACCAGATACCAGTTTGCAACTATTGACAATATTTGGCAGTGCTAATTGATTTTTAAAAGCCATAGTCATCTGATTCATCCCAAAAACTGAGCGAAAAGTCTTTAAGAACTGCTCCAAGACGTTCCTCTCGCTCACTAAAGGCAATTGCTAAAACTGCTGCGTCTTTTTTAACCTGAAGAGCGGAAGGACGTAATTTGCGTTAAAGTTTCGACTATTTGGAACAAATTCCAATCCAATCTGCCAACCCCTCTAAGCAGTAGACTTTGTGACTTGACTAAGAATAAAATGCGCTGCATATATGACTAGATACTGACTAATAATATTGTCATGCTTTTCCTTGTCTGAAGTGCATGTTTGAGCCCAAACTTTACTCACTTCTTCTGTCTGACCACCTCTTATAACAGGTGGATTTTATAGATAGACTGGATTCTTTTATTTATGCCCTCGTACTGGCAGCCATCGTCTCGACAACTCCTTCTAAGTTCCCTCCTTCTCCAAAATTTTCTATATTTCACAGCGTTTACATCGCAAACATAATCGGTGATAGCACTGAAACTTGCTCTTGATTTGCCATCGACGATAGTCTAGAAAAGTTGGGATAATGCTGCAGCGAGGAGAGGAGCTTCCTCACTGGAATGTTCCAAACAGTTCATGAAAAATCGAATGAACTCAATGAGATCGAGTCCCTACTGCTTTCGTCGATAAATGTTTTCGATGCTTCTGAGTAGACTCCTATCAAGGCGAGAAACTAACGCAGATAAGTTGTATTTATGATTCTGCAGGTCAATAAATTCATCAGAGACTCCAAATTCCATAATTTGCTTTTTTAATCGAAAAACTACAGGACTTAAATGAATTTAAAGTTTGATTAAAGTTCCTAAATACAAATTAATTGAGCAATAATCGAGTAAAACATAAATAAAAAGGACTGGTCAAACAATAAAATATTTTGTCGAGACTATCCATAGAGGAACACATACAATCATAAATTGCAATCTTAATTTAGTTTTTATAGTGGTTCGAATATACATTATGCATTAAATATCAATAATTTAATTATGATACAAAACAGTTTTAAATAGACAAAATTAATTAACTCAACTGTTTCTTATGTCTTTGAAGTTTACATTTTTAAAACCCATAATATATAAATG
>Ga0302185_10001791_pt1 | contig 14677 bp, 6 predicted proteins | sample II_Bog_E1_1_FD_200231 | JGI IMG/M metagenome (GOLD analysis project Ga0302185, IMG submission 200231) | Peat permafrost microbial communities from Stordalen Mire near Abisko, Sweden - II_Bog_E1_2 | ecosystem: Environmental > Terrestrial > Soil > Wetlands > Peat | place: Sweden: Abisko, Stordalen... | reverse complement strand
GAATATCGTGAAAGAGATTACAAGCCCCTTGAAACTAATGATAGGGTACAAAAAACCTAGCAAGGGAATACTGAAAGCCCGAGGAAGAAAAAGAATTATGTTCCAGCTGCTAGCCAATAAGCAAAGTAGTAGAAGGCAAATCTCAAACCAGCATAAATTGCTAATACTGCAAATGAAAGAGACTTTTTGGACGAAGATCACAACTGATATTTTAAAGTTGATAGCAAATCTTATAATTGCAATATTAGGTTTAACATGAACATTAAATTCAATTGGCTTTTTAAACTGGCTTGCGCCAGCATGGCCACCGGAATTACGCTGGGCGCTCGCTTTGGACATCAAGGATAACTGGACGAGGAAGGAGCCAAACTTTTTAATAAAGCTCAATTTTACAATCTCTCAAATGGTATGCATATTTACATATAGCTATAGGGCTAATTGCTTGCTCGCTCGCTACGTCAGCTAGTATACCCTTCAAAATAGCAGCTGCAGGTTTTGTAATTAGTCAGGGATTGTTCACAGCTCCTCTTTTCATTTCTGCCATCAAGGGAAAAAACTCTGTTCTTTCAAGTGTTATGCCTCTGGGAGGTAGTTCGATGATTGTAGGATGGAGTGCATTAGTTTTTGCCTGATTTTATGAACAATTTAGTTACTTGAATTACTTATTGATATATTTGTTTTGGTAATCTACGAATGGAAATAAATCTATATTTCACATTAAAACTCTTCTTTTTCCTATGTTAATATAAACTTCATAATATATTCATAATTAAAGTAAGATTAATTACTATCATAACTAATCACCTGTTTTGCTGTTAATTTTTTTGAAATATTTCAGAGTAAATTGCCCTTCAATACTCTAAAAAACAAAAGCTTCATATATGCTACTTCCAACTTTAAAGGTCAATCTGTGGTTAAATCCTGCAACTACTTGCTTCTCAACTAGAATCAATTCATAATCTTTCTCTTTCAAATCGTTGACAGCTTTTTACAAAAAATTAAGTACCTTTGCAAATTCTTGTTAATTTTCAATACCAACCTCATTCCATCCTCCAAGTTTTTGTTCTGTAATTTCTTTTTCGTTTTCAATTAAGATTGGCTATTGAGCTGGCTGCTGTTGTTGTAGTTTGTCGTCTTTTTGAACGGGTAGCATCACACAATGAATATAGATGCAAATGGCTGAGATTATTAAAATAATAGTGAATACTTTCATTTTATAATAATCCATATAACAAACTTTCTTATTGGAGCCTATACTGAGCTACATTACCATTTCTGGCAAATCATGAATCAAGTTGGATGAATAATAAATCGTACGGTAATTATGAATTTAATTGATAAAATGCTATTTAATATCTGAACTATTAAGCCTAATCATTTTAAAAGCAATTGACATTTGACCATACTTTTACTCTAAGTCTTGCAATCTTCCTACTGACATGTGATTATAATGAAATAATATCATGACAAGTTCTTTGCAAGTTAATCTCAAATAAAATCGTTTCAGGTAAACTGGTAGATTTAAACCTCTCAATGACAACTTTCAAAAAGCGAACACGAACAAGGAAACACATTTCACGATACGTTCTCAGCAAACTGTATCTTATAATGAAAATATCGCGTGCGAATTATAAAAGGCCATAAAAACTGCAAGATGGTGGCGTTTATACTTCGAGAGGAGTTTGCAAACCTACGAAAGAGCAGAATTGGCAAAAGTTGCGGAAAGTAGTTTTGAGTTTTTGCTGAATAATGATCAATTAGAGTAAAATAAAAACGCTGGTCTGCTAATTAATGCGAATAATCTCTTAATCGAAAGGATACACCCTCATATTGAAACATATATTCCTTCCAATCTCGATTATAACTGCATGTTAGTGCGAGAAGGAGAGTAGAAGAATAGTAAATATTTTTTAGATTTGTACCAACCAGAAGGTAGTCGCAGAAATGAGAATTGGGAATTCAACTCAGCAATATCAATTAAGATCAAAGAGGAGTATCTGCCCTTTTATTTAGTCTCAAAAAATAAAATGCTATATTTACTTAAAGATCCTGTAAAGCTCAATCCCCAATTGTAAATCAGAGATTCTAATCTTGAATAAACTGTTGCTGATATCTCTCAAAATCTCCTCATAATAAAAAATCTCTCTCCTCGTATCATCGGCATGAAATTTAATCAAGAAAATTTCAGTCGTAATACAGAGCCTTTACATATTTTGATATCCAACTCGGAAATATATCAATTTATTTTGTTTCGAATTAACCGCATCAAATACCAAAAATATCACATCGAAGATGTAACTGACTCTAAGTAATGGCACTCATCAGATAACATAGCTAAGGTTGAATGCAAAATGTAGTCAAAAACGACTCCTGAAAAAGTAAATGTTGTGCCTTTGCAACGACCTCAAATACCAGCAAGTTTACTTAATAAGATATCTAATTTATCAACAGGTATTGTTGAGCAGTCATAAAAATCTAAATAGGTAAAGAGTAAAAAGATGATCTATAACTATCAAAGATCACTAAAAATATCTCAAAAAGTCGTAACTAATCAAAAATAATCAAACTTAATTGCTTCAGAAATGAACTATCCTGTCAGTGCGGAGGATTAAAAGGAGAGAGAAGTTCCCTACTTTGATTAATTTTAAAATTTGCTATTTTAAGAAGAGGAATCTGAAGAACAACAACTGGCGTTGAATGATAGTTTCGAATAATTTTAAAGGAAATAAAACAGTGAAAAAAATAAGGAGATCATGCAAGAGCTCAGCAAAAGAAAGTAGCGATAATTGGAATAAAAGAAATTGGTAGATTCTTTGAAACAAAAGATAAAGGATATGATTGGAGAGGAGAAGCAACTGATCAACAACAATATTAAACTTAAAATGGACATCAAGACATTCAAGATAAACGAAACTCCAAGCATCATTACAAAGAAGATAGACCATATCAAAGCCAAAATTGAATAACTTACGGCATATTAAAAACAATTAAAGGAGGATTTAGCTTCACTTAAAAATGTATCAAAGGATTAAATATTGACATTTAAGAGTAAGAAAAAGAGGTTTAGTCATTAATCTGCCTAAAATAGGAGGCATAGTGATATTCACAAAATTAGCATTCACTGTTAGAAATGGAATAATATTAATGCCCTGGGGACTTCTTTGAAAAATTCTGATCAGTTTAGACAGGCAAACAATTTTTCAGGATCTTTAGCATCAACTATCAACGATGATCATAGTTTTTACAATAAAAATAAGAATAGTCATATACAAGAATTTGGGTCCATTGAATTCAATTCAAAAATCAATATACAATCAATGGTATCTTCTATTAAGCATGAGATAGATAAATAAGCTTTTCATCTTCAAGACCTCACAAGATATTCCGCAATAGCAAATGTCCCTGCCATCTAGGATAGTGAATTGATAGAATATCTGCCAGATGATGATATTATTGGTTTCATGAGTTCAATATATGCATCAGATAATGGCATGAATACTTCTTCGAATTATACAAAACATGAATGAATGTGCTTTTACAGCTGTTTGCTCGTAAAAGTTGATAATTATTTCAATTCAATTACTTTCATCTTTTCGATTGCAAATATAATATTAACAAAATATTCAGTATTGGCAAAAATATATCATTTTGAGGTTGAATTGCACTCGTATGGCTCCTAAATTATAGTTTAATTGGGACAAAATGGCTTAGCCTTTGTAGGGTTGCTGATAACAATTTCATAGGCATCAGAAGTTTAGTCATCTTAATTGGAATCGAATACTTGAGGTTGATTATACTATATTTTTTATTTGCTGCGATCATTTTAGCTTTGTCTAACATAAACTATCTTCTTTTATTTAGTTTTTATCTTTTTAAAATCGTTCTTCAGCATACTTTAGATTTTACTTTTTGACACTCCCTTTTTATCTTTTTCAAAAAGCAAAAATATCTAGTTTCTACTTTTACCGCTCATATTCTCTAAAAGTTAATCCCCTATTAACAATTCATTTGGATTCAATGTGAGCGGAGTGTTTTCATAAAGACAAATCATTTCATATTCCTTAAGATCACTATCCCTGCCCCATCTCTCCTTTTGACTCATTATTGCAAAACTAATTTTGTCTCTTTCCCTCTCTTCTTCATCCGATTGATAATTATCACTAACCACAAAAGAGTTATTAATGGATTCACTTGACATTTATGATGAGTCATCGTCAACATCGACATCTTAAGCATTTAACTCATCAAACTCATCACTTGAATCGATGTCATAATTAACAAAATCGTACACTTGAAAAGGATCCAAAAAATTGATTGTCTGGTTAGATACGATTGGAAAGTTCCAATAAGAAAAATAGTATTCTTTGCTCCAGATAAAAACATTATGATTTTTAAGTTATGTTGGAGTTTATTGGGATTGCTAATGAATAAAGGAAAGTTTGAATTCTTCTCTTAACTAGTTTAATGATGGTTACTTTTCTTCCTTGGAAATTGATCGCATCTCAGACCAAGATCTCGAACACTCACTGAATCCACTACTGCTATATCCTTGCGATCTTGATTAATTTCTGAGATGCTTGAAGAATTTCTCAAATTCCTCATATTTTTCTTCCTTCAGTAATTTGGAGGGTTTCTGATTAGCTTATTTGCTGCTCTTAAAATTATAGTTGATGAGTGTGTTTAACTTTTTTTATTATTTCGATTTAATAAACATAAACAGAGTCCCTTTGGCAGTTTATTTCCCCTTAGTACTGATGTTATTCTCAATCATGTTGATTCTTCTATTTTCTGTTTATTAAAGAAAAGCGTAATATTTTTATTCAATTTTTTTTAGTTTTTTGAAACTGTCATCGATTTTCAACAAATCTTCTTGAAAAGGTTTTGACTTTTCGATGAGTCTGATAATTCCTATTAGTGCTGATAGATAATATTTAGCTAAGTTCTTTTTTTTCCTTAAATTGCTCATGACTTCAGGTGACAGGCCCATATACTTCTAAAAAGCCCTATTGACTTCCCAAATTGTTAGTTCCGAATGATAGATCACATTTTAGGCAATATCCACAATTTTATTTTGCCAAAACTTAATCTACCCTCCAATTTAAATGGAAAGCTTGTTTGCGAGTTCCATAAGGGTCATATTTTTAACTCCTGCGATGTAGTGAACATATATTTATAGAAATCTTTCATCCTCGTCATAGGTGTAGCTATAGAGCAGATACTCCTTGAGTTATTAAAGTTTGTTTTAAAACTCAGGGGAAGGGATGTATTTAACAGAAATGGAAAGCTCAGCAATGATAGCTTTGATAGATTTTTCATATTTAAGTTTTTCTTCTCGCCAGGATTGAAGAGCTAAATCTATCTGAGTCATATTAATTTGAATTGATTTTACAATTGACCTTAAATTATAAGCGGCATTATTAGCTCATTAGTGAAAAATTGAGTTCGTCTTTTAAGAAACAAATTTTAGAGTTCATTCATTTATCATCATTTTAAAAGTTATTAACATCAGTCTCTAATCATTCACGAGTATTTCCAAGCTTCATTTCCTTTATTCGCATCAACAAGTATTCACCTTCCTCCCTCTAGGGAAACATTCTTTTCATGATCTCGTCTCTCTTCACCTGCTTGCTTTTCTTGCATCGGTAATCATTGGCTGCGTTTGCGTTTACTAGCATTCTTGTTTACATTCTATCAGAGGCAATGCTGTTAAATAGTTCCAAGTTTGATTTGATTTTTTTTTATGTGAATCCTCTGAGCTTGAATTCCTGATACTTGAGAGGTTTTAGCTTATTTGAAACCGGTTTTTTATCAATTTCTGCTTTTAGTTGAGATTAAAAATCCATTTTATACTATTTAAAAGCTTTTAATGGCAACAGTTGAGTTGAAATGTTTTGCTCACTATTTATTATATCTTCGCTTGAATTAATATTAACTTCTTTAATCCACTGCAAAAGCTCCTATCTCTTATTAGGCTCTAAATCTTAAATGTCCTCATCACTGTCATTAATTGACTCATATTCTTATGAAAAATTATCTGGAATTATCTCCTCTTATTCAGGATACTCTCTTTTCTGATTAATAGATGAGCAAAGATCAGCAGTTTTGCTTGCTCTTACAGCTTCACAAGGGCTACCATGCTAGGCTGATGAATTCGCATATCTTGTTAAAATTATTGATTTTTACAGGGCTTATTGCAAATTAACTGGTTTAACTTATTTATTTTGCTATTTTTCGGTTTTATTTAGATTGCTACGTTGACCGCGAGAAGGGGAAGTGGCATTGCCATCAATTATATTTGCATGGCTGTTTAATCTTCCTATTTTTATTTTATTACCCTCCTACTTTTAATCTGTCTTTTGAATTGCTTGCAAGGTATTTTTTTTCATGTTTGCTGTTTCACTAGAAATCGTATTATTGCCTGCTTGGCTATTCTAGGTATGTTTTATTTTATTTCCTGTTTTAATCCAATATAAATTTCTTTTTATTCTGCACTTAGTTCTCTCTTCTCTATTGTCACTATATTTTTTTTAGAGCTCCAGCGATTTTAGTTCTCCCTCAGAGCTCAGTGTATTCATCATGGCTTCAAGTAAATGCCTTCCAAAAATTCGCCAATCTAGGCTGCTTTCCTGAAAGGTTTGAGACTGATCATAATATAATCCAAGTGAATTTTCACATGTCAGAGACAATATGTTTTCCTGCATCTGAAAATATACTCGAGCTGTTTCAATCTTCTTTGCTTCATTGCAATAGACTGACGAAATATGGCTAAAATATTTGGAGTTATTGAGAAGGTATTCGTCAATATTAATCACTATATTTCATAAAAGAATACGTTCTTCAGATTCGAAACTTTTGCGATCGGGACCAAAAAGGAAACTACTCTTCAAGATTGAGTGGCCATGCAGATCTAAAAATAAGTGTATTTTTCCTAACTTTTTGCATTTCGTAACTAGTTTCTTTAGTCCGAAAATTTCAGGAAAAAATTCCTTATTACCGCTTTTAAATCTCCTGTTAAAATCATCTCCTACCACACCTGTTCGATAATTACCGATAAAAACACCATCTTTGTTGAGCATAGGCACAATGCGAAAGCAAATGTTCAAGTTTACCATCCATTCTTGAATTTATCTATCGCAGCTTAAACATTCAAGAAGTCCATCCAAGACCCATGATGCTGAAGTTTCTCCGGAGTGACTTCGAGCATTAATTATAATAAATTGCTTTCGACGAGGATTTTTGGGATCTTGTTTAGGCTAGATTGAAAGTAATTCAATCTATTGTCCGCACAACGAAGTACAAAGTGGTGATATATCAAATTTGATATTAGGGTTATTTAAAGCTAATTTTTGAAAATTGTCTATTTGAGAAGTTAGGAAGGTTGTTGTATAAGGAATACCTGCGGCAAAGAATACTTCATCATTATCTTATTAGAAAGTATATGTAAAAGTTAAGTAATGATACTTAGAATTCACCATAACTCCATTCTAGTTAATCCTTTTCTACTTATAATACTTAATGTTTTCGCCTCCGGGTTGCCAGTCTTTTCCGCTTTTCCTACTTCGCACATAAGGCCTCATTCCCCTTTGATAAAGAGAATACCTCTTGAGAAATCTGTAAATATTAAACTTGATTTTAATCTTTTTCATGTTTCTAACTGAAAAGTAATACCATTGCATGTGCCCATTTGTGTTGGTATCAACCCGCATGTACAGATCGTATTCCTTGGTGGAAATCCTCAAATATATCCACAAATACCTAGCATGCCATTGCTAAATTTCCTGATTAAAATCGACTGTTAAACTCTAGTTTATGTGAAATTTTCTTTTCATCGACCGGTCCCCATTTCACATCCTTTAAGTTGCGAAAATAAGCATCAGTTGTTTTTGGCAATAAGCCTCGATAAATTAATTTTCCTCTGTGTTAATATTCTGCAATTTCGTAGATGATAGGAATGGGTGGATATCGTATCTTTTTATATTAAACCTTTTGCTATTCCTTATATTAACTTTTGTTCTGCCGACTATAAACCATTTTTTATCTTTAAATGTCTTATTTTGCTAATGTTTATGATCCATGTGATTGAGGTAGACCTTTAACTATTGTATGCTTTTCGTAGGATGCTCTTTTTTTTTAATGGCAATGCTGATCACCTTTATGATTATGTTTACTTTTTGATATGCTCGCGGGAGTTTCAGGAATATTTGTAAGGGGTTCATTGATATAATTAGTTATTTTTTCTTAATGATCGTTGATGGTTTCAAAACCTTCCCATTCATTTTAATTCTTCATGAATGTTAACTAATTCGTAAAATAATATAACTTATAATGATTTATTGGATTAAATTATGTAATGTACATTGAGAAATATGAATTATGGAGATGACACCAGGAACAATATACAAAAAGAATGACAAATTGATTTTTAACAATTGGCACATTTAATTTATTAACCATTCTTAAATAAATGATAAATGCATTCATCATTCTTTTTTCTATATAAACAGACTTATTTTAAAGGATTTCACATTCATCGCACTCAAAATTTATATATAGATATTCACAACTAATAGTACCTTAACTCATAATATTTTTTGATTATAAGAGAATGCTTAACGAGGATATTCTCAATGATTTGGATGACCTCGACTCAGGTGAAGAACAAGAGTCACTCAATCAAATCGATGAAGATGAAGATGATGATTAAATGTCAGAGAGCAAACACAGCCAACTCTTAAATAACCCCCTCTTCAAAGAGCATATGGCCATCATCGCTAAAATTATCGATCAAAAAATATAAAAAGGTAAAATTGATTCTCAAAAAAGCGAGGCAGTACTTATCCAAAAATCCAATTAATACGCTTCAACCATTAGCAAAGAGATAAGCTCCATCTTTCGTTTTGTAAAAAATTTATACAATCGAAAGTTTCCTGAACTTGAGAGCATAATAACCGAACCATCTCTCTATTGTAAAGCAGTGAGGGAAATAGAGGAATTTTAGATTAAGAATATAGATGGATCTAGCAAAACATCTTTGCAATTTAGTTATCTCAGTAACCATCAAAGGATCTCCCTACAAATTGCTCTTTCCTCTTTGCACGAAAAATTACCATAAACTGAAACTCTCTCTCTCATTGAAAGCACAACAACAGTTGTAATTTTGCATGAACATCATAACGTACTCATGATGTATTTGGAGTCATGCATGCAGCTAGTTGCGCCAAATCTTTGTTAATTAGTCGGTAGTTTGATAGCCTCCAAACTAATATCTACAGCTGGAGGTATAAAAGAACTTTCCTCTATGCCGGCTTGTAATATTCAAGTCATGGGTGGACAAAGAACTGCTCAAATTGGTCTTAATATGGTAGAAAGAAATCATACTGGTATTTTTGGACAGATGGACGTTGTAAGAGATACTCCCCCTAATTATAAAATGCAATTAGTCAGAATGATGGCATCCAATACAGCGAAATGTGCTCGAGCAGATTTTCTTAAAAGTCAAAAAGGACTTGGAGCTAGGCTGAGAGAGAATATGCTTGAAAGATTTTAAAAAATTCAGGATGAAGGAGGCCTGCATAGAATTGATCAACCTTTGCCCATTCCAGACCAGTAACCAAAAAAGAAAAGAGGTGGAAAAAGGTTTAGAAAAATGAAGGATTTATACGAATTATCAGATCTAAGAAAACAGCAAAACCGATTAAAATTTGGGGAATAAGCAGAAGTAGAGATTTCGGATGGAGTAGGATTGGGCATGCTTTCACAAGGCATTGGCAAGTTGAAAGTAAACATAAAAAAACAAAAGCTAAAGGTAAGCAAGAAGATGAATGAACGCATGAATAAAAAATCAGGACTTTAGTCAAGTCTGAATTTGGGAGCTTCATCAGGAATGGAGTTGATAAATCCTGCACTTCAAAATAATAGGTAGGGTAATGGCAAATAGACGATCTTTAGCAAATCTGCTGGTTTTCAAACAGTTCTTAACAATAAATTTGGTTCTTATAAATGATATTCCATAATCATAATGCCAAATACTAAAGCCAATAATCAACAATATCCATATTTGTTCAGTTATGCAGCAAGCAGTGATTTTAGTTTCATTCGTCGCTATTCGATATTATTTTTACTTTTGCGGCGACGGTATATGGAATCCCGATAGTTGTTTATGTATCCTCTTGGATAATACTTCTCAGATCGACGAATCTATTCCATTTTTGAACTGACAAAAGCGTACGGATTATCTTTTAATCCATATAATTATTTTTAATATGCCTACTGGTCCTTTAGTTCCGTATGCATTTTACCAGGAGATGGTGAATTTTAAGAGATCGGCTTACTTTAAGCAGGCAAAATTTTTACATCCCATTTTTTAGCATATGAATGCTTATGAAATTACTACAATCTACTATTATCCTTCAGGGTCACATTTGATCGATCATTTTAACTAGTATTTAATTTATTTGCACTAATATTCTATTGTTTTTTTGTTTAATATTTTCTATATTTTCCTAATTTATCACCCATATACAGTTTTTCAAGTTCTTATAAATGTCTACTGATATGATTTACATCTCTATCGCTTAAATTATCTCGATCGCGAATACCTGCTGGCTCAGTATAAGTTCGTTTTTTTTATTCGCTCTGATTCTTGAATTCAATGATCTTTGGAGGCTAATAAATTTGAGAGAGAGGTATTTGATTAAGATTAGAAATTTATTTAATTTTCATTGCTTTTTATTGCATTTCAGCCGTGAGTTTGTAAAATTGTGATTCATGATAATCTTTATTTAGCTTTGGCAAAACCACTCTTTCGAACTTTATAGCATAAACCATACTTCAGCAAGAGCAGGACTTTTTTAGATTGGTCGTTTTTTATGGTTCGCAGTAAAATAGTGATCTACCTGATAAGGCACTTGAGGTTGATTGATAAAGATATGCTTTTTCTCCAAAAAATCCTGTCTTGGCTGTGGAGATGGAGGTTTAATGGTAAAGAGATTGCGATATCGATTATAAAACTATGTCATGAGGTAACTTTAATATTACTAATTATTTATAGCCGATATTTGTTAATATATTTCTATGATTACAAATACCAAATTGGCAATTAGTTTGTTCTATGAATCAATTTCTAAAGATTATACAATTGAAATAAGATGCAATCATCAGATTTGATTTTTACTCAAATATTTAGAAGAACAAAGTCCATCCATTGATCTCTCCTTCTCACTTAATTTTTTGTTTGATATTAATGATAATGAAGGACAATTTAATTACGGATTTTCCTCAGCTTCATCAAAACAGTTTAGTGACAAACTTATTTAATTTAAAAAGGGCAGAGGCTCATTATTGCAATCACTGTGGGGTTGCTATAACAGTGAGAAGGCACTATATAATTTTTCACCGCTTTATCCTAGCCCACCCAAAATACTCAATTGACTGACGAAAGGATTATGGTTGATCACATTTGTTGGAATATAGTTATGTCGGATATGTTTCACTGGAGCCTCCTCTCCTAATTTTGTATATTAACTATTGTTTTTTTATCTTTTTGGAGTCTTCTACTAATTCATAGCTTCAGATGTTTATATTTTTTACTTGATAACTGTCTGCATTGACTATATGGTTCTTTCCTCCTTTTTCTGTTAAAAGTCAAAGAAACTACTTTTTTTCAGCTCTTCACATTCCTCTTCATTGACAAGTTTATGAATGAGATATAGTTCAATCTATTGGCGTTTTTCTATGAACTCTTTACTACTTTCTATTCTTGCCTTCATTTTTTTAAACCTCAATATGCCTAAATTTACTTTTAAAGGTATTAATTCTGCTTTTTCTTCATTGAAGAGTTCCAATGGTTTTTGATAGAGTTATCGGTTCTGCCCCTCAAATGCTTGGCTATCTATGCCCATCTGTTTCCCAGCAATCTATGAGCTAAAAATAGAATCCATTGCTCAATATCACTCCATTAACTCTTATTAATATCAGGATTGAGATGATTGTGCCATCTTTCTCTGCATTGCTTGCCAATTCGACCTATCTTCAATGTAGTTTTACCTGGCAGATGTTCTGCGATGGTTGCCCATTTTTGCGGTCCATATTTCTGCACTAATTTTATAAGGTAGTCATCTTAGACGCGACTCCAAGTCTTTTTTTTCCCTAGATTTATAGTAAATTACATTTTGGACTCATCTCTATATCGTATAGGGAATCTTAATCTTTATTTTTGCAGCCGGAGCAATTAATTCTTTGTTATTCTTTACTAATTGACTCACTCATATAATATTTCTGAAAATAAAAATATCCAAAGCCCTCGATATTTTTAAATTTCGATTTATTATTTTACGTTTTAATCGATCCTTGACTTCTAGCAATTTTAAAAAGTTCCATCTTTACATTTGTGGAGTTAAAAAAAACATTATGGCATTTGGAATAATACCTTTGATGCTTTTCTCTATCTTTGAAAAGGAGATGGCACAGCATTAAAATCATTAAAATGAGCATCAGATAACTCTGCAATATAATGATTTATGGTTGAATGAATAAAAAGGGTAAAAACCAATAATAAATTATTTATTCCATTATCTTCTTTTTGATATATTTGTTATGTTTTGGAAAAGTACATTTTTATCATAATAATAGAATGACATCAACGCAATCTAATTTGTCAAGTAGCACTGCAATTAAAATTAACCACATTCCTCCATAGCGTACTTACCATTTGATCAAAAAATATACCAAGTCAAATCAAACACTCGATAAAACGAAAATTGAAACTTTCAGTAGAACTAATTCGCACAATATTTTTAGAGAAAAAGGAGATGCCGTAAATCATATTGAAGTTTTATAATCAAATCGCAGACCCGCAGGAGGAATCGAACTCTTCAAAAAAATGGAACAAATCACCAGAGAAAGTGGATTGAAAAAAATATCGAAACGGAGTAATAAAGAATTTTCACTTTTGAACATCAATATTGGATTGAGCAGGCATAGATCTAAAAGAAGCGAGGATGAAAAATTAACTATCTTTAACTCTCAGATGAGAACGATTCAGGAACGAGAAACAGAAGAAAAATAACCAATTATCTGGAAGGAAGAAACGTACAAGACTCACCAATGCTATTCTCCATCAAACAGGAGGAAAGATTCACAAACCAGACAAACTGCACCAGTACAAATAAATTCCAGTCTCTCCCCAGCAAAACGACCACAAACTTCTAAAATAAATGACCCAAAATTATCTTCTTCAATGAAAGAAAATAGATGTCTTTCCACTCAAAGCAGGTGGGCTACCGAGCAGACTAAAAGTTACCAAGATAAGATGGCTTTGCTAAATTAAATAAATTACAATAAACCTTTACTTGAGACCTATGGAAATCGCTACTTCGAGTACACTCTTCGAAATCGATTCTAAGATGAACTAAAACCGGGGTCATTTATTTATCAGTTAGATAATCGATTCACGCAGAATAAAGTTATTGATAAAATCAAAAGTAACTGATTTATTATACAGAGCAGGGACCTTTGCTAAAGGAAAAAAGCTATATGAAGCTCCAAGGACATAAAAAAGCACTTGATAAAACAGTGCTCTGATATTTTATCCATTTTCCTTATATTTGTATTGCTCAATTAAAGAATCTCTTCTTAATATAAATACCTTAGTATTATTTACATTTTATTAAAAAAATAGTAAATAGATAGCTCTGGTTTTTACAGGAAAAACCAATTGAGTCATCTTACATATAGAAGAACATGAAACTCAGTCAGTTTTAATATTTAAAGCGAAGTTACTACTCATAAATATTCCTACTATTAATGCGTTTATTGTATTATTCTTACAAATCTGAACAAAATTCTTCCTTAACAAGTCAGAATATATTAATTTTAATACGACAATTTTTTTGCTTCCACAGTGTCAACAGCAGCCTTATTTGCCATAGTTTTACTTCAATATTTTAAAATACCGTTTTCGCAACGAAATCCTTTAAATTTTAAAACCTCTACATTTTGGTAAAACTTATCGTATGACTAATTTATGAGGCAAATATATATCTGAACTGAGAAATATCTTGTCCATGATCACACAATTAATGATGCCAAGGAAAAAGTGTATTTATTAATTTCTATTACTTCGACTTGTTATAATAGTTTATTTATGAATCAAAAGAAGATTTTCAATTAACCTTCTCCGACCTATGAATCTTTCAAAGATTCACTTTCTTCAGTGTCCAAAACCTCCACTCACTCATCCTCCCCAAAAAACATCAATTCTATCACATTTAATTCTGTTACCGAATTTGGATAGAGTCGCTCTCACCTATTTGACCCACTCACAAATATATCACACTTATCAAACAAAATGAGGAGAAAAGCAGTCAGCTGGATCATGGCTGTGAGCTGGTCCAATGATTATAGCTCTTAGTGCTTATGGACTGCAATTTTGTTGTTCTACGCCTATTAGTCCAAGAATAGCATTGATAAAACAAAGATCCATGCCATATGTACCTAGTTTCTGATTCAGTATCAATTTGTTTACGACTAAGCTCCAAGATATATGAAAATAATCCTATGAAGGCTTTTTAACCAAAATAGGATTCATCAACGCTTATCAGTAATTAGGAATTGCTGGAAATTTAAGGGTAAATTTTAAAAACAGTGGAGTTCAATCTTATTTTCAATAACTGCCTAA
>Ga0302185_10001784_pt1 | contig 14708 bp, 18 predicted proteins | sample II_Bog_E1_1_FD_200231 | JGI IMG/M metagenome (GOLD analysis project Ga0302185, IMG submission 200231) | Peat permafrost microbial communities from Stordalen Mire near Abisko, Sweden - II_Bog_E1_2 | ecosystem: Environmental > Terrestrial > Soil > Wetlands > Peat | place: Sweden: Abisko... | reverse complement strand
CCTGCTTCGTCCTTTTTTGTTAATTTCGCATTCCTTAAATAATTTATAAGATTCTATGCGCCCGAGTTTTGATGATATATACATGGATCTCGCCAATACCCTGTCTAAGCGTTCTCATTGCGTTAAGATGCATGTGGGGGCGGTATTAGCCCAGGATACACGCATCATATCGCTGGGATATAATGGTCCTCCGGCAGGCACCCATAATTGCGATAACGAATGGCCTGAACATGGCTGTCCGCGTGACAGCAAAGGAGGTTGTTCTCTTGCTATTCATGCCGAACAGAATGCCATTTTATATGCGGCCAAGAATAAAGCATCTATGGAAGGAGCCACGTTATATGTAACTCTTTCGCCCTGCCTTGCCTGCGCCCGCATTATTTATACAGCCGGTATTAAGCATGTTTTTTATATGCATTCCTATGGCGAGTACAAAAAAATTGCATCGGACGAAGGTGTTGATTTTTTAAGAAAGTTTGGGGTGACAGTACACAGAATGAAACCCAAAGAAAACAATTAGTTTTTTATTTATAATATGCCTTTCAACTCAATTACGTCATTGCGAGGAACGAAGCAATCTCATTCATGTAAAAGTGTTGAGCAAGTTTGCTTCGTTCCTCGCAATGACGAGAGTTTCTTACTAATAACTCATAGCTAATATGACTCCTAACCCTCAAACTCCTGCTGCTCCTACACATAAGCTACCAATAATTGGCATTTCACAAGGTGATATTAACGGAATTGGATTGGAGGTAATCCTCAAAACTTTTGCCGACCCAGCCATGCTGGAAATTTGTACGCCTGTACTTTACAGCTCCGCTAAAACAATTGCCATTCACAAGAAAACCTTGACGTTGGAAAACTTCAATTATAATACCATTACCAGTTCCGATGGTATTACACACCGCAAGTTTAACCTGGCCAATATTTATTCCGAAGATGTGAATATTGAATTTGGAAAATTGACAGATGCAGGAGGCCTATACGCCATTAAATCTTTTATAGCCGCCTGCGACTCACTCTCCAAAGGTAAAATAGATGCTTTAGTCACAGCACCTATTAACAAGCAAAATACACATACCGAAGCCTTTCCATATACGGGACATACGGCTTATCTGGATGATCGTTTTGGTAAAGGCAATGCACTTATGATGCTGGTTGCTCAAGAGTTGCGGGTAGCCCTCTGTACCGATCATTTGCCCCTTGCTTCGGTGGCTGAAGCCATAACTCAGGAACGTGTGTTAAAAAAATTAAAAAATTTAGCCGCCTCATTAAAGCAAGATTTCAGTATAAATAAGCCGCGCATTGCGGTGCTGGGCCTTAATCCTCACGCAGGCGATTCAGGTACAATAGGAGGGGAGGAAGAAAAGGTTATTGTTCCGGCTGTAAAAGCTGCTGTGCAAGATGGAATGCTGGTTTACGGTCCATATCCTGCCGATGGCTTCTTTGGGTCCATGACGTTTAAAAAATTCGATGCTGTGCTGGCTATGTACCACGACCAGGGATTGATTCCTTTTAAATATATGGCGTTTGCTTCCGGGGTAAACTATACCGCCGGATTGCCTGTTATTCGTACTTCTCCCGACCACGGTACCGCTTTTGATATTGCAGGTAAGAATATGGCCAATGAAGAATCTTTCCGTAATGCTGTTTACCTGGCTTGCGACCTGGTGCGCACACGTAAAAATTATAATCAGGCTACCGCTAACCCGCTGAAGATTTCTACCGCAAATGCAAACCAGCGCGATGAGTAAAAAAGCCACACTCTTTTATAACCCGCGCTGTGCCAAGTGCAGAGAGGCTTATGATATCCTCAGCGGGCAAGGATGTGAAATTGAAATTATAGAGTATTTGAAAAATGTTCCCACCGAAAAGGAATTAAAGGAAGTCTTGAAAAAGCTGGGCGTAAAGCCACAGGAGTTGCTCCGGAAAAAAGAGCCTTTGTTTGTGGAAAAATACAAAAACAAAAAACTTACTGATGCCCAATGGATAAAAGTGATGCACGAAAACCCTATTCTTATTGAACGCCCTGTTGCCATATACGGCAATAAAGCGGTTATTGGCCGGCCGGCCGAAAGGGTGGTGGAGATATTGAAATAATCGCATTTTTACACCTGTTTTTTTTATACGTTTGCAAGGCAATTATTAATTAAAAAATTATGTCAATCAGAATTGAAAAAGATACCATGGGTCCTGTGGAAATACCCGCAGATAAATATTGGGGCGCACAAACAGAGCGCTCCCGCAACAACTTTAAAATAGGCGGTAATTTAATGCCAAAAGAAGTTATTTATGCTTTCGCTATCCTTAAGAAAGCGGCGGCGCAAGCTAATTTCGAATTGAAAGTTTTAGCGAAAGAGAAGTGTGATATTATATCTAAAGTTTGCGATGAAATACTTACCGGTGCGTTGGATAATGAATTCCCCCTGGTAGTATGGCAGACCGGTTCGGGCACACAAAGTAACATGAATGTGAATGAAGTGGTGGCTAACCGCGCTCATGTGGTGTTAGGTGGCAAACTGACCGATGAAAAGAAGGAGATTCATCCGAATGACGATGTGAATAAATCGCAATCATCCAACGATACCTTTCCGACTGCTATGAGTATTGCGGCATACAAGATGATTGTAGAGCATACTATTCCCAATATCGAGCTGCTGAAAAATACATTGGATAAAAAAGCGAAGGCATTTAAAGATATAGTAAAGATAGGCCGTACACACCTTATGGATGCAACACCGCTTACACTGGGACAGGAATTTTCGGGCTATGTATCGCAACTGGAGCATGGTATTAAAGCGCTCAGGAATACGCTTGCCCATCTATCTGAACTTGCTCTGGGCGGCTCTGCCGTGGGTACCGGATTAAATACACCGAAGGGCTATGCGGTGTTAGTGGCTAAAAAGATTTCGGAGATTTCCGGTTTGCCTTTTATTACGGCCGAAAACAAATTTGAATCACTTGCTGCGCATGATGCTATGGTGGAAACATCGGGTGCATTAAAGCAAATAGCGGTTTCCCTTATGAAGATTGCCAGTGATGTAAGGTTGCTCGCATCGGGCCCCCGTTGCGGCATTGGAGAAATACTCATTCCTGAAAATGAACCCGGATCGAGCATAATGCCTGGCAAGGTAAACCCAACCCAATGTGAGGCCATGACTATGGTCTGTGCACAAGTGGTAGGCAACGATATGGCTATCTCTATCGGTGGAATGAACGGCCATTTTGAACTGAATGTGTTTAAGCCTGTAATCATATTTAACCTGCTTAACTCCGCACGCTTGATTGGCGATGCCTGCAACTCTTTCAACGAGCATTGTGCCGTGGGTATTGAACCAAACATGCCTGCCATCGAGAAGAACCTGGAGAATTCCCTTATGTTGGTTACTGCACTCAATACGCATATCGGTTATGAGAATGCGGCCAAAATTGCCAAGAAGGCCCATAAAGAAAACAAATCTTTGCGTCAAGCCGCTATTGAATTAGGCTTGCTAACCAGCGAACAATTTGACGAATGGGTTGTACCGTCTAAAATGATTGGGTCGTTATAGTGGGATTACTTTCTTTTCTTTTTAGGCTTCACCAGGTTATAGCTGTGGTCAATAAATTCCTTTATTTGTTTGGTGGTCAGGCTGCCATCCAATGAAACAGTGTTCCAGTGTTTTTTGTTCATGTGGTAACCCGGTATTACGGCCGGATGCCTTTCCCTTAATTCCATAGCTAATTCAGGGTCGCACTTAAGATTAATGCTCAGTGGGTCTCTATCCAGGCCCATAAGGCAAAAGACTTTTTCATTTATTTTAAATACAAGGGTTTCCGGCCCAAAAGGGAATCCGCTTGTTACATCTTCTTTTGCCAGGCAATAATCGGTTATATATTCTGCATTCATAATTATTACATTTTACCTTTGGCGGAAAAGCTCTCTGTTTATTTGTTTAAAAACGCCTTTATATCCGGAAATTCATTTATGGGAAGTAATCGGGAATCCTTTAAAGCAGCAGTTCTATGCCCTATGCCATGCATGTATTCGGTATTGGAGGCAAAATCGATAAAACTACTTGTGCTTTGTTGGCGAATAAGCAATACTGCATCCCAGTGCTCGTCCGGGGGACCAATTAAAAAATTACCCCCTTCTCCATAGAACATAATTTCCCCTCCCGATTTTTTTAAAAATGGCAAAGTATGTTCCATATAAAGTTGATAAGCCATTGCCCCAGTTATAGGCTCTAAAGGGGCAAGATGGGGGAATTCAGAATAGTCCGCTACTTTCTTAAATCGTAAGAGGTTAAGCATAACTACATTTCCTGAAATATTCCTTTTAATAAAATCCCTTCCTTGTTCTTGTGTAGGATCTAAATAATCCATAACTATTGTTTTTGTATTGCCAAACTATCCTACTTGTTTAAAAACGCCCTGATAATTGGAAATTCTTTTTCGGGTTCTTCCACCATAGGATTGTGTCCTGAATGCTCAAACATTACAAATTCTGCCTGTGGACAATATTGTTGATACATAATCGCATATTTGGGAACCGATACTCTATCATATCTTCCGGCTACAACAAGCACGGGCATTTTCAGGTTTTTCAAGTCATTGGTCACATCAAATTTGGCTATATCATTTCCCACTACAAAGTCTCCATCGGGGCCGACTAACTGATAATAGAGCCTGGTATTAAACGGGTGAGGATATTTGGGATCGAGGCTATGCCTGAAATTGGTCGGGTTATAGGCATATAGAAAGCCGTAGGGAACTGTATTATATACACTGTAAAACTCCTTGTCGCCGGAGATTAAACCCCGCTTGCGCATCCGCATAAGCGAATCCCAGACTTCGGGATAATTTTCCTGAATTTCATGATTGGAGTTGTCATCGTTTTCCTGCCACATCTTGCCGCTGAAAAATCCATCGGCAATAATAAGATGCTTTACATGGTCGCCATATTTAATGGCATATAACTGAGCTACCACACTGCCATACGAATGCCCCAGTATATTTATTTTATCATAGCCCAATGCTTTGCGAATTCCTTCAACGTCTTCCACATCGCGGCTTATACTGTATTCTGTTACATCTTTTGCCGTATCTGATTTGCCTCGTCCGAAGTTATCAATAAAAACCAAGGTGCTGGAATCTTGCAAAGGGTCGAAGCTATGCAGTCCGGCATGGGCTCCACCGGGTCCACCGGAAATAAAAAACAAGGGATCGCCATTGCCTTCTGTCTCTACCCAGAGTTTGGCTCCGTTTACCGTGACGTATTTTCCGGAAGGATGTTGGAAAGGTGCAATTTGAGCGAAAAGCGAAGAACTAATAGTAAAGAGTGAAAGGGCAACAAGTAATTTTTTCATACATAGAATTTGGATTCAAAGGTAATAAAAGAACGTTCTAAAGAATAGTAGTGCTTATAATAAGAATTTGAGCCCAAAAGATAAGTTCAATAATGAAATAGGAATAGTGATAGAAGAGGTGGAAGTAGATACTAATGACTTGAAAGACAATTGGCCTCCACTATCTTCCCAGATTTTAGTGGTAACCGATATGTTTGTTTGCGAATATAAATAATCGCATTCAGCAGTAAGATATACATTATTGCTGAAACGGTAACTAATTCCCAATCCTGCTTTAATTGCCAGAGATACATTGGAACCCGACGTAATGCTATCGGTTACTATAGAAGCTGTAGGAGTATACATACCGGGCCCAAGTAGCAGATTATAGGGGGTTGTTTGGTTATATGCAATGCTAGGTGCATTGCAAAATAATGGGCCCGCTAATACTTTTACAGTAAATGCAAACTTACCCAATGTTGGAGTATATGTCATTCCATATAATAGTGTTATAATACTATAGCTGCTGGCAGTTGCAGATGTTTGGATAGAGCTATTTTGTTCCGGTATATAAAAATTAGTAAAATTATTGCCATCAAATCCATTTCCGTTATAGCCTAAACTAATAGTTGTACCTATACAAGACTTATGTATTGGTAAATTAAGTTCAGCATTAAATAATCCACCCGGATCGGCAAAGGAGTTTCCATATGCATAACCCCTTGCTTGATTTGGGGCAGATTGGGGGTTTACTTCCGACGAACTAAAACTGCCAAGCGGCCTTCCTTGCCCGAATGAAATGGTAAGTGTTTTGCAGGGATATAATTTGGGCGGTTTAATGGAATGGAACATAACTATTGAACCATTGGCGTAATGGATATAGGAAACATTTGCAGCATGAAGATAGACATCTGTATCCCCAGGTAAAGGTCCATTAAAAACAATTCTTGTAAAAGTTAGTCCTCTATCCAAACCCAGTATTTTTACTGTCATCTTTGCACCGTTTCGCCACACGATGGTGTCCTGAGAAAGAACAGGGCTTAAAAGGTGAAGCGTAAATAATAAAAAAGCAAAAAGCTTTTTCATGGTAAGGTAATTTTATTCAAATATAAGAGATTTTGCACAATAGGCCCCAATGAATGGTTAATAAAAAAAGGTTAACTTTGAGTAAGAAGAATATGAAAAAACTAATTATCCCATTTGTACTTTTTCTTTTTATTGGCGCATGTAAAAACAATGCACCTGATAAGATAAAGGTCGAGAATAAACTTGGCAAGAAAATTATTTGTGTGTTGGGATACAACTATCCCGATACGGATTTGACCTTTACAAGCAAGGAATATTTATTGGCCGATACCGGTTTTTCCCAATTGGATTCGAACCAAATAAAAGAACTCGATACAATAGGATTATGCAAAAAAGATACTTGGAATAAATATGTAAAGCAAAGCTTGCTGATGCTTATTGTATTTGATAAAAAGAAACTATTACATGCCAAAAAGCTGGAGGATGCGGTGATAGAGCGGTATTATTTTTCGTATGCAAAGCTTATAAAGGACAAGGGGCTTATAGTTGTGTATTAGCTCGGAAATGTCGATGCTCTTATTAAATAGGGCATACTATGGTTTATTAACGCCTGTTGGGCTCCGAATTTTTCGTAATTTCGCAAACCGCATAAATCAGTTATGGGTTATAAGTTATGAGTTATTTCCGAATTACTTCGGAATGTTATCGTTCATAACTTATAACCCATAACTCATAACTAAAAAACATGGTTGACATTAAATTTCCCGATGGAAGAGTAAAGCAATATGAAGATGGCATAACAGCTATGGATATTGCCAAAGATATAAGTAACTCCCTGGCTGCAAAAGTGCTTGCTGCGAAAGTAAACGGAGAGGTTTGGGACGCATCGCGCCCCTTGCATGGCGATTCTCAATTGGCGCTTCTTACCTGGGATGATACTGATGGTAAATCTGCCTTTTGGCATTCTTCCGCCCACTTGATGGCTGAGGCGCTGGAAGCCATTTATCCGGGAATTAAACTAGGCATTGGTCCACCTATTGAGACTGGCTTTTACTATGATGTGGATGCCGGCGATCGGATCATTACCTCCGACGATTTTAAGAAGATAGAAGATAAGATGATGGAGCTTGCCAAGCTGAAGCAATCCTATATAAGAGAAGACGTTTCTAAAGCAGATGCCATAAAATATTTTACCGAGAAAGGGGACGAATACAAATTAGAACTTATTGATGGACTGGCAGATGGTAGCATAACCTTTTACAAACAAGGCAGCTTCGTTGATCTATGCCGTGGCCCACATATACCCAATACCGGTTTTATTAAGGCTGTAAAACTAATGAGTGTGGCCGGTGCTTATTGGAGAGGCGATGAAAAGCGGAAACAACTTACCCGAATTTACGCTGTTACCTTCCCGGACCAAAAACAACTTACAGAATACCTTACTTTATTAGAAGAAGCTAAAAAACGCGATCATCGTAAACTGGGTAAGGAATTGGAGCTGTTTACCTTTTCCGAAAAGGTGGGAATGGGTTTGCCGCTTTGGTTGCCAAAAGGTACTGCCCTGCGTGAACGCTTGGAAGGCTTTATGCGTAAATTACAGGCTGAGATAGGATATGTGCAGGTGGTAACACCTCATATCGGGCATAAGGACCTGTATGTTACATCCGGGCACTATGAAAAATATGGGAAGGATTCTTTCCAACCTATAAAAACACCTCAGGAAGGGGAGGAGTTCTTCCTTAAACCCATGAACTGTCCGCATCATTGCGAGATATATAAAAGCAGTCAACGTTCATATCGCGATCTGCCGGTTAGGCTGGCGGAGTTTGGAACCGTCTATCGTTATGAACAAAGCGGAGAATTACACGGACTTACCCGTGTGCGCGGCTTTACGCAAGACGATGCCCACGTATTCTGCCGTCCCGACCAGGTGAAAGAAGAATTCATCCGCGTAATTGATCTGGTGCTGAAGGTTTTCAAAGTTCTTGATTTTCAAAATTATACAGCCCAAATTTCCCTTCGTGATAAAGAGGATAGAAGCAAATACATAGGTTCGGAGGAAAATTGGGAAAAAGCGGAGAGTGCTATTATAGAGGCTTCTGCTGAAAAAGGATTGAAGACTAACGTGGTTTATGGCGAGGCTGCCTTTTACGGTCCCAAGCTTGATTTTATGGTGAAGGATGCCCTTAACCGCTCATGGCAGCTGGGTACTATTCAGGTAGATTATAATTTACCGGAACGTTTTGAACTGGAATATACAGGCTCTGATAATGCAAAACACCGTCCCGTAATGATTCACCGGGCGCCTTTTGGTTCCCTGGAAAGATTTATAGCTGTTTTGCTGGAGCATTGTGCCGGGAATCTCCCATTGTGGTTGGCTCCGGACCAGGTTGCCATATTACCGATTGGAGAAAATCAGGTAGAATATGCAAAAAACGTGTTGCAATTACTAAAAAAGTGCGATATTCGCACCCTCTTTGACGAAAGGAGTGAGAAAATTGGTAAGAAAATAAGGGAAGCGGAACTCGCTAAAATACCTTACATGCTGGTAATTGGAGACAAGGAAATAGCAGAAGGAAAAGTAGCGGTTCGCAAGCACGGAGAGGGAGACAAGGGTACTATGAAGACGGAAGATTTTATCACTTTTATCAACGAAGAGGCAAAGAAATATATTTTATAACTAACAAAACAGGAGGAATTTATAGCTACACCGTATAACCCGCGCCCTATGGGAAGGCGCAGAATGGAGCCAGAGCACACGATCAACGATATGATACGTGCGCGCACAGTAAGAGTAGTAGGAGATGGAATAGAACCCGGGGTTTATACCATTGAGGCAGCCATGAAAATGGCGAGAGACTCAGGTCTTGATCTGGTAGAAATAGCATCGAATGTTGACCCACCGGTTTGTAGAGTTGTTGATTATAGAAAGTTTCTTTATGACCAAAAAAAGAAACAAAAAGAAATTAAGGCAAAAACAGCCAAGGTTGTAGTAAAAGAAATACGTTTTGGACCACATACAGATGAACATGATTTTAACTTCAAGAAAAACCACGCTGAAAGCTTTCTCCAACACGGGGCAAAGGTCAGGGCTTTTGTGTTTTTCAGGGGAAGAACTATCTTGTTTAAAGAGCAGGGAGAAGTTCTCCTCCTTAAGTTTGCTCAGGCTCTTGAAGAAGTCGGTAAAGTGGAACAGCTCCCAACAATGGATGGAAAACGTATGAGTATTATATTGTCGCCTAAAAAGAAATAAATTAACTGATAACTGTACACTGATAAACTGACCACTAACAATAAACAAAATGCCAAAAGTAAAAACCAACTCCGCAGCAAAAAAGAGATTCAAGTTTACCGCCAGCGGAAAAATTAAGAGGAAACAGGCTTATAAGAACCATATCCTCACCAAAAAATCTAAAAAACGCAAACGCCATTTAACCGGAACCGTATTGGTTGCAGATGGCAATATGGATAAAGTAAAAGCACTTTTAGGTGTATAATACAATTCACAATTTACAATTCACAATTAACAATTAAAGATCATGCCACGTTCAAGTAATTCAGTAGCCTCCAAAGCAAGAAGAAAAAAAATATTAGGTAGAACCAAAGGATATTGGGGCGCAAAGAAGAATGTTCTAACCGTTGCCAAGAACACCTTGGAAAAAGGATTGGGATATGCTTACCGCGACCGTAAAACCAAAAAGCGCAATTTCCGTGCTTTATGGATTCAACGTATTAATGCGCAAGTTCGTACACACGGGCTTACCTATGGTCAGTTTATCAATAAGATTAATACCAAAGGCGTATTGTTAAACCGTAAATCATTAGCTGACCTTGCCATGAACCACCCTGAAGCTTTTGAAGCGGTGGTGAATAAGGTGAAGTAAGCTTAAACTATAAACTATAAGAGAAAGCCCTGCAGAAATGCGGGGCTTTTTTTATAGGCTGAAAATCCATCAATCGGTAGCAAATTTATTTGAGTGATTGGGAAACATAATATATAGCTTCTTAGGGTTCTCTCTTTCGTATATTACACGAACAGAATTCAAAGAATGATGCAATCCATATACCCGAGTTCCTGTATTAACCCACTTTGCAGAATCTTTGGTTTGGAACTTTAAACCCACATAAGCCATTTCTTGCCACTCGCCTGTTTTTAATTTATATTCTGTAGTTATTATAGCAATGGATGTATCTATTTTAAAATGATAGTTTAACACAGGCTGAAAAAGGAGAATACGGTAAGAATGAGGATTAATAGTATCATACCTAATATAGTATTTATCTCCTGCAGTGAGTCCGTAATCATGAGATAAATAAAAATGAATAAGAGAATCTCTTCCATGAAAACGTGCATAAAAGGTTACCTCTGTTTCAGAGTAATTATAAATGTTGAAGTTCGTAATAACAGATTTCACATTCCAATAACTTGTATTTCCAATTTCAGCAATGGAAATGGCGCTTCTACGGATATTAAAGCAGCCAAAGCATTGTATTATAGCAAGTAAAAAAACAAAGCGTATACACTTTACCATGCTTGGGAATTGGGCCGAAGGTATAGCCTTTAAAGCTCTAAGCAAAAAACTTTAACATTTTCTAATGCAGATTACACAGAAGCCTTTAGCTGCTTTTCTATATATTCTTTACTTCCCTCAAAATGCTTCATCCCGAATATTCCAATAGCTTCAACCACCGGTTTTAAATCAAGTCCAATATCCGTAAGGGTATATTTTTTTCGCTTTTCCGCCCCTGAAAAAGTAATGATTCCGAGTTCGGTAAGTTTCACCAGGCGATCTTTTAGAATATTTGTAGCAATTCCTTCCGGAGAATCTAAAAACTCATTATAGGTTGTTTTTCCAAAATACAGCATGTCTCGTATTATAAGCAATGACCATTTATCTCCAACCAATTCCAAACTGCATGAGATAGGACACCCTGAACGTTTTTCGCTGTTTTTTATAAATCCTTTTGGCATCTGCATTGATAATTTACAAAGATAAAAAATTAAAACTTGCAAAATACAAGTTAATTGTTTTATATTTGCAAAACCAAAAATAGTACTAATAAAATAAAACGAACAAAACATTAATCACTAAAACAAATTAATTATGAAAAATCCTTGGATTGCAGCTGTTTTAAACTTATTCCTTTTTGGAGGAGGGTACATTTACAATGGCAGGCGCAAAGGTTTGGGCCTTGCGTTAATATTAGTCTGGGTAGTAATTCGCTGGGGCGAAATAGCTATTTTTCTTACCAACCTGGTATTTGAAAGATGGCTGATATTATTCAGCGGACTTGTGATATTAATGTTTAGTCTGGCTGCTGATGCATACCAGGAAGCCAAAGAAATAAACGCTCAAAGCAAATAATGTACTTTTAACAATAATTACTCTAAAAAATAAACATCATGACAAACCAAAGCCAGATTGCAGTAAAAAATGTGCTTGATTTATGGAATTCAAGAATTAAAGCAACCGACGAAACATTTAATAAACTAACCGATGAACAGCTAATGCAGGAAATTGCCCCGGGTAGAAACAGGGGGATTTACTTATTAGGACATCTAACCGCCGTGCATGATAGAATGCTGCCGTTACTTAATTTTGAAAATCAAATGTATCCCAAGTTGGATGAACCTTTTCTAACCAAACCTGATAGGGCTGTTACTGAAATACCATCGGTTAGTGAACTGAGGGGTTATTGGAAAACCGTTAATGAAAAACTAGCCGGGCACTTTAATCGTTTGCAAGTTGATGAGTGGTTCCAAAAGCACGCTTCTGTTTCGGAAGAAGACTTTCTGAAAGAACCACACCGGAATCGCTTGAATATTGTAGCAGGTCGAACCGCTCATTTAGCAAGCCATTTAGGGCAACTGGCATTGATTAAATAGGTGGCTTTAATACGTACCTTCTATTTGTGTTTCGTTAAAGAATAATGCAAGCAAACAAGGTTGCAGAAGTAAAAAAAATCCGGTCATTATATGGTCGGATTTTTTTGTTTATATCTTCTCCATGGAATTTTGCTGCATCAATAGCATAGAAATCTGATAGATTTACTCACAAACTCTAAATGGTTAACATAATTTTCAGGTGTTGGAATAAAAATAGTTGTAAAAGAAAAGTTCTAAACTATCTTTGAAACATAATCTGAAATTTAGAATTATGAAAATAAAGGGTTTTATAGTATTTGCCATGTTTGCTATAGTCGCATGCAGCAATACTACCAATGAGCAGGTGGAAAAGATAAAAAGCCTGGCCAAGCAAGACTCATTAAAAGCGGCCAAGTCTAATTACAAGGATTCGCTGATAACCGCTTATTTGGGCGACCTGAATGATATACAGGACAATTTAGACCAGATAAAAGAACGTGAAAAAATAATAACAATGAAACCGGCGGAAATGAATACAGCCGATAAGCAGACAGTGGTTGCGGAAATTAAAGAACTGGATAACTGGATTGTTGATAACGATAAGAAAATTAATGGACTTCAATCGGGATTGAAAAATATGGACACTAAGTATCCCAAACTGGAACGTTTAGTAGCCCGTCTTACACAACAAACGGCGGAACAGGATGAGGAAATAGCAGGACTTCAGGCTAAGTTAAGTAAGGCAGATGACTCTATAAGGCTTTTTACGTCAAGACTTAACGATAGCATTTTGGTGATTAGAAAGCAACGTATGGATATAGCCGAATTGAATACCGTTTATTATATATCCGGTACCATGAAAGAACTCCGGGAAAAGGGAGTAATTGATAAGGATGGTGGCGTAATTGGATTAGGACGTGTGGCGGAGTTAAAACCGTCTGTTAATAATACATTATTTATAAAAGTAAATCTTACAACTTTTAAGGGGTTAAACCTGCACCATAAATTCAGGAGGTTTATTACTACTCATCCTGATAAGGCCTATCAAATTATCAGCACCGGTAAAACCGACTCAATTGCTATAAATATGCCTTCCACCTTTTGGAGCGAAAGTAAATACCTGGTAATTGCAACCCGTTAAACAGGACTAATTTTAAATAAAAAACCCCTGCTAATTAAAAGCAAGGGCTTTATTGAAGCTATATCGGTTTTTATTTGACCACAACAAATTTGCTGACCTTTCGGAAGTTGTCACCGGTAAGGGAGGCAAAATAGGTTCCCTCGCGAAGGCCTGAGGAAGCAAAAGTAACCAGATGGCTCCCCGGACTTTGGTTGCCCATAGTTATTGTTTTTACTTCATTGCCCTGCATATCATAAATAGTAATGGTTATGTTATCGGCAGAAGCGAGATTAAATGCAATATTACCCTGGCTGGTCATAGGGTTAGGATATATTGATAAATTAGTAAGAGCATTCATAGAAGTTGTAATACTCGGCACTCCTAAAATTGTTCTGCTGTATTCATTGTTCGAAGACCAAAGTCCCCTGCCATGGGTTCCGGCATATATAACTCCGGAGTTATTGCATTGCCAAGGTCTCAAGGTCTGTTGTTTCAAAGCAAGCGTCATTACATTTGGCATACCGCTGTTTCCAGTGCATTTAGTCCATTTAACATTGCTACTTGGATTTGCATTAATGTTTGAAGTGTAATAGATGCCGTGCTCAGTTCCTATCATAGCAGAATTAGGAATAGAATTTCCGTTAGAATCAAGTATGTCGAGAATTGAGCCGTAGACCGGCATATCCGGAAGGTTGCCTTGCACCACTGTAAATGTTGGGTTTGCACTTAATGCGCTATCGGTATAATAAACAAATTGGGTTTGATTGTAGTTGCCTGCAGTTATAAGTAAATTATTAGGATTCTTAGGGTCTGTTGCAATAGATAAAACATCGCGACCCGATAATGAACTTAAGCTTGGTGATGAAGACAATTCAGTACAAGGTATATTGGTGTTTCCGGTAGGGTGTATACTGCCTGCATTGTACCAAAGCGCACCGCTGCAATAATTATTGGCAATAACCGAGTTTATATTAGTAAACCTGTATACTCCTCCATCTTCACATCCCGCAAAAAGATCATTTCCATCGCCGGACCAGGCAAGCGCATGTACGGTAGTACCATCCGAAAAGGCTGTAGGTTTTGAAAGAGGTCCTCCAATAGGCATCCAAATTGGAGTACTATTGCTGGCACCCTGTCCGTTGATCCATATACCGCCGTTTGAACCGGTAAATCCAATGGCAAGCCTTGATACCACTCTGTCGGGAACCTTTAAGCTTGAATCTATATCAAGCTTTACCTTGAGTATATAAGGATACGTAATGCCTCCGTTAGCCGATAAGGGCCAAATAGTATCACCGGGGTTATAAGTTTGAGTGGCAGTATAGGACACTGAATCATGGTTCAGGGTATCATAGGAATTTTCAAACAA
>Ga0302185_10001782_pt1 | contig 14713 bp, 7 predicted proteins | sample II_Bog_E1_1_FD_200231 | JGI IMG/M metagenome (GOLD analysis project Ga0302185, IMG submission 200231) | Peat permafrost microbial communities from Stordalen Mire near Abisko, Sweden - II_Bog_E1_2 | ecosystem: Environmental > Terrestrial > Soil > Wetlands > Peat | place: Sweden: Abisko, Stordalen... | reverse complement strand
CCTTTTGAACAAGTAAGTTCAACTAGCCCAATTAATGGTGTTCAAGGGTGTTTGCTCTAACCAAACGCACTAAGAGTCATATCCAAAACAGTTTTACAGGGCATTTTGTTTCGCAACGTTTTGCGTTTCTTTTCGTTAGCTTTGGATGGGGCCCTTCTACCTGAAACTAATTCTCTGGCTTAGGGTATGTCATCTTTAGTCATCCTAAGTCAACTAATTTAGATACTCAACTATTTTGAAAATTATTCTTTTTGAATTCGCTGGGCGTGCAATCGTATTTTGCCTTGAACACGGTAGAGAAATAATTTGGATTTGAAAAACCCACCATATAGGCAATCTCAGAAATCGTGTAATTTTCGTTGTTTAAAAGATATTTTGCTTTTGTCAACCGTTTATTTAGGATATAATCGGTTATTGTACACCCTAACAAGGCCTTAACTTTCCGGTACAACTGAACCCTCGAGATGCCTATGACTTTACAAATATCCTCAACATCAAATTTTTCATTTGACAGGTTTTGTTCAACAATTTTATAGAAATCGTTTAGAAATCGTTTATCGAGCGTTTTTGACACTGGAAGTTTTTCCGCCGTGCCAACATCACTGCTGAAATGTTCCTTTAAAATTTCCCTGTTCCTGAGCAGGTTTTGAACCGCTGCAAATAAATAATCGAAATTGAATGGCTTCGTAACATATAAATCGGCCATTGATTGGATCCCTGTAATTTGTTGTTCAACGCTTCCCTTAGCAGTTAATAATATAATTGGAATATGTGAAGTTCTGACGTCCGATTTAAGTTTATTGCTTATTTCTGTTCCAGCCAGTTCGGGTAACACGACATCGGAAATTATAATATCCGGTATTTTTTCAAATGCCAGGGTTAAGCCATCATTTCCTTTCGAGGCTGAAAAAACTTCGTATTGACTTTCGAATTTAGCACTTAAATAGGACAGTAAGTCCGTATTATCTTCTATAAGTAAAATTGAGTGTTCCTTTATTGTGTTATCAGCAAGTTCGCTATTGTGGGAGGGCATATCTTCATAGTTTACACTATAGATTTTTTCCTGTTCGTATATATTTTCGATGTTATCCTTGTGGGTGTATTTTTCGTCGTCCAACAAATGTTTTTCGCCTGTAGGTAAAAACACAGTAAATGTTGTTCCTCGATTTTTTTTGCTTTTTACTTTCAAGTCGCCTTTATGCAATCTCATGAATTCCATTGAGAGTGATAACCCCAGCCCAGACCCTTTGTACGAATAGGAATCTGCCTGATAGAACATATCGAAGGCATGGGAAACAGATTCGTCAGTCATGCCAATTCCGTTATCTTCTACTTGAATTGTAACTTCATCGTTTTCAGCATCTTGTTTTATAGATACTTTTATGGTGCCGTTTTGCTTTGTGAATTTGAAAGCATTAGACAGTAAATTAAAAATCACTTTATCGATCATATTAATATCAAACCATACCACGATTAAATTTGTAAATGAATTAAACTGCAGATTGATATTTTTTTTAATTGCCATATCATTAAATGATTCAACAATCTCTTTTACAAATGGGACAAGATTGTTTTCGGTTGCCCTTATTTTCAGTTTATCATATTGTATTTTGCGGTATTCAATCAGTTGATTTACATATCGCAATAAACGTATAACATTTTTATGTATCAGTTTAAGGTTTTTATTCTGTACAGAAAATACTTTTGTCTCAGTCAACAAATCTTCAAGTGGCAATAATATTAACGTTAAGGGCGTCCGAAACTCATGAGAAATATTTGTGAAAAAATTTAATTTGGCTTCAGTGGCAACCTCTGCTTTGGCAGACATTTCTATCAACTGGTTTCGTTGAAGTAATATTTCATTGTTTTTTATCTCAAGGCTTTTATTGATTTTCTGGTTCTCCACTAAGAAATAAAAGGCAAGGCCTCCCGAAATAATCGCGAGTACCAGCGTGATAACAATAACATTTAATACCACTTGTTGGCTATTGTATACCTGCTGTTGTTCAGCCAGTATTGCCTGTTGTTTTTCGATGTCTTTTTGTTGTCCGTTTATTTTGTCCCATTGCATTTTCATCAACTGCACATTGGTAGAATCAATAACTAACGATTGCAGGATATTTTCCCTTGAAAAAGGTTCTTTATTTAGAATGTGAAACGCAGTGTTGATGGCTTCCTTTCCACCTGTTGGGTACAGCAGACTGGCATCCAATATTTTATCTGATACCATTTGTAACCCTCCGCCGGGTCCTGGTAAGGCATCCACCCCAATTACTTTAACTTTTTTTTGTGGTACAAATTTATTTAAAACATCTCTTGCACCATTCGCCATAACATCATTGTGTGCAAAAACAGTGTTGATACGCGGTAGCTCAGATTTAATATTTACCAATTGATCTTCCGCATTTTTTTTGAGCCAATCGCCATAAATTTTCGAAATAATATGAACGTTCGAAAAGCGTTTAACACCTTCGTTAAATCCACGGTCCCTTTCAATGGCAGGAGAAGACCCAGGGAGTCCCATAATTTCCAGCAATTCAATCGGCCCCTTAAATGTCGAACCAATATATTCACCAGCCATTTTACCCAATTCGTAATTATCTGCCCCGACATAAGCTGTGTATAGAGCCGACGACGTCTTTCGGTCAATCACTATAACCGGGATTCCCTTATTATAAGTTTCTTCTACAATTTTTGTTAAAGGTTGAGCTTCGTTTGGGGATATAATAAGTAAATCAATGCCCTGATGAAGCATTAACGCTACCTGGCTGATTTGCTTTTTACTGTTGCCCTGGGCATCATAATAAATAAAATTACCGCCGGGGTGAAGTGAAAGTTCTGTTTTCATTTCATCCAACATGGTTTTTCTCCACAAATCAGAACCCACACATTGGGAAAACCCGATAGTATAAGTGGACTTCTTCTTTTGCTGGCAACTATAACAACTTACAATAATAAAGAAAAACACTAACTGCCAGCACCGCCAGGCGGTATCATGAATATGGTTAACCATGGTCCATTTGTTTAAAGGTTTTTATACAGTAATTGGTTTATTATATAAAGTTACGCATAAAGTCAATGATTGTTAAATCCTGGAGTTCAGCGTTCAAATAAAAACACTCTGTTTTTGTAACATGCAGGGAAGTTGTAATGTAACAAAAACAAAGGTCTTCAACACCTTAAAACAGACTTTTGTTTTTTATTGTCTGTAAATCAGCATATTATAAAATGTCAAAATATCAGAGATTATTGAAATAAAATTGATAACACCCCCCTTCAATTCAAGCCTAATTTGGCCACTGTAACACCAATTTTTAATATCGAGACTATATGAGTAAAAATTCTGTCATGGCATGGTCCATGGTTGTAGCCCTCGGGGGTTTTCTGTTTGGCTTTGATACTGCAGTAATTTCAGGTGCCGAAAAATCAATTCAGCAGTTCTGGAACCTTTCAGTTTTTGAACATGGGCTCACAATATCAATTGCTTTAATAGGGACTGTTATCGGATCCCTATTGGGTTCAAGACCATCAGACAAGTTTGGAAGAAAGAACACGCTCTATTTTGTGGCGATTGCTTATTTATTGTCTTCGCTGGGAACAGCATTTGCCGATAACTGGTACATGTTTTTAGCTTTTCGTTTTTTAGGAGGCCTGGGTGTTGGCGCATCGTCAGTAACTGCGCCAATTTACATTTCAGAAGTGTCTCCGGCAGACAGTCGCGGTCGGCTTGTAGGTTTGTTTCAGTTTAACGTTGTTTTAGGAATTTTAATTTCCTATTTGTCAAACTACCTGATCAGCCAAATCGGCGAAAGCTCCTGGCGTTTGATGCTCGGTGTACAGGCATTGCCCGCGCTGATATTTTTGATTCTGATCCGCTTTATACCCGAAAGCCCGAGGTGGCTGATACTTAAAAAGGGTGAAAATGAGAAAGCCCTGAAAATTCTAAGAATAATTAATCCGTTAAATTGTGATGAAGAACTGGTTTCTATTCAGAATTCAAGATTAGAAAGCGCCACGCTCAATACTAATAATCTTTTTTCGGGCGAATACAAAACCCCGATTATACTGGCTGTTTTGTTTGCTTTTTTTAACCAGGTATCGGGAATTAACGCTATCATTTATTATGCGCCCCGCATATTTGAAATGGCCGGTCTCGGCGCCCACTCCTCACTCTTGTCCACAGTCGGTATCGGTATGATAAATTTCATTTTCACGCTGTTTGCTATAAATATTATTGATAAGGTTGGCCGAAGGGTGCTGATGCTGATTGGATCTGTCGGGTTGATTGCATCTCTTTTTCTCGTTGCTTTTACTTTCTATACAAAAAATTTCAGTGGTTTTGCCATCCCGGTTTATATCATGTTTTTCATTGGCTTTTTTGCCTTCTCGCAGGGAGCAGTTATATGGGTTTTTATTTCCGAAATATTCCCGAACCAGGTGAGGGCAAAAGGGCAAACGCTCGGTAGTTCAACCCATTGGATCATGGCGGCGATTATTGCTTTTAGCTTCCCGTTTTTCGCCGAAAAGCTGGGTGGGGCAACCACGTTTTGTTTTTTCGGCACGATGATGATACTCCAGTTAATTTTTGTTTGGAGGCTTATGCCCGAAACCAAGGGAAAATCATTGGAGCAAATTGAAACTAAAATGATAATGCACTAAATATCATAAGTATAATGACTGAAACTTACCCAACCCCGGCAATTTGTTATGGCGAAATCCTGTGGGATGTTTTGCCTGATGGCCCGCAACCAGGTGGGGCGCCATTAAATGTAGCTTACCATTTAAATAAGCTTGGTGTATCAACAAGTATTGTAAGCCGGGTTGGGAATGACGCCATTGGACAAAAACTCATCGACTTACTTGAAGATTGGGGAATTAATCAACAATTGCTTCAGATCGACACCAATCATCATACCAGCGAAGTTATTGCAAAAATGAATAACGGGAACGAAGTTTCCTATGAGATCATCTTTCCGGTTGCCTGGGATTATATTGTCTATTCTGCAGATATCGCAGATCAAATTGAAAACGCTTCCTATTTCATTTATGGCAGCCTTGCTTCACGAAACGATACAACCAGGGACACGCTTTTTCAATTGCTGGACACCGCAGTAATTAAAGTTTTCGACATCAACCTTCGCCCTCCGTTTGTAAACCGGGACTTGTTGGAGGCCCTTTTACACAAAGCTGATATTGTAAAGTTTAACCAGGCTGAACTGGAGATGGCACAATTGCTCTTTGGCGGGTCGTTTAGTAATGAAGCCACACAGATTAAATTTATTCAAAAGCACTTTAACGTACCGGAGATCATAGTTACCAAAGGTGAATTCGGCGCTTCCTATTATAAAAACGACCTGGCCTTCCATGCCTGGGGAAGCGAAGTAAAAGTGAAAGACACCATTGGCAGCGGCGACTCATTTTTAGCCGCCTTTATTGCCAATCACTATCAAAAAAACGACCCCCAAACCATTATCAAAAATGCGGTAGCAATGGGGGCATTTATAGCTACAAAGAAAGGAGGTTGCCCGCAGTATAATTTATCACAGTACACAAATTTTAAACATCAGATTTTTTAAACCAAAATAATAATTTAATTTTTTTATGAGAAAACTACTACTTTTTTGTTCCTTGCTTATGCTGATAGCGGCAAGGGGCTACAGTCAATCGAAAATTGTAACCGGGACTGTGACAGACAAAACATCTGCTCCGCTATTGGGAGTATCGGTGACTGTCGAACAAACTAAACAGGGAACTTTAACCGATATAAACGGAAAATTTAAAATTGAGGCGGCTATCGGACAAACGTTAAAGTTCACCTACATTGGTGCCAAAACAGAGGAAGTACTTGTAACCGCACAAACTTCGAATTTAAATATTCAGTTAGAGTTTGAAGCCAACGCGCTGAATGAGGTGGTTGTAACCGGTTATACTTCCGAACGGAAAAAAGACCTTACAGGTGCCGTTTCCGTTGTTAATGTTGCCGAAATTGAAGATATTCCGTCAGGAAACCCGATTAAGGCACTCGAAGGCAGGGTACCGGGTTTGCAAATCTCTAATAACGGAAATGTTAACGGAGCTGTTGGCGTAACACTGCGTGGTATTACTACACTTAACGATAATGACCCGCTATACATTATTGATGGTATACCAACACAAAGGGGGTTACAGGAAATTAATCAGGATGATATTGAGTCTATCCAGGTTTTAAGGGATGCCTCTTCTGCATCTATTTACGGTTCAAGGGCGGCAGCAGGCGTAATTATTATCACCACAAAAAAAGGGAAAAAAGGCGCTCAGCGCATAGATTTTGATGCTTCAACTTCCCTGCAGTTTTACACCAGTAAATTAACGCCGTTAAACACCAATCAACATGGTCAGGCATACTGGCAAGCACAGGTTAACGACGACGAATTCGGCCCGAACGCGGGCAGCCCGATCGATCCGTCGGTAAGCAACGGTATTTATACCTACAACTGGAACAAAAATTACAGTAACCCTGTACTAGGCAGCGTAAACGTCCCAACCTATATTGACGCTGCACAAACCATGCTTGCTTCAAATACTAATTGGTTTAACCAAATTTCACAAAATTCCGTATTGCAACAATATAATCTGACCATATCAAATGGGTCGGACAAAGGCAATTCTTTATTTTCCCTCGGATATTTTGATAACAAGGGGATAATCAAGGAAACGGAAGACACTAAATACAATGTTAGATTCAACAGTGATTTTAATTTATTTAATAACCGGGTAAAAATTGGCGAGAACTTTTCTGGCACCTATATGCGGGACCCGATTTTGCCAACTGGCAGCATTACTATTCTATCATTAATAGAAAACCCTATCATTCCTGTACATACAGTTGACGGAGGTTGGGGAGGGCCTGTGGCGGGCATGGACGACCGCGACAACCCCGTAAGGCTTATTGAAGACAATAAACAAAACGTAAACGCCTTCGGAAGGGTTTTTGGAAATGCGTTTATTGATGTCTCCATACTTCCAAATCTTCACTTTAAAACTACTTATTCTGCTGATTTTGCTGGCAACTACTTCAGGTCGATTCAATTGCCTTACGTAGCAGGTTTCCTTTCAAACCCAGCTACTTACGCTGGTCAATCTACCGACTATGAAATTACACTTACCTGGCAAAATCAATTGACCTATGATTACAGTTTTGGAAAAAATAAATTCAATTTTCTTTTAGGTGAAGAAAACATTAAAGATAAATACCAAAACTTTAACGGCCAGGACCAAGGTTTAGCTATTGCAGACATTAATTATGCCTACCTGAGTGAAGGCACGAGCAATGTACTCGTTAACGGAGCAGGCAGTGGCGATGCTTTACTTTCGTTTTTTGCAAAGGCCAACTATACGTACGCCGACAAATATTTGCTGTCTGCAACTGTAAGGCGAGATGGATCATCAAAGTTTGGTACGGACAACCAATATGCTACATTTCCAGCAGCTTCTGCTGGCTGGAGACTAAGCCAGGAAGACTTTATAAAAGACATACCCTTTATTTCGGACCTGAAACTACGGTATGGATGGGGCCAAACAGGTAACCAAAATATTGCCAACAATGGGATCTATACGCTTTATCAATCCATTTACAGCAATGCGGCGCCTTTTAACGGCGACAGCGGCAGTGCTTACGACATTAATGGTAAAGGTTCAGGTACGCTTCCTTCAGGCTTCACATCTATACAAACTGGTAACCCAAAACTAAAATGGGAAACTACTACACAAAATAACATTGGTTTAGATTTCGGCCTTTTCAAAAATACATTGACCGGTTCATTTGACTGGTTTTACAAAAACACGACTAATATTCTTATAAACCCACCGTACCTTGCTGTATTGGGTGAAGGCGGCAGCGAATGGCTCAACGGAGCATCAATGGAAAATAAAGGCTTTGAACTACTTTTATCTTACCATACTAAAATTTCGAAAGATCTCACGATAAATTTAACTGGTAACCTTGCAGCTTATCGCAACAAAGTAACCTATTTGCCGCCCGATGTACTTACAGGTTATCCAGGCAACGGAACCACTGAAACTGTTTTAGGGCGCTCGGTAAACTCTGAATACGGCTATGTTGTACAGGGAATATTCCAAAACGCCCAGGAAGTTGCAAATTCGGCAGCTCAGCCGGGTAAAGGGATAGGCCGTTTAAGATATGCGGACCTTAACGGCGATGGTGTAATTGACCAGAACGACCAAAAGTTTTTGGGAACCTCCGACCCTGATTTTACCTATGGGTTGAATACCTCCATTGCTTACAAGGCTTTTAATTTAAGCTTCTTTTTTCAAGGTGTGCAGGGTGGCCTGGTTTATAACTCCTATAAATACCTAACAGACTTTACTTCCCTGGCTCCCGGTTCAAATTGGGGTACAAGAACGCTTGATGCATGGACACCGGAAAATACAAAATCAACAATCCCGGCACTTACCCTGGTAAATGCAAACAACGAAGGAAGGTATTCTTCCTATTTTCTCGAAAGCGGTTCATACCTGAAATTACGCGATATACAATTAGCCTATAATCTAAAAAATATATTCCCGAAGTTAAAATTGCAAAGGGCCAAAGTTTATGTACAAGCAACTGACCTTTTAAAATTTAAAAGCGCAAGTTATACAGGTCCCGATCCGGAAAACCCGGGTAATGCTTACCCGATACCTACTGTAACAACCATTGGTATTAATTTTTCTTACTAAGTAAAATTTAAAAACATGAAAAAAATAAAATATATCGCAGCTTTGATCATTTGTATGGTGTCTGCATCATGCAAGAAATATCTGGATGAGGTGCCACAGGGAGTTATTGCAACTGCAGATTTAACCACACCGGCAAATACTGATGCACAGGTTATTGCCGCTTATTCTTACCTCGGTAACGATCATTATTATTATCCCTTCAGCAGTATGTGGGCTTATGGGAGCATCCGCAGCGGCGATGCCTACAAAGGTGGCGGCGGTCCTGGTGATGTTGGCGAGTTTAATGAATACGAAACCTTCTCGCTTAACAATATCGAAAACGGCTCTACCGATAACGTTTGGTATCAACTATACGTTGGTGTGGCAAGGACGAACTCCGCCCTCCAATTAGTAGACGGGCAGACCATTGCAAATTATCCGCAAAAAGTTGAACGCCAGGCGGAATTAAGGTTTTTGAGAGGACATTTTTACTTCCTGCTAAAAATATTATTCAACCACATTCCGTGGATTGATGAAAACATTCAAAAGACTGTCGCAAATTATGGCGCTATTTCAAACGTAGCCTTAACAAGTGATCAGTTATGGACAAATATTGCAAACGATTTTAAATTTGCGGCGTCCAATTTACCAGTCACCCAATCGCAGGTTGGACGTGCCACAAAAGGTGCAGCGCAAGCCTACGTCGCAAAAACCCTGTTGTACCAGGCATACACCCAGGACGCAAACAATAACGTAACTGGAGTTAATCAAACTTTAATGGGTCAGGTAAATTCCTATTGCGACAGTGTTATCAACTCAGGGGTTTATAGTCTCAATCCTGATTTTGCTAATAACTTTTTACCACAATATGGGAACTCACCGGAATCGGTGTTTTCCATACAATATTCTAAAAACGACGGCACAACGCTTGGCAGGGTAGACTTTGGCCATTGTTTGGATTACCCGATGAACGTTCAGTATGGGTGCTGCGGGTTCCACGTGCCAAGTGATAATTTAATAAATGCCTTTAAAACAGACGCAAATGGTCTGCCCGAATTCAATACTTATAATAATACCGACGTTGTACCGACAGGCGATTATAAAACCAATACTTTTGATCCCCGGCTCGACCATACGGTTGCAATACCTGGTCACCCTTATAAATATCAAACCGCACTGGTTTACAATGCATCCTGGGCGCGTGATCCACAAAGTTATGGTCCAATGTTAAGTTTGAAAGAAGTTGTTGCCTATACAGACCCATCATTTACAAGGTTCGCACCGTTTATGTCCAGTTCAAAAGATTGGGAAGTTATACGTTATGCTGATGTACTTTTAATGAAGGCTGAAGCGTTGATACAAATGCAGCAGGAGACCACCGCTTTGCCGTTAATTAATATGGTTCGCACACGGGCGATGAACAGTACCGCACTATTGGTGCAAGCGGATGGTACGCCAACATCAAATTATCATATGGACATTTATCGCCCCGGAACAAACTGTACATGGACAAATAGTTATGCACTGCAGGCATTAATGTTTGAAAGGCGCCTGGAGTTTGCCATGGAAGGTTACCGCTTTTTTGACCTTGTACGCTGGGGAACTGCTGCGGCCTATCTTAACAACTATTTTGCAGTTGAAACAAACCGGACACCGCACCTTGCGGGTGCCCAGTTTACCAAAAACCGTGATGAATACCTGCCGATAAGTTTAAATCAATTAAATTTTAGTAAAGGGGTTTATAAACAAAACCCAGGCTGGTAAAATATTCAAGCACAGGCAAGGCATGTGCTTTGCCTGTGTTTGTAACAAGTGCTTAGCTATAATTATATTTGTAAAAAACAAAATGTAACATGATGAATAACAATGGGTTACTGATAGCATACTTTATGCTTGCTGCATGCAGCTTAAAAGCGCAGGGACAACGTGACAGTGTGTACCATGAGCAGTTCAGACCGCAAGTCCACTTTTCGCCAAAAGAACACTGGATGAACGATCCGAACGGCATGGTTTATTATAAGGGCGTTTACCATTTGTTTTTTCAATACTTTCCGGGCGGAACAACCTGGGGGCCAATGCATTGGGGGCATACAGTCAGCAAGGATTTAGTTCACTGGAAAGAGCTCCCGATCGCGTTATACCCCGACAGTCTCGGTTTTATATTTTCAGGCAGCGCGGTTGCCGACATAAATAATACTTCTGGTTTCGGAAAGGATGGAAAAATACCACTGGTTGCTATTTTTACCCACCATGACTCCAAAAGTGAACGTGCAGGTAAAGATAATTTCCAGAACGAAAGCCTTGCTTACAGCCTGGATGATGGAAATACCTGGACTAAATATGATGGCAATCCTGTATTAAAGAATCCGGGTATCCGTGATTTCCGTGACCCAAGCGTAATTTGGTTTGAACCGCAAAAGAAATGGGTGATGACATTGGCAACAAAAGACAGGGTTACTTTCTATTCGTCACCAAACCTGAAAGACTGGAAAAAGGAAAGCGATTTTGGCAGTACGCTTGGCGCGCATACCGGTGTATGGGAATGCCCCAACCTGTTCCCGTTAAAATTTGAAAATAAAATATATTGGGTTTTAATTGGCAGCGTTAATCCTGGTGGCCCTAATGGCGGTTCTGCGACGCAATATTTTATTGGGCACTTTGACGGTACCACTTTTACACCCGAAAGTAATGCAAAAACCAAATGGATTGATTATGGCCCTGACGATTATGCCGGAGTAACCTGGGCGAACACCGGCAGCCGTAAAATATTTTTAGGATGGATGAGCAACTGGACCTACGCAGGGCAGCTGCCGACAGTTAAATGGCGCAATGCAATGACAATTCCGAGAGACCTTGCCGTAAAACGGGAAAATAATGAATTATATATTACATCAAATCCGGTAAAAGAGTTTAAGGCAATTGATTTGAAACCTATTAAAATATCTTCGGGTGGCAAGGATGATTTTTCATATGACGGTATAATACCAGACCAATATGAATTAAACTTGAGTTTTGACCAAACCAATGGTTGCACCATTTCACTTTCAAATGATGAAGGCGACAAACTGGAAGTGGGTTTCAATAAAACCACTAACAGCTATTACGTCGACCGTAACAAATCCGGCCTTACGGCTTTCAACCCGGAATTTCCGAAAATTTTATTTGCACCCCGGTTGACCAATGCTGTGTCATCAAAAGTGACCCTTTTATTCGACTCATCGTCGCTTGAATTATTTGGCGATGATGGTTTAAGTGTACTATCAGCGCTATTTTTTCCACGCACGCCGTTTAATCATTTACAATTTCATTTTGCCAAAAATAATAAAATAAAAAATTTGGAGCTTGTTCCGCTTAAATCAATATGGTAATTAACTCCTGCCCACGATAAAACAGATGGAGAATCTGCTTTAGTTGATTAATCACGGCGCTTCAGTTGAGATGGGAGCGCCTTTTTTCCAACAGCGCAAATCCGATGTTCAATCTATTGACGATTCTAAAACAAATACAAATATCAGCTTTTAAATGAAGACATTTATAATTACCGGTTGCTGCGCATTGCTCTTTTTTACTGCATGCCACAAGAGCCCCGCCGTTAATCCGGTAGCAACCCAACCCACTGGAAAAGACACCATTACAGCGCTCACATCTTACAGACCATTATTTCACTTTACACCAGGCGCTAATTGGATTAATGATCCGAATGGTTTGGTTTACGTTAATGGCTCTTACCATATTTTCAGTCAGTACAATCCATCCGGTTACGTGTGGGGCAATATGAACTGGGACCAGGCAAACAGCCCTGATTTTTTTAGCTGGAAGGAAACCGGAATAGCTATAAAGGAACTTTTTAACACTGACGGTTCAAATTCTATGATTTTTAGCGGGAGCGCCGTGGTTGACAGTACAAACTCGTCTGGGTTTGCCACGCAGGCAGGCGCAAGCCCATTAGTCGCGGTGTATACTTTGAATAATACAGCGGCCAATGGCAACGCCATTTCACAAACCCAGGGCATTTCCTATAGCCTGGATAATGGCCAAACCTGGACGGCTTATAACAAAAATCCGGTGTTGGACATTAATTCAACCCAATTTCGTGACCCGAAAGTATTTTGGTACGGGCCAACAAGCAAATGGATAATGGTTGTTTCAAAGCCGGATGTAGATTCTGTTAGAATTTATAGCTCATCGAACCTTAAAAAATGGACGTTTCAAAGTGACTTTGGGGCAATTGGGAATACAAACCAGGTTTGGGAATGCCCCGATTTATTCCCGCTGAGTATTGAAGGCAGTTCAGCAAAAAAATGGGTTTTAACGGTTTCAGGCGGGGGCAACGAATATGGTTATGGCGGGATGCAATATTTTATCGGCAACTTTGACGGCTCAAACTTTACTGCAGATAATGATAATTACCCCCTTTACGTTGATTACGGCAAGGATTATTATGCCGGAGTTACTTTTAATAATGTTCCGGCCAGTGATGGAAGAAGAGTAATGATAGCCTGGGCAAATAACTGGAGTTATGCCGGTTCAATTCCAACAACAGGCTACCGCGGCCAATACGCCGTACCAAGAAGCCTTTCCCTGCGTAAAGTTAACAACTCCGACGGATACCATCTGTTACAAACGCCCGTAGCTGAAATAAGTCAGCATGAAACCAGTGCTTATACAAGCGCCTCAAAAACAATTAATAATACGGTCATGCAATTGGATTCGGTATCGGGAACCTCGCTTGATATTCAGTTCAACCTTTCCATGGGCACTGCTGCATCCGCAGGGATACAGGTTTTAAAAGGGGGTACACAGGCAACCGTAATAACTATAAACAAAGCGCTGTCAACCGTTTCCCTTGACCGTACAAACTCCGGAACAAACAGCTTTGCCAGTCAATTCCCCAGCGTGGAAACCGCCAAAATGGATAATGTTGACATGACAAACCTAACCTGCAGAATATTAATCGATCAATCCATCGTGGAAGTTTTTATAAATGAGGGTGAATACGCCATAACAGATCTTGTGTTTCCAACCCAGGCCAACGGTGGCATAGAATTATTTGCAACTACCGGTGCAGCGACTTTTTCGAACATAGCTGTAAAAACGGTTAATAAAACGATACACTAAATTGAAATTCCCGGCAAGCGCAAAAGCTCAGCAAAAGCAGCGCACATTAGAAGAATGAGAAATAATTATTCAGCAAAGTTAGGTGTTAGTCTCTATAAAAGGCAGGGAATTTCCGGCATAAACCCTCCTATGGCAATCGCACTGTCTATTTATTTCGTTCCTTCCTTCTTGCATTTAATCCATCGTTGCACCTGCAGGGCCCATAATTATTAATCACTTATCAAAAATTATTGTGGAAAATCAAACATTGTACCATGTTTCAGAAATCACATTGGCTTATTCACCTAAAATAAAGCCCAGGGAACGACCTAAAGTGTCAACATCAAAAGAAGCCTATCAAGTGTTTTTAAGTGTCTGAGATTAAGGCAAAATCGAATTTATAGAAGGATTTAAGGTGTTATTATTAAACCATCAAAAAAGGGTTTCAGGAATATTTACTGTTACAGTTGGAGGATACACACAATGTTTTTTAGATGCCGGGTTAGTTTTTTCCTCAGCGCTTCTAAGTTGTGCTACCAACTAAATATTAGCTCATAATCATCCTGGTGGTAATCTACTGCCATCAGCAAATAATCTGCATCATACAAAGAAATTAAGTGAGGTTGGAAAGCTATTAGACATTAAGGTAACCGATGATATTATAGTTACCCTCGATGGTTATAACTCGCTTGCGGATGAAGGAGTTTTATAGTATTTTAGCTCAATAATCAATTAATTAATTTATTAACCGGTTATGGTTTGCAAATAGTTTGCACAAAGCGTTAACTGAAGTAAAAAAACACTGTAAATATCGTCTAAAGGAAGATTAGAAACCACTTAAGCGTCTGTTGCTCTGGCAACTGAGCTACGAAGTCATTTTTGTTTTGGGATGAAAATAAACGAAATATTTTTGAAGTCC
>Ga0302185_10001776_pt1 | contig 14723 bp, 19 predicted proteins | sample II_Bog_E1_1_FD_200231 | JGI IMG/M metagenome (GOLD analysis project Ga0302185, IMG submission 200231) | Peat permafrost microbial communities from Stordalen Mire near Abisko, Sweden - II_Bog_E1_2 | ecosystem: Environmental > Terrestrial > Soil > Wetlands > Peat | place: Sweden: Abisko... | reverse complement strand
GACGATAAAGAATATGAAATTGAAATAATTGTGCTTCACCAGCCATATCGTGTTTGCCTTGAGAGAATGCTCAAGCGCGAAGGTCATCCTACTATCAAGGATGAGAAGTCTGCCCGATCAGCGTTAAAGACGTTCTTTACTAAGTACGAGCGTCCATACGATAACCCCCGTTTTAAGCTTACTTTCATCTATCCAGAAGGCGATAAGCCATTAGCGGTCATATGCGACCTCGACGGCACCCTTTGTGACGTAGAACATCGTCGCCACCATGTTCGCAGAACAGACGGCCAGAAAAAAGACTGGCGCAGCTTCTTCCTTGGTATGGAGCATGATCCTATGATCACTCCTGTTGCCCATATTCTTGAGAAATTTCAACAAGATAACATAAAAATCGTATTTTGCACTGGTCGTCCTAGCGACTACCAGAATATGACTGAAGAATGGTTAAACAAACAAGACATGAAGTATGACGCATTGTTCATGCGCGACCGACACGACTCTAGACAAGGCGATCTTGTTAAGGAAAACATCCTTGATTTTGAGATATTGACAAGATTCACTCCATACTTTATTCTTGATGACAGAGACCAAGTGGTTAAGATGTGGCGCAAACGCGGCTATATGTGTATGCAAGTGGCGGAAGGAGATTTCTAGTGTTTGATTTTTTCAATAAAAAAACAGATTTTAAGCCGATTCTAGAGAATCTAGTTAAAGAATTGAATGAAACAGAAGAAGGGACTACCTACAAGGTTCCATATACTTCCATCCTAGACATTCAGCCTCATAATAACGCAGAACGTCTTGAAGTGGCTACCGTCTATGGGTTCCAGGTTATCGTAGGCAAAGGCCAATATAAAGTTGGCGACAAGTGCGTTTATATTCCTATCGATTCGATTCTTCCAGAGAAGCTGGAGCTTAAGCTCTTTCCAGAGGGCTCCAAGATTAAGCTCAACAATCACCGCGTAAGACAGATTAAGATACGCGGACTTGCATCTCAGGGTATGTTGATCTTGCCGCAGGACATTGCCGATTTGGTTAATCCTTCTTATCTAAAACTAGAACAAGACCTCAAGTTGATTCTTGGCGTTAAAAAATATGAGCCTCCAGTAAGAAACATTGGACCTGCCGGAAAACCTGGCGGACGCAAGAAAAATGGCGAACACCCAAATTTCCATAAATACAATGGGCTCGACAACATTAAATGGTTTCCCAATAAGTTCAATGAACAGACAGAAGTGGTAATTCAAGAGAAGCTCCACGGAACCAACGCCCGTGCGTCCGTTCTTCCTTTCATGGCAAACACTTTGATGAAAAAACTGAAAAAGCTTTTACGTTTGTCGCCAGCAGTAGAAAATTGCTACGGCTCCAATCGCGTAGAAATATCCTCGAAGTCTGGATATGTGGGCTTTTACGGAGAAGACGTGTATGGGTTTGCGTTTCACAAAGCCGATGCGTTCAACAAGATCAAGCTTGGCGAAACGGTATTTGGTGAGATCGTAGGCCCTGGTATCCAAAAAAACTACTCCTATGGACTGAAAGAGCAAAAGTTTATTTTGTTCGATGTGAAAGTATTACAAGCAGACGGATCTCAAATTTGGCTAACGCCCGATGAAGTTGAAGCCTTTGCCAAAGAACGCGGGTTCGACATGGTCCCTATCCTCTACAAAGGTCCGTACAATAAAGAGCTTGCTTACGCCTTGACCAAGGGCAAATCAGAGTTCAACGATAAGTCTGAGAAAGTTCGTGAAGGTATTGTAATCAAAGCTGCCAAGGATTACTCTATTGATGGCAACAAACAAGCCTTAAAATGGGTCTCTGAGGATTATCTTTCGGACCCCAGTAACACCGATGAACATTAGATGAAAGTGATATTTGTAGGCGATAGGCCAAGCAGACTGAATACTGATCCCAATATCCCGTTCGTCGGCACACCATCTTACAGAAATTTATGTAAATGGATTGAAGAAATGCAAATAGCTGATTTCCTTATGGTTAACAGCCAAGAGCCAGATATTCCCCTTATAGTGAGAACCCACGTTCAGGGATGCCATATGGTGGCTCTGGGCAATCTAGCGAGCAAAGTTCTCACTACAATGGGAATGGACCATTTTAAGTTGCCACATCCTAGTCCTAAGAACCGTAAGCTCAACAATAAGGAATTTATTGCCTCTGAGTTGAAGAAATGCTATTCTTATCTTAAGGAGCGAGAATGTGCATTATCTGTAGAGACCTAGACAATCTAACACCTGAAGAAGCAATGCGTAACATTGGCGAGCTTCTGATCAGCACCAACGACAAAGATAAGATCAAACATTTGATTGAAGTTTCAGACAGGGTTATGGATAAAGACCAGCCCTTGGAAGCTAGCGATCCTGGATTGACCGAGGACTGGTTTTACGGTAACGGTGACTGATGGGACTTATAGATACACTCATAGTGACTAGCTGTGTAGGTTTATCTGGAATCCAGCAGGAAGCCTGCAACAAAGCGCTTACTGCTGGTTCCAAGCAGAGTGGAATCGAAAACAACATGAACAAGGCTGAAAGTAAGACACTCAAAACCCTCGAAACGAATTCCGTTCAAAAGAACCATGATAATTCATTTGTTTATAACGGAATAGACAGATTGGATTCTGATGGCGGATACACAATAAAAAATACGGTAACGTGTTGTGAGTTTTGCAATAGGGCGAAGTTCTTGAAAACCAAAGAAGAATTTCTTATTTGGCTTAATCACGTAAGAAGGTCTAGTAATGGAATTGCTTAAATTTCCCCACGTATCACTATTTAAACCGTGCGAGCCGATTACCGCATTCGGAGAAGAATTATTAATTTTACTAAATGGCATGTGGGACGTAATGATTAAACACGGTGGGATTGGACTATCTGCTAATCAGGTTGATTTGCCATATCGCATGTTCACGATGCTTGGCCCAGACAATGAAAAATTATTCATCGTCAATCCTAAAATCCTACTTCGGTCCAAAACTCCAGCAAACGTAAAAGAGGGCTGTCTTAGTGCTCCAGGAGAATTCCTGATGCTTAATGAACGCACCATGTGGGTACAGATTATGTACCAAGATGAAACTGGCGGAGTACGATCTGGCAAGTTCCAGGGCCTTCATGCGGTGTGCGTACAGCATGAAATGGACCATCTAGACGGTAAGTCGCACCTTCAATCAAAAAGTCTTTCCAGGCAGGTTCGACGTGGCCTAGCCAAGAAATGGGGCGTATAGTGGACAACATATTGGAGAAACAATGAGCAACGACGGAAAAATCTTAGTGGAGCTTCAAGAGTACATGGGTTCGGATGCTTCCATTGCCAACGCTGCGTGGACTTCCACTTACGACAAGGACAAGCGCGAAGACAAGTATGATGACCCCGAAAAGGTAGCAAATATAGTTCCAGGACTTATCAAGGCTGGTCACGGTACGCCCATTGAATCGGTAATACTTCGCTTTTGGATTCGTTTGCCAATTTACACTGATCGTCAGCATATGACCCATCGTATCGCCTCGCACAACGGGCTCTCTGGCCGCTATCGCACTCTACCCAACGATTGGTTCTCGTTACCCAAAGATGTTTGTGACATGTATGACAGGCTTAATCCAAATCCTCACGGCGCTACCCCTATGGCCAAATTAGGCTACGACTCTATTTGCCAGCAAGCCTATTCATTTTATAATGAACAGCTACGCGAATTGAAGCTACAGGAAAAATGGGGCAAGATTACTAACGCTGAATTCAAGCGTGCCCGTGAAGTTTTGCGTGGAGTGCTTCCAACTGCTGGTATGGTAGAACGTACCACAATTATGAATTTGCGGTCATTTGCGAACTATCAGTTCCAACGCAACTCTGACCATGCTCAACCTGAAATTCGTCAGATCGCCAAACTGATGCTCGAAGAAGTCGAAAAAGCAAACGTGTGTCCGGTAGCTGTATCTACCCTGAAGTCGATTGGCTGGAAATTGTAAGTTTTACATAGCATCTGCCCTGAATCTTAGTATGAACAGCGAGGAACACAGTGACAATAGATATAGGCGGATACGACGCCAGCAAACAGACGGTCTTGAATTACTTCCACGGAAAAGGTGGACGCGATATCCAAAAGACTATCTCGATGATGGCCCAGGCAGCGCACGTACCCTGCATAGTGATCGCTCACTGGCTTGGCGTAGAGACTAATTGGCACCCAGACACCACACGAGCTATTAAACGACTTAAAGATTTTTACGGCTATACGACGCTTCTGAACAGACCAGAAGGCGCTCCGCCGATTGAGTAAAGATGAAAATTTTATTCCTAGATTTCGACGGCGTAATCAAGCCGCTCCATCAAGACTTCTCGAAAGAAGCTTGCAATCGCGTACACGAACTGCTCATAAAAGAGCCCCATCTTCGCATTGTCATATCTAGCTCTTGGAGAGCCAAGGGCTTGCAAGAATGCAGAGTGATTCTATCAGCACATGGAATTGATCCTATCAAAGTGATAGACGTTACTCCTGGCCAGCCAGAGCACGCGCTAAAGACCCGCGACCATCACATCAAGAAATGGCTTCGTGACCATCCAGCAGAAAATTTCGTAATCCTAGATGACATGGCAGAAATGCCGGACTTCTTACACAAATACGTGTTGACCAACTCTCTAATTGGTCTGACCGATAAAGACGCAGAACGCGCTCTTGATATCCTCAAGCAAGAAAAATATGGCTAAGCGAGACACCAAAAGAACATCGCACTACTCTCTGAAAATTCAGGAGCAGTCACTAGATATTCCTCCACACAAGTCTACCAAGAAGGCCAAGGCCAAAGAGCGTCAGGAAGGCAGAAAAGAAATCAAGGAGGCGACGTTTTTTCTCTTTGCAGTAAACACATCTTTTATTGATAAAAAAGTGTTTGTCAAATTTACAATGAATTATTCTTCTTACCCACCGCAGTTCTGGCAGTATAGCCCACAACATAGCTAAAGTCAAAAATACGGATATGGTAACGATTTCAGTCATTTACAGTTCGCGCAGTCTCAAATCGGGATTAGATGCTTTAAAAGCTTCTAGTTCTTTTTCCAGACGATCAAGCTGATCTTCCAAGAAATCGTAGGAAGCTTCTGAGTGGCCACCAAGCACTTTCTTTGTATTTTTTATAACGAGCATCAGCCATTCGCCTTGGTTCTCAGGCAATCGGTCCATCAAAGTAGGACCTTTCTTCTTGATTTGCTTGGTCTTTTTGCGCATTTTGTGTCCTTTGTAGATTTTATAATATCGTATCTTTTTGGGTAAGTCAAGTGCAACCCCTGATATAAGTAGATATATATGGCAGAATCAGAATACGACAATCTTAATACTATGAAACAATGCGCAAGATGTGGAAAGCACAAAGTTTTAGGCTTAGATTTCACATATAAGGCTAAGACCAATAGGGACGGTTTTAGTTCTTGGTGTAACGCCTGCCATAGTGAAAAAAGACTTATTAGGTATGCCGATTCATGCGAGGAGGAAAAAGCAAGAAATAGAGAATGGAAGAGTAAAAACAAAAGCAAGATAAATGCTCAGGTTAAAAATCGTAAAGAAAACGATGTTATGTTTAAGCTAAGAGGAAATTTGAGCGGAAGAATATATTGTGCCCTTAAAGGAAAATCTCGTAGCATTAGTACCTTGATCATGTTGGGGTGCTCTTTAGTAGAGTTTAAACTACATCTCGAATCTCTATTTCAACCAGGAATGACTTGGGAAAACTATGGATCAGGACGAAATAAGTGGAATATCGATCACCGCCACCCTCTTTCATTGGCAAAATCAGAAAAAGAACTATATAAACTGAATCACCATAGTAATCTACGCCCAATGTGGTCACAGGATAATCTTAAAAAGGGTAATAGGATTGAGCAATAATGAATAAAACGATTAGTTTCATGGTAAAATTGGATACTTCTGATGTCGATGGTCAAATCGACAAGATCAAGAAGAAGCTCACGGACGCCTACCGTCCTGGCGCTAATGCCCAATCTTTACAAAATACTCAACAACGTGCCGAGAACATGGGGCTTGCTAGTCCTCAGTCCAAGGCCGCTCAGGATGCTTATAAGCGTTCAGCCAATCAGTCCAAGATTGACCTGGATAGACGCATTGCATCTGAACATAAGGCTAACGTTGAGTCTCAGAAACAGGTCGTACAGAAAACAGCAGAATTAGAAAAGCATCTAAAGAGTCAAGAGAAAGTTGTAAAAGGTTCCAAAGAGGAACTACGAATTACACAAGAGATCTTGACCGCCAAAGAAAACATCAGAAAGCAAAATGATGCAATCGCAGCTAGAGATAAAGTCATCAATGACGCCATGGACGCTCGTCAGAAGATGAACCAAACCAAGTTTGGCAAAGCTATGGGAGATTTCAATTCTGGCCGATCAGGTGGGCTTGAAGGTCTAATGGCTGGAGGCGGCAGTTCGATGGCGATGCTTGGCGGCGGTATGGCCGTAGGCGCTATGGTTCTAGGCGCAGTCAGCAAGGCTATGACCATGGCCGGTAACGCATACGTTGGCTACAATAAAATTCCCATGGAAGTTTCGCAGGCTCGTGGGTCCGCAATTTCCAATACGTATGGTCGTGAGATAGGCGCTGCCACTGGCGGACAGCAATCATACGAAATGTCTTTCATGAAAGAAAAGTCTGATGCGATGGCTGAAGCTAAGAAATCGCAAGACGTTCAGATGGCCACAGACGAAGCGCAGAGCGTTCATGGTGCATTGAATAGCTCCAAGCTTTTTACTCTTCCTGGCATGATTCGTCTAGGCGCTGCTGGCCTTCACGACGTATTTAATTCAAGAACTAGGAATAGAGACCTTGGCATGTTGCCTGGCCAGACGGGTCAGAATTTCCAAGACAAGTATCAGTTGTCTAATATGGCTGAACGGTCGCAGAACTATCAGACTACTCAACAATCAAAACGAGAAGCTAACCCGTATAAGACTCAGGCGGCTGACTACTTTGCTAACAATGGCCAAGCAAATCTAGCAACGCAGCGTTCGCTTGGTTTCAGCGATGAGGATTTGACTGGTCAAGGCGGATACTTTGCTCGCGGAGCAGGCAAAGGTTTCACTTCTTCTCAAATGACCGGCATGTCCCAAGATATCCTTGGCGCTGGTGGATCTAGCAGAGCAGCTAGAGATTCAGCAATATTCGGTAATCAAATGTCTCGTGACCATGATCTCACCAATGCTGGTCAAGTAATGGGAACACTAAGCGGTCAGCTTGGTGGAGCGAAAGAGTCTGAACAGGCTACAATCAAAATTTTAGCTGAAGGTATGCGTTTAGGATTGAATGCTGCCGACATGACAGAAGAGAATCGCAAATTCACGCAAACTGTTGCCGAAGTCGTTTCTCGTTCTGGCTCTACATCTCCAGAAGATGCAGCAGACAAAGCCGCGCAGTTCAGTCGTTTCATGGGCTCAAATACTATGATGGGTCTCGAAGGTGCCAAAAACGCTTTTGACCAATATCAACAACGATCATCGTCCACTTCTGGCGCATACGGCGTATTGCAAGCTAGTTCTTTCCTTCAAGATAAAAACTTGAAAGGGATTGATCCTCAGTCTATGAGCGCCTTGATGAGCACTAACGACGTTGATCTTAGCTTAGAAAATCCTAAGGTTCAGGATGCTTATGCACAAGCTAAAGCTAAGAATCCAGAATTAACTGAAGATGAATTCTTGCAAAGTATACATAAGGCTAAGGACAATACTCAATCTAGAGATCCAGAGCTAGATCAGAGACGAAAACGTTTGCAAACTTACATGAAGGCAAACAATATAGACAAACTTGATGACGCCACTCTCGGTCAACTTGACGAGGGTGCTCGCGCAGACTATAATAGGATTAACACATTGCAAGCCAATGCTGCTCCTGGTATGTCGCCGCAAATGGCAAAATCTGTCGCAATGGGATTCGTCAATGGCGTTCCGCAACAAAGAAGCGAAAGCGAACAGAAAGCATACGAAGATAGCTTAAACGTCCCAGGTATGCCAAGACAACAAGATGAGAAAAATTCAGCCGATGCTGCTTCCCAACAGGACGTTTTGAAAAGTTTCAGACAGTTTCATGACATTTTGGTTCCTACCGTTGAGGCAGTAAATCAGTTCAATGCCGCTCTACGTCGTGGTGTCGAATCTGCTCAGGGCACTCCAAACGAGAAACGTGCTAACGCATACTTCAATTCAGTTTTGAATCCTTCTACTGCTCCTGAGAACCAATCTCAAGCTGGCTCTGGCAAGGGCCATGGTAACTAATGTCTGATTCAAGAGCTTACACATTCTACATAGACCCAAATGGTTCTGGAACTGGTGAAAACAATTCTATACATCAGACCAGTCCAGCGTGGGTGTTGACGTTCGTTCGTTGGAACAACAGGGATACATATAGAACTACGACTACTAGCTCTACCGAAGTCAGAGATCCTCTTGTAGTTGAGAATGATTGCGTGCAGTGTTCCACTACGTCTAATAAGGGCACTCTTACTCCTTCTATGACGGCTACTCTCATTATGACCGACGTCAATTATGAGACGGCTGTAGCCCCAGGCGATTTCGTATTTGTTAATATGCTCAACTACGAAATAGACGCTAGACGAGTAGCAGACGCCGCAAGAGCAAAAGAGCCCATCAACGGGGTATTAGACGGATTCAAAGGCTTGTACAAGGTACAGTCTGTTAGAAAAGTATTATCGGTAGATCCCGATACTGGCACAAAATTTTATGCCTTCAAAATTACAGGATTTGCTTTTACTGAGTTTAATAACTCTATCTATTTTAATCCTTTCATGCTAGATCCCGATGTGGATAAAAAGAATGAGCTTCTGTTTTCTTCTATCATCAGTACAAACTGGGCAAGTTTGTATAATAAACGTGGATATGTAAACGTACAAGACTTAATAGCTGTTCTAATCCAGAATTTTATAGGGACTGGAAATACAAGTAAGGGTCAAACTAATAAGAAAGGCGTTCCACAAAACTTCAACACGCATTTTTACATACCTAGACTTGTAGGAAGATACCTAGGATTAAAAAATGCTAAGGCAGCAAAGGACGTATACAACTATGTTTTTGGAATTCAAAAATATGCAGGGGCTCAAGCAAATAGTACTACCCTTTCTTCTGGTTTGAATCCGCAAGGATTGGTACAGAGATTTAATCGTTTTTGGTACACCCCAACTCCATGCGACGGAGACAGCATGTTAAAAGCTGAATTTTGGAACAACGTAAAAGCTTGGTCCATATTGAACCAGTACACGAATGGTCCCCTTAACGAAATGTATACTTGTTTTCGCGTGTCTCCTGAGGGGACCGTAATGCCTACTTTGGTATTTAGACAAATTCCTTTTACTACCGAAGATTTCAAGGGCACCTCGCTGCCTACTACCAAATTCATGAACCTCCCAAGATGGAAGGTTAATCCGGCACTAGTTGTTGGATTTGACATAGGTAGAGAGGAAGCTGCAAGGATCAATTTCGTTCAATATTTTGCTAGATCTACCATTGATGTCGGCGGAACAGCGCTATCTTTGGAAATTGCCAAGAAGAACTATTCATATGACATTAGAGACGTTCAACGAAGCGGACTACGACCATACATAGTAGTGACACAGTTCAATGAGCCTTCTGTCGGTCAAGGTCTAGCCTTTAAGAGTCCTTTATGGGCCAAAATCGTTGGCGATTCTCTTATAGGTGGACACCTTAAGATGAATGGCACTTTCACATGCATCGGCTTAGAAGATCCAATTGCGACTGGGGACAACTTTGAGTTTGATGGCGTAGTATACCACATAGAACAAGTCACCCACAGCTGCACAATAAATCCTCAAGATGGTAAGAAGTCGTTTAGAACTAACATAAGCGTAAGTAGCGGAGTAAGCATTTCTAGCAATGCAACTTATGGGACTAGGTATTCTGAAATGGTCGATCCTCAAGGTCAACAGAAACGTATCAACGATTTTGCAGCAAACGCTTTGTTGCCTGGCGTGTCTGAAAGTCAGGACACGGTTTATCGCGTTATCAATCCTGACATTGACGATAAGGGTGCGTTCGACCCTAAAAATAACAATCCGTTCCCACAGCCTAATACTAAGCAGGGTGGACAGAAAACCAGCGTTAAGAATAGGAACGGTAAAACATAATGAGCGGCAATTACTTAAAAAACGGAGCAGTCCTTCCACATGGATTGCTAACCCACAGCAAGAACGATCTCATGGACGGCTTCAACAAAAGCTACAAAGCCTATCCGATGCGTCTTGGTATCATTCTTAAATCTTATCCTGTAACGGATGACGGCAACGTATCTAAGCTAACCGCTGAGTATGACGTACAAGTGTTTGAGCAGAATGAAGATAAGAGTGCTACGACTATCATTTATAAGAACTGCATGTCCTCGGAAGGTCTTGGCTCAATCGCCGATTACTTCGAGAGAACCCTACGTCCTCTAGAGAACAATTCCAACAAAGGCCTTGGCGTCCCGATAAAGGGACAAGATGGCGCTGTTGTTCTGATTCTTTGCCTTGATGCTATGTCTGATAAGGCTATTATTATTTCTTCGTTGACCCATCCAGATCGCAAAACCAACATTCAAGATGCTGGCCCTCAATTGGCTGGCGAATTCAACGGTGTAAACATTAAGGTAAATTCTGACGGCAGCACTAGCATTACGTTCAAGGGTGCCACTAAGAATGACGGCACACCTGTCGATTCTAGCCAAGGCAATACTGAACTGAGCATCGAGAAAGATGGCTCGTATCAGGTTCAACATAAGACTATTACTGAACGCCTAGACAAGAATGGCAAGTATAGTCTTACAACTGACGACGATATTTCAAACACGACCAAGACTAGCTACAACCTGACTACTACAAAAGACATCAATATGACGGCTTCAGGCGATATGACTGCCATGATGACCAAACTCACTATGACTGCCTCTGGCTCTGCAACTCTTAGCATGGATAAACTGAGCATTACCGCCAAAGGCGATGCTACTCTGATGGGTCAGACATTCCAAGCAACGGCTCAATCTATGGCTGGCATAAAAGCTCCTCAAATCGTAATGGACGGGCTAACGTCTATTGGCGGTCAAGGCGGTCAGCCAATCCTCCTGTTATCGGCAATGTTCATTGGGACTGGTAACTTAGGCCTTCCTGTTATTTCTCAAGCGATTTCTGGCTTTTCAGTTATGTCGTTGGCGACATAGGAGTATCTGTGACTATCGGCGAAGTAGCTTTGCAAATGTGGCCCTGCTGGATGCTGGGCATTTTAATGATCGTACTCACTTTCAGATCTGAGTACAGAAACATCCTACGAGTAGAATGGAGACCGCTGCTAAAATTCATCAGACTTCTGTGCGTCATCGCTTGTATGCGATTCGTCATGCTCAAATTCCTCGCTCCAGAGGCAATGGTAGAATCTGCACGAAACATGGCTCACTTGATTCCTTGGCAAGCACTACTTGGAACATTTTGGGAAGACGCCTGTCACTCTATGCCACTGGTCCTAGCTGGACTTATGTGGGGAGCTTCTCGTTGGTACAAAGTCCTTGCTCCTGTAGCCCTAGTCTTAGTAGCCGCGTCGTTTGGTTCTGGTCACATCTATCAAGGTGTTGTTCCAGCATTCGCAATCTCGTTCTACATTCCAGTGGCCATGCGCCTAGGAAAGCAGTACGGCTTTGGAACTGTTATGATTTGTCACATACTCTATGACCTTTCAACCCTGCTCTCAATCAAATGGATTTTGGGGTAACGTGTCAGAAGAGAAACCAAAAAGCGCTTATGGTGCGTACACAGAAGAAGAAGTCATACTCGTGGAATATGGAAATTATTTCATTCAAGTTGGAAGTGACATCTTCTCCTTCGATGGAAAGATGGCCTTTTCTCGTCAAAGGGCAGAATATTTCTACGATGGAATATTTAAAGACTTGACAGCTATGAAGGAAAAGGGTAATCCTAGAGAACAGGAAGATGCGAAAAGCTGTCTCCTGCTGCTACGTATCATACCCATGCGAGTACACTAAATGCCAACTGCCCAAGCGGACAGAATCTCATTCTCATTGTATCAAGTCACTGCTCCGACTACTATCGCTGGCGTCCAAAGCGCGCAAGCCGCCGTTGCAGCGCAGCAAGTAAAGGCTCAGGCTATTGATACGGCAAATGACAATCTGTTCCTGCCCTCTAACACGTTGATCGGCCAATACCAGGCTGAATTCAACAACATAGACGGCAACCTGCGCACTACCATATCTGAACAAGATATTGTCGATGCTGCGAACAAAAAACTACAAAACGATTTCTTCCCAAATGATACTACGAAGGTAGTTCCTAGTCTTTCAGCCCTCAATAACGTATGGCCATACCTAAGCCCGTTCGCTTTGTCGTTCGCGGTTGGTAAAAACTACGTTCAGGTCTATGGAACCAATCCTTCCAATGAAGACGCAAACATCACGACTATCCAAGGCATCTTCACCTCGCTGGCCGCAAACACTGACATTCAGAACACGACTGGACAAAAAGCTGATACCGTACTTTCCAATCCAATCGTAACGTTTACGGCTCTACAGACATTAAGCACAAACTTGAATGCGGCTGTTGCAGCATGGAAGACTGCATTGCAAGCTCAGGCCACTGCCATTGGCTTGATCGTTGACTCTAATTCTACTAATACGGCAAATAATGCCGCTGCGCTCAACAACATCAACAATGTTATCTTACCTGCTATCGCTGCTTTTCAAGCATTGCCCGCGTTTACCCCAATGCCTGGAAGCACGACTGGAACCGCGTTCAATTCTACAAATCCTGCAACTCTTACGCCGCATCCTCAATTATATTCTGTAAATCTAGCTACATTTACCGCTGCTGTGACCGCACGGGCCACTTTCGTAGCAACTCGTACTGCTCAGCTAAACGCTGTGCTAGGCACGATAGCTCAAGATACGACCAACGGGAACGTCACTTCGAGTAGCGGACTATATGGCAGACGATATGGGTTTTTGGCTTTAAGGCTGAATGCCCTGAATGGATCTTTAACTGTTCTTTCTAGTTTCAAAACAGCCGCTTCTGCACAGACTAACATCATCGCAAACATAAAATCTACAGCGGCTACTTATTTTACGATCATTCCCACTACTGGGTTCGCAGCGAATGCCAACGGGACACCCTTCGTTTCTTTGGTCGATGTGAGCTTTTTAAGTCCAGGGGATTCAGTATATGTTACAGCGGATAATCAAGTGGAAATTGCCATGGCAATCAAAACCATAGTAGGAAATGCTGTAACGCTCAACGATTCGATTCCAGCCAAATATACGATTGCTAGCAATGTGAGACTGTACAAAGACCTAGGCTAAACGAACTTGAAAGTTAGGCCCTTACATTTTCTATTGTTTTTTATGGCAGTTGATATTGTCCCGTACCCTATCCCAGTATCGGCTGAAGCATCCTTTAACGACGCGTATTCTTTCCCGTTTTCCAGGCACATTACCTTTAATTTTCTAGCTCCCATAAATCTTGGATCTTTTTTATTTAGATTTTTTAATCTATCGCTACATACCGCTTTGTTTTTTGCTGATTTTATGGGATCTTTCCTGGTAGCCCTTAAAGTATTTGCCGATTCTAATTTTCTCTCAGGATTATTTTGATAGTTTTTCTTATTTCCCTCGGATATCTTCTTGGAAACTTTCGCTTTTTCTTCATCGGTCAACCATGACCAGGAATTTCCACCTGTTCCGCCAGCGGTTAAGTTGTATCCGAATTCGGGATCGATAGTGCGGAACATCGATATAAATTCTATCTCTTTTTTATCTAATTCTTCTAAAGAAGTACATTCTACTAGAATTTCCCATCTAAAATTTTCTGGACCGTGCTTGTTTATTGCTCTATATAGAAGTTTTGCTCTGTATTGTTTTTTAGGGTATTTCCAATCAATAAAATGTCCTGCTACCCTACTTAAGCCCTTGGAGCATTTTCCTATGTAGCTTTTACCATCCAAATTATTGTAAATTCTATATATTAGCAATTTACTTGAATATTTTTCTATAGTATCTCCGTCTATTTTCATACAGACAAGATTACTATTCATGAGCCAACAGCAGGGCTGCACCTATTGAACATCTCTTTGTAGTATTGCCTTCTGTGAGATTGTATACATTTTTGGGAAAGCACATACGGGAACATTATGCTTAACGGACAACCATCTGAATATCTGCCTGGTCTTTGCACGTAAAATGGCCATTTACGAAACAAATCTATAATTTCTTCCACCTCTACGCTTGGATATTGTTCCCCATTTCCATAGTCGTGACCTCTGCCACACAAGCAATGCGTCAATTCGTGTCTAACTAATTCCTCTTTAATATCAGCAGGATACATATTCCATGCACGATTGTCTATGTCTATTTCTCTGAAATTTTTACCATAAAAGCAAATTCCTATTACTTTGTTTCCATCTCCAATTCCCGTATTTATATCCGTGAATCCAACCGTTATAGGGCGAGTAAATCTTATACCGTGTTGCCTTGCAAGATTAACGTATTCTCTAATCAATGATTTAACCCTAGGATCAATTCCAACGTAGTGAGGTTTAAGCCTAGGCTCGATTTTATGGCTACTACGCATACAACCGTAGATCGTAAATGACCAAACTAATAGGCAAATCGGGATAAGAATTTTATTCATGTTAAATGATATATATCACATTATGCGGGT
>Ga0302185_10001774_pt1 | contig 14736 bp, 9 predicted proteins | sample II_Bog_E1_1_FD_200231 | JGI IMG/M metagenome (GOLD analysis project Ga0302185, IMG submission 200231) | Peat permafrost microbial communities from Stordalen Mire near Abisko, Sweden - II_Bog_E1_2 | ecosystem: Environmental > Terrestrial > Soil > Wetlands > Peat | place: Sweden: Abisko, Stordalen... | reverse complement strand
AAATTATCACTTTAGGAATATTTATTACTTTTTAATGGAGATTTATTATTATTATAACATATTCTCAGTCTTTGTCTCACTCATACCTTTTTCATTTTATCTATAATTTATCATATTTCACAATCCACGAGCTATTAAATTTAGCATTGCCTGAACTGCATTAAATCGAGACCTGACAAGCAATCATAGAGGGCATCTACTCAGTCTCTACCACTATTTATCTTTTAGTGTATATGATGAATATTTAGATTTAAAATTATTAATTTTTTATAATATAAGGAGAAATGCACGGCCGCATGATCGAAAAGATCAACAAAGATGTTAATCTGGAGCGCAAAGGTAATCGAAATCGCAGATTTTAATAATCAAGAAAGAACTTGTAGCATGGCCAGGAAATGGTCTAAGAGAAAGAGAAAGAGATAGAGGAGTTAGATTACTTAAAGAACTATTAAGGTACCCTTCGTCAATATATACTTTCCTCTCTTAGTATACAAATACCATGTCCTCTACCCCCTCTCACTGTTAGCACTATCTCATTCTATCGACGCGACAATCAACCTATATTTCAAACTCGGATCACTGGCAAAAAATAGATTGATTTTCATATGGCATACTAATCTCTCACGATCTTAGCCAAAGTTGAAGAAAAGAACTATGCTAACTATAAAGCCCTCGTTAAAGAGTTTGAGCGCGATTTAAGCTTGTATCTGGGAATGCCTTCAAAGGATATTCGGGAAATGGCTACCATTGCGGCAGGAAACAAAATTTTGGGCCGTGAAAAAGATATTTTGAACTTAGTTCATAACAGTCCCTAGGATTTGTGGGTTTTGGTGAATCACGTTTATGAAAATAAAATTTCTTGCAAGCATTTGTTTCCATATGTCATTGGTAAGCATGAATTGGCTTTTAAAGCCTTATACTAACTTTCCAACAATAAAGGAGATGAGTCTATTGCAGCATTGATTGACAGCGATCAAATTATTTAGTCTTTATTAAAAGCATTATAGTAATCAAATGCTGAAATTCAACGCCACGCTATTCGTATCATTGGCAATATTATTGGTGACAGCTAGGAGTATTTGTAAATATTTTAAAAATATGGATTGATGAACCATTTTTTTAAATTACTTATGAGCTCAGATCAAAGTACACTTAAAGACACTTGCTGGCTCATTTCTAACTTCACTTGTGGTATCAGTTCGGCCACTGCCGTACTTCAGAATGAGCAAGTTGTCACTAAGCTGATGGATCTACTGTATGACAATACTGGTCTAGATATTAAAAAGTAGGTGCTGCATATCTTCAACTATATTGCGCATTATGCTGAAAAACCTCGAGCTTTTCAATTTTTGGTGAGTTAGCAGCTTTTAAATCTATGTCAAGGATATCTCTGCCTGTAAGATACTGAGCTCAACATAATCACTCTTCATCTATTGCATTAGATGCTGCAGCTTGGTGATCTTTTTCCAAATGAGGAAGAAGAGAATGTAGTTACATTGCTCATTGGAGGCAACCGAGATTTATATAACGATATAAATGGAAAGAGCTAGTCATAAAATTACTAAATGAGTGGAGTGGGACTTGATATAATGAGCTACTTCAGCCAACAAGGATAATTATGATATTTTGATAAATGTCATTGAATAGATGATTGCTCTCTATAAATTGATAGATAGGCCATTCTCAAAGATACTTTAAGCCACACTATTATACTAGTAAACCATTACGAAATGGGAAAAACTAGCACTATAGCAATAGATTTTCCATTTAAACCATAAAACAATAAATATGGTCTTAGTCCCGATTTTAACTTCTCTTCCTTGAGCGCCATCCATGATTCAGTCACTGCCTTTCTATGGTGACATCTCTATAAATAATAAAATATTGTAAAGATAAAGAGTTTGTATGAATCATGTAGTTTCTAATAGTTTAAGTTGATCCCTCGGTTATTTATATTTTATCATATAAGATAAGATAGTTATATATCATGTAATCAGACAAATAATAGCTTCTCCGTGAACATTTTTAATTGATTAGAGTCTTAGGATAGGGATCCTTTGGTAAGGTGTACCTCATTCGCAATAAGAAAACAAGTACATCTTCTTTGTTTTAGAGAAATAGTACGCTCTCAAACGCTACAATCGCAATCATCTATAGAAGCGCAACAAGTACAAGAATCTAATTCGATCTATCTTCATACTGCAAGCATTGCATCATCCTGGCATCATCAAATTTGTCAATTACATTGTCAGCCCGGACGAGACAACTATCTACCTTCTATTTTAGTGTTGCAAAAAGGGTAGCCTTGAAAAAGTCAAGAAGGTACTCCTTGATGATGGTTAAACTCGGTTAATCAAATATGTGCTGTTTCAATTAGCTGATGCTCTTCAATATATAAAATCTATGAACATGGCTCATCGCGACATCAAAGTATAAATAGATAAATTTAGCCTTCAAACATTACTTTTAATAGTTAGGGACAACTTAAGCTGATAGACTTTGATGAAGCAGTGTGCTTTGATAATCGATTTGCCAATCTTACTCATTCTTGTATGGTGCAAGATTTTGGTAATTTGTTTTTCATAAAGGAATCAACTTAAATGAGGTAGTTTCAATGCTAAACTCTCGGAAAAGTAGAGCTAGCTCCTTTGTAGGCACACAGATCTATATGAGTCCTGAGATGATTCATTCGACTATTGGCGATGAGAAGGGTGACTTGTGGGCTTATGGATGCATCGTCTATTAACTTTTTGTTGGCGAATACCTCCATATTTAGTTTGATGCTGAACAGCAATTTTAAGAACAGTTAGAAAATCGTCTTGCCCTCATGCGGCAAAAGGTATACTTTCAATAATTAAGAAAATTGATGAATAAACTATTGAATTTTTTGCCAGCATTGTTCAGTTCAATCCAAGAGACAGATTGGATATAGATTAAGTTACAGAACATTAATTTTTTGACTAAATCAGAGGAATCAAACAACTGGAATAATGCCGAAAAGGCCTAGTGCGAATTCTTCGAGGCAATCATGGACTGCTGCAAAAAGTAACTTTGGATGCTTGCTAAATGTAGGTGATTGGGATGCCAATCGGGAAGGAGATATTCTAGCATTTAGTGACAGTTGTCCTCCTACATGGGCGGGACGGCTATGAATTCTATAATTTAATTGGAGGATCTCGATATTTTAAGCTAAGACACATCAAAGAGCCGAATATCAAAATATACTTGCATTATAATGAGATTGATCTGATCTAAATAAAATTAAACTAAATTGCTGTCAGTCTGACCAGAAAAGATAAGAAGGAGTAGATTATCTTTAAAGTAAATATATTTTGAATCAGCATCTTTATCCAGAAATGCTTCATCCCTTGTTTCAATTGATGGCCACAATCTTTAGAGATTGACAAAAGTTTATATTAATGGTCTATATTTATGCTAATAAATCATGAACATTTATCAATTAATTTATATCAATTCCATCAGACACTAAAGTAAAGTCTTTGTTTTATTAACAACTTATTCCTTCGCATCAATCTAAATTTATGGAAATATGTTCATAATTAATGTGCCCATATTTATATTGTTTGATATATTTATCATCTATGCTAACTGAAAATGCGCTTTTTATAATTATATTATTTAATGAAAGCTTTGTTTATAATTGGCCCCAGTGGGGTGGGAAAGACCACTCTTACTCACAAATTAGCTGATTTATACAAAAAACTCTTTGGACAAGGAAGTACTCTTACAATTAATCTGGACTGCGCCAGCAATGGCGGTCATTATGATATCAATATCAATTAGCTTGTACAACTTGAGGAAGTCATGGAGGAATTATAAATCGGGTAAATATTTCAACATGCAGACCAAATGGAGCTTTGCTCTACTCCATTGACCTGCTCTGGTAGAACTTAGAGTGGTTACATCAATCGTTGAATAGGGAAATTACAAAAAGAAATCCTGCTTTTCGTGTCCAACATAACATCAAAGCTAACTAGCAGATGAAACTGGAATAATTATAAGTTTAGAATATTTTTTTACTTTTTGATTTGCCAGGACAGGCTTAACTCTATTTGAATCATTAATCAATGAAAAAAGTGATAAACACTCTTGTCACTGTCTATAGATTGTCTCCTTGTCTTTTATAACTATTCGATGCTACCTATATCTATCAGATCGAAGACTATATCTCCATGTGCATGATGACACTGACTTCCATGATTAACTTGGAGATGCCTCATCTCAGCTTACTTAGCAAAATAGATGTACTAGTGGCTATACACAGTTGCTTAAGGGACGTCGACCACCAGATGGCATGATTGATGATTATCTTACGCTTTCATCGATGACCAGAATGCTTTATGATCTCAGCCTTGATGGGTCGAGTGAAATTCTTAAAGCTATTGCAGAAATTATAGACCAGCAGAGTAAAGTCGAATTCCTTCCATGTTCTGTGGAAAAGCCGGACCTTCTGCTTAATTTAATTTATCAGTTGTAGAAGATATGGGGAACTTTGCAAATGAATCTTGTTTCAAGTTCAAAGTTTACCAACGCAGTAAAGTCGCTGCTAGATGATTTCAGTAAAGAGCATCTGATAAGTAATTTATAAATGTAATTATTTGCTTCAGAAGAGGAAGTGGACTTTGAATTGGAGTTTAAAAAAATCAAAGAAAGTAAAGCAAGAAACAAATGATATGTAAATTATTGCTTTAAAAATTAAAAAAAATTGAATTTATATGAGTACTAAGAAAAATTTTGACAGAAAAACTTTAGCTCCTATATAGATAGCTTTTGGACAATCTAATCAGTTTGACCAGCACTTTCGTAATCGATAAAATTCTGGTGATTCCATTGGCAATGAGCACATTGAAGATAATAGATAAAGCGACAAAAATGTTAAAGGAAATATGAGATCCTTAAATGCTATATAGGCAGCTATTGCAGACTCGTATCAAATGGACCATCGGTTTCGCAATCTATAAAATCCCCTTGCGTTTATTGAGAATGAGGACATCGATGGCCTTCGAAAGAACTACAACAACCTCAAAACAGATATGAAGCAATAGCAGGATCGGATAGCATAATTTTCAAAATCAATCTACAAGAAGGTCATTTCCCGAGATAGTGAATACACCTTTCAGCATCAAATTTATGGAACGTAGGTTGATCCTAGTAATTAATTCAATGTTAAATATTCCAAAGCAGGATAGATTACAATCATACCGGAAAAAGCCAAAAAATAGGATTTGTAACGTAGGTTTAAGCATGCGGAAATCACTAGTCTGGAGGAAAAACGATAACGTTTAAGGTAGGAAAAGGAGATACCATTAACCTTTAGGCATGTAAAGCTCATTGACACACCTGAGTTTTAAGACCTTAAGGATGTATAGTTTTACGATTTACTTCGAGGGGATTTTTAGGAAAAAAGTTTTTCTCAACCATTGAAAACTGTGAGAAATGACTCAAATGACAAAGAAACTGTAGCCACACTGATATATAACCTAAAACACACACTGATAGAAAGCAGCCAATATCATAGTAGTTATAACCTGATTCAGCCAAACAGTCCTACAATTTTTTGTTTAACTGCGATCGCGAACTGCTGTTTTGGCAGGCCCCAAATCTAAATCAAGATAGAAGTGAAGATGAAACAATGGCAACCTGCGCATTTTTGGATACTGATAACGTCGGTCTATTTTAAATGTTCGACTTTGCAGCGTATAATATAGATATCGATGACATCTTTAGATTCTTTAAGCTAAAAGAGAATCTTTAACTTAAAGTAAAGGCAGATCGAAACAATGAAAGCCTTTAGGAGAAGTATAATGATGCTAGGAAAAGGTTCTAAGAAATGAAAGAAAATCGACTCAAATCTAAGAATCAACGGATTCCAGTCAAATATGATTCACATGAAGCTCAAACTAATAACAATATGTAGGAAAAAACTTTTGATGAGTATTTCGTACAAGACGCAAAAGATATTTTCAATAGGTTGTAACAACTGAATAGTATTCGCGAAAACCTAATCCACAATTAACAAGGTGAGACTTTCAATGTCATGATCACCAACATTTGCTTGGAAATTGGTAAAGAGCTCTTCAAGCTCCTCATGCTGGTCTTGAAAGGATAGAATTTTTCTAACTACAGCCAGTTTCTACGAATGAATAACTAGCAAGAGGTGGAGCGTAAAATTTTGGAGCTTATCCATTTATAGTTTAAAAATTTTAAGCAATATGATGTCGATGGGATCAGTAAAGTCGAAATCATCAAAAAATATCTCGAGGAACGGGAAAAAAATGAACGATTGTATTAATCATATTTGATAAAAAAAGAACATCTGAATCCCAAACGCAAATGATGACAAGGGTCTGCTGCTTCATATTTATTATTAACAAACAATTGTAAACATTTCATTATTTTAATCCACCTTATTTTAACAAATTGGTTTTATTAGTATTAATTGTATTTAACTGACATTTTAATTGCTTAATAAAAAGGAGCCATAGCGATCAAATGGATAAACAATATTTAGAGCTATCAAATAGGTTCTTAAAATTGTAAATAGTTGCATTTGCCTAAAAATTTAGCAGCCTATAACAATAAACATCATGAAGTGACAATATCTACTTCTTTTTAATTTCCGCTTTAGCTTGGGATAGAAGCGCAGGGATCAATTAGTTTTTTGGTTGGCTTTATTGCAAGTAAAGTTTTTACGAAAGAGCTATCTTTTAGTAATATCCAGCTAAAACGTTACCAAAATTTATCCTTTCGTAAACTCGGTAAACGCTCCAAAGTGAGATAAAATTCTTTTGTGTAGAATATTTCCTTTATTTTAGTCATTGTCTCTGGTAGCAATCTCTCAAAACTTGAATTAATGAAATCAATGAGTCTATCAATGATTTACCAAATTAGTTCATTCTCCTCAATAGGCAGTTTGCACTAATTCTTAAATTTTGAAGACAACTTGAAATCAAATCCGATGAATTGTAAGACTGAATTGAGCGTATCTTCACGAACACCATCTTCTTGCACTTGCTGCACGCAAGTCCACTGCTACCCAAATGCTTTTAAGCCTTTCACTATTTCTTCCTATGTGTCATTTAAATATTCGTAAAATGTATTTCCCAACTCATCCGCATTTTACCCCACAGTTTTCACTATTAGTCTGAGTTTCTTTTTTTCAGCCATGGATTTCTCAGTTCTACCTTCCCACAGACTGTAATCTTGACTTAATACTTTACTTACAAAATCTTTGTAATTGAGATGTTTGAGAACATACTTGGCGTTATCTTGGTTAAATGGACCCTCATGCAATTCTTTTAGGGAAATATTTTTAATCATTTAATCATTCAGTCCATATTGCCAGTATGCAATTTGCCTTTCTCTTATATAAGCAATCAATTCCTCCTAAGTAAATAGCTGAGGGAGGAAATATTTTAGCTATTAAGCAAGGTTGTCTTAGTCTAATTGCCTTCTAAAGGTTTCCATGAGGCCGCGGCTGTTCTCAGCAACAATTTAGAGTTCAAGTATTTAAGCTAATTTAAAGAAAAGCTCATTTATCAGTAGATATTACCAAAGTTAACCGAAACCTGTGCCGTCCACATTGCTAAATATTTAAAAGGCATCTTTAAAATGAAAATCCTCCTTATCGTAGCAAACAAACTCTTTAATCACTGAAATAATCAACTTTACAATAATCCGTTAATTGGGGGTCCTTTAAGATAAGTCCATGCATATATCCTGAATATCCTTTGTATGCTTGTCAACTTCGGAGATAAAGTGCCAGTTTTTAAATTTAATTGAGGGATTTAGGTTAGTTGAGAGCAACTAGTGCATATACCAAACATACAAACGGCTCCACAAAGCATTCCAACTCGTATTTGAACAGAGAGAAAACAGCGAATCTGTCGAAAGTAAAATGTGACAGCTTAAATTTTATTCAGCCGATAAAGTGTCCTTCATGCAGTCCTGCCATTAGGCAAAAATGGATCGAGTTAATTGCCAATTAGGATTACCGATATATTTTATCCGTCCTACTTCGTCTTCCATTGACACTACAGCGGCTTCATAATTCATTATTTTTGGAAGGTTTTCGTCAACCTGTAAGCGAGGATAAATTCCTATGGCTTTGCTAGCGATTTGCCCGTATTGACGGTTGTCTTCGCAATACTGTATAAAACTAAGTCTATCCAAATATGCTAATTTTTTTGCGGGTTAAGGCATTTCGACAAAAGCTGCCACACACTCAATCAATTCCCCAAAAATGAAGATGTTTCCTTCTGGACTTGGGAAATGCTTTTTGAGCGCCATATTATAAATCAATGTTTGCAATTTTAGTATGCTATCGATTTCTCGATTTCCAGTTAATGTTGCTACCTCCTTCATCATATCTATGGGAATAGATAATCCTCCGTGAATAGTCGTCAAAAGTCCTTTCAGTATTAGCGTTCGATTCATATTAATCATATATATATAATCATAAATTGATCGCTTCAACTAAAATTTTTATTTGGATATGTGAGAATCATTTGAAAAAGTCTTATTGATGAGGCTCCCTCTCTTCCTCCTTGCGAAAATGATGAGTATTAAAGTCATCTGGTTCAGCTTGTAAATTCTGTGAGTTGATAGATGATCGCTGCAGCTGTTGTTGACGCTACATTTATAGTTGATCTGCACGCTGTTTATCCTCGGCTTTCTGTTTAAATATATTAAATGCAACATCGAGATTTTCTTCGGAGTAAGACGTAATTCTCTGGGCAATTTGAGGATACTATACAGCAGAAATGGGAGTAATGTAGTTGATCAGGGCAATAACCTTCATCTGCTTCAATTTCATTCGAGCAATATAATCGGCTTGCTCTTGTTAAAGCTGCCCAGATTGTGTTGAAGATATACTTTCACGATGAACATGAGGAGAAACATTGTCTCCTTGGATAGAAGGAGCATTTGGTTATTGAACGACATGTGCATTTGATTGTTGTGGATGTGGCTAGCTTATATGAACCGCCTCTTCTTCTGGCTTTTCCTCTTAATGGTGATTTTAATCAACGTTTTTTTCTTCTTGCTCTTACTCGTGTTCTTACTATCGCTCCTCCTCATGCTCAGATTGAGCCTTTTCCTAAAAAACTTGCATTTTTGGTTTAAATTACATTTGGGGTTGTTTTGCTGTTTTCCTGATTGCTAATATTTATCGTTGTTTGGCCTAAAGTTGAGCGTTGGTTTCGACGACATAATTCTATAATACTGCAACCCTTTGTTGATTCAGCACATTTTGTGTATGTACCTCCTGCATAAGTTCATCTATAAAAGAGTTTTGCTTGATAATAATGCCGTTCATAGTTACACAGACCTTATTAAGTCGATCATTAAGCATATTTTGATTATTTCTGAGCTCGTCTATTTGGGCTCTAGTTTCTTCATTCTTAGAGTTGACTTGAGTTAAAAACTGGTCAATTTCACCCATCATATTGTTAAGAATTTATTGACTACGGTGTAGTTAATTTGTTTCATTATCTATAGATTGCTGAGCTCCTATAAGAGATTTTTGTCCTTTTTATAAGGATTTTTATATTTTATTCGAGGTCTATTGAATTGAAGGAAATAGTGATGATGCTCTGATGACAGTTGAAGCGTGTTTTGAATCTTGAGCAGGTATAATAGGATCACTTTTTCCGAAATTTTAAAACAACTGAGTGGCGCCAAATTGAGAAAAATCTTTTGCTGGAACCACCTCCTTTTATTTTGGTTTAACTTGGGCTCCCTTATCAATTTGAGCGATGATCTGTTTTAGTTCAGGAGTGAGGCCCTCAGGTGATTTACTAGATCCAACCATTTATAAAAAAACAAAAAATTCCCCTTTAGTCAATGAGCCTGAGTGAGTAAGGCAACAAATTTTCCATGCTTTCGACAAGTTACTACGTTGTGCTAAGTTTTTACAAAGGGATTTTACTTAGACTCCATCAATTTTGTTATTATTGGTGGGTAATTTAGACCAATAGGCTTAGAAATCTTTAAATTTGTTGGAGGCGGGGTCACCTTAGGGTTGTGGGGGGAGCGGAGGTTGATGAGATTGATTTTATTTATTGTTTTTCGATGCAGGAACGAAAGTGGATGGTCTGATAGCTTGATGCGCAGGTTGCTGTAAGGGTAATTGCTGAGGCTTTTATTGTTGTGGCTTTTCGGGTATTTTTTCAGGAGTTTTATTTGATTTTTCAGGTTTATTTTATTGTTTTTGTGGAGGCTCTTCCTCTTCTTCAGATTCATCATCATAAAAAGCAGGCAACTTCGTCTTAATATTAGCACCGATGTTCATAGTTGATGGCTCGATATTATTCTGAGCTAAAGCAATTCCCCTAAATATCTTTTTCATTTCTTCGTGGGTGAGTAACTTCGTGCCCGCTGGATGAGGAAATTGATACCCTATATCTTGCAGTTTTTAAGAATTTTTTGGTATATTTCTGATCGAAGACCAGAAAATTTTAAAAATTGGAGCGCAGTGCCGAGGGCAATTGAACCTGATTTTTTAGGATCTAACAAAGGCAGCTTTGACTAGAGAAACCTAAATAGAGTCAACCATACATATTTTCCTCTTTGGTGAATATGATGGGGGATTCGGGTTTGATTCCCTCATTGAAAAAATCGAAGGACATCTCAACTCAAATTATTATCAATTAAGATCAGCTTTTAGCTAATAAAATACAACCAACGACAAATATTATATGATCAGGAGCACATAGTGCGATATTCTAACAGCACACAAGATAAAAGCTATAGTTCCTCATTAAGTCGCGCTGTCTTCTATCTCTCCTTCATATAGAGACGGTAAAACTTTTACAGATTGCCTTCTTCCTTACTACCACTTAGACACACATCGAGAAAGTTCAAAGGATCTTTCAGTGACTGAGAGTATTTCATTTGTGCTTACTTCAAAGTGTGCTCCACTTGCTCGAAGACACGTTGCCAGTTGCCCTACCGATTGGCCTGCCCCTTCATCATACTTGCACCTAGTTGCTTGATGACTTGTAAAATTTCCTCTTTTTCAGTTGTAGTTTCAATTAGATGTTGATGCAAATTGTCATTGATAAGTCTCAACCGAATAATTTCAGACTAATGTCCAATTTTAACTTCTTCCTCGGCTTTAGTGAGTTAAGCCAGCATCTGGACATATTCTTTCTTGAGAGACTCCTTTTATTTAAGTTGTTCTGTATAAATGTTTAGCTTAGTGAAGACAGACTGATAGTTTTCGTTTAGTCGTTGATATTGAAACTGAATCTTATTTATTTATTTCTACAACTTCTATTGAAGGTCAATTGAACCCATTATGTCAGGCTCGCCTACACGTCCCAGCCCATCCAAAGTTTATTTAATCGAATAAGTTAGTCGACGATTTAAATTCAGATAATATTCCTCATTATTATTGATAAAACTATTAGTTTAAGGCTTCTTTTAATGAATGCCATCCAGAATTACGCTATTGAGCTCGAAAAAAGCAGATTTATCTTTTTGCTTTGAAAAGGATGACTCTTGATCATCTGCTTCAAGGATTGATAAAAAGGCCATTTTCTGCACAGGTCTTGATGAAGCCATTGACTTTTATTATCCAACAACTAAGTATTCTTGTTCTGAGATACTCTTAGATTTATTCAACTGCTCAATTTTTTGTGAGAGAGAAGGTTCGTATTTCTCCACCCTACTCGATGACATATCTTGTTCTTTGTTTTTGTTTCTAATAATTTCCAGCAATTTGAAGTTCTATTGTCTGAGATGATTTAAACTATTTTCATAGGACAATTATTTAGCCTTACCTTTCTTGATTATCTACTTTAGTTTATTGACGATTTCATCCCACAAAGCCACTCGATCTTTCTCAATCATTTTTTAAGCTTTTTTAAGTTCCTGTTTTTCTTATTCCTCAGGCTTACTTTTTTTACTTTAATCTAACGGTTATTCTTTGTCATTTGCAAGCGAATCTTACTGATTATCAATTATTTCAATTTCAACATTCGCTTCAGTATTTTATTTTATGGCCTCAGTCTCTGCTTACTTCTACTTCAACTATTCTCGAAACTTAGTCAGCTCCGTCATCTTATCAAGGAGTCCTTGATAATCCTCCTCCCATTTTTTAACAACTACCTGATTGCTATCCATAAACTGACGTGTTGATCGCTGTAGGGTTTAGTTGGTCTTTTTAAGGGATTCATTCTGTCTCTGCAGTCCACTAATTGTTGTTTTTAAGTATATTATTTCTCTCTGCAATTTGTTTCGAAGTTACGGTTAGCGAAGTTAATCCATCTCTTTCCCTAAGCATGTTCCTTTCTCTCTAACTGATTCTTCACGTGAAACATCATTAACGGATATTTTGATTTCATTACTATCTGAGCTTGACTAGCTCTTTCTAATTTATTCTCTCCTCACAGAAATTTCCTTATTGACTTTAGATTGTTTACGAGATACCTTGTTACTAATTTGGCGAATGTTGGGCACTTCTTAGTTGGCTTCACTCTAACTATCTTCCTCCATATTTTGTATCCGTTTTTGGAAATTAGCAATGAGTTGAAACTTTTCTTCTTCAAGAGTTGTAATCCTTTCCAGCAATAGGGAGTTCTCTTGAAATACTTAATTTTTTTATAATCTTAAGATCTCCAATTATTTTTCATAAGCTGATAAATTGCCCAACTGCATTAGATAGAGCTCATTTTCATCAACACAACGCCTGATATCTCTTTGCGAAATATGTAACTATTATTATAGCGAAGAAGTCTTTTAAAGTTCTTGTACAAGGCGCTTACGCTGATCCCGGATAAAAATTACAATATCCTTCGCCAACTATGACAGACTCACTTGAGAGTTGACCAGAGGATCATCTCCTTCTTCAAAAATTTTAGAAGAACTAGAACTGCGATTGGCATTAGCAATTATCTAAAAGAAGGCCATTTTCTAAAGCCTCAACATCTATAAGCTGTGTTCCAGCTCCTAGCGTTGGGCAGCTCCATTCTTTTTTTATTGTTTCAATTAGAATTATAATTCCTTTATTTTTTCCTTTAGGTCTTCATTTTCTTCTGCAAATTCAATCATCATTTGTCTTTCTTTCCCATCCATATTTTTTTCTTCTGGAGCTTCAACTTATTATTTTTCTTATTGACCCGTAGCTGCATTTCCAAATTTATTAATAATTTCTGTCACAATGGTGACTAAGTCGGCCTGCAAAGCATAGTCCATTTGGAAAATAATATTTATGTTGGTTTCACGTCTGCTACCCTTGATGGCGATACAAAATACCAACTACCATACCTCGATCACATTTTTATAGACGTTAATGCCTTCAATTTGCTGAGTAATGTCAGTCCCAATTTCCTAGCAGAAGTATTTGGCGATAATCTCTAACACTTGGGAATAAGAATCATTTCCACGACCATTCTACCAGTTGGTGAAATATGTCTATTCGACATGCCACAAAAGATTCTTAACAAAGCGAACGTCTTGAATACTGCTGAGGGACGATACTTATACGTCAAGCATAATAGATGCCCACTGCAGGAAACTAGCCTCTTATTTCATTTAGGTATAAGCAAACTATCAAATTTAATTGCAATAAGGATATGTAATATATAATGGCAGGATTGATGATAACCAAATATTTCTATAAGTAAATAAAAAGAAGATCATGAGATGCGTCATTAATTTCATTTTCTCATAACTTTTAAAGCATAAAAAAAAGATTGATTTTTTGAGATTCATGAAAATAAATATATTTTAAAAAACCTTTCAATTTCAAATAGAAAGTAACTTTATTAGAATTGATGGCAATGAACAACTTATTTTAAAAAATAAATAATACTCTTACAATAATAGCAAATAATTTGACCATCAGTATTACCCATTAAATTGACAAAACTTAAACTTAACCCCGAAAACTATACAATTTTTAGCCAGGTAGGAGGAAGTACTCGCATTTATTTATTTGAAAAGCAAGAGCACCCATTCTCACATTTGTTGCTGACTGCGAATGTTTTGATATTCTTAAACTAATATGAAAGTGGTTTTAAAATTAATAATGGCATTTTCCTAATTTATTCCTATTCTTTAATTGTTTTTCTTTAGTTTTTATTGAGATGTCCAATCCCCTTCTCTTACAATTTATAACTTTGCTTTTCTTTCTTTCAATAAAAAATATTAATAATTTGATCTAATTAACTTCATTTTTTTTATTAGAGTGCTTTCACGATGGATGCTTGTTTTAATCTTTTTATAGTGATTATTATATTATCAAAGATTATGATAAAATGAGCCTATTTCAAATTTAAATATAGCATAAAATAAATCGTATTTATTTATTAATTATCCCTCTTTGTAAAGTTTCTTTGCCTATTTATCACTTTGCCGTCTTTATATAATCCACAGCTGTCATGGCTGTGCAAAAAAAGTATAAATTAACGAACTTCAATAGATGAGATTGATAAAGAAATAATACATTTTACTCTCATTTGATTCAAGTATTCAAATTTACTGAAACTTATTTTCATATTTTTTTTTTCATCTTTTCACAATTACAATAACAAATAAATAAATGGTATATTACATTATTTTTTTCAATAAATCATGTCGCCACTTAGTAATAGAAGAATTGCACCGATGTATTGGTTTATCCCAACGATAGCCCGATGTAAATTTCTCCCCAATCTCCAAGTCCTCCAAACGCCATTCCCATAGATACTGAGTTTTTTTGAAACTCAACAT
>Ga0302185_10001773_pt1 | contig 14739 bp, 9 predicted proteins | sample II_Bog_E1_1_FD_200231 | JGI IMG/M metagenome (GOLD analysis project Ga0302185, IMG submission 200231) | Peat permafrost microbial communities from Stordalen Mire near Abisko, Sweden - II_Bog_E1_2 | ecosystem: Environmental > Terrestrial > Soil > Wetlands > Peat | place: Sweden: Abisko, Stordalen... | reverse complement strand
GAGCACTACATAAGATAATTAACATAAAATCCTGATGCACAACTGGTACAACCCCCTGAAGCAGTGTCATAGGTGACGCAGTTTGATATTTGAGGGTAGCAGTTTCCTTTAACTTGAACATAACCGGTATTGCATTGACTACAGTAGGTGCTGTTTAGCATGGAGGCGCAATTCACTAACTGGCAGATTTGCCCATTGAGCACATAACCGGACATGCAAGAGAGGCATACATAGGTAGATAGACTGTACGAACTGCAACCAACTGCAATACAGTAGCCTTGAGTGAGTTGGAAATTGGCAGCGCATTGTATGCAGTTGCCTTGACTATCAGTTTGATTGCATTAATAGCCATTCTGTTTACATATTCCATTGACCAAAGTGTAACCGCTGATACAGGAAGCGCAAGATGCATCAGCATTGAATGTTTGGCAGTTTAAGATTGAGCAGTTGTTGCTGGAAGTAAGTTGATAGCCTGTGTTGCAGGCAAGACAAGTGCCATTCTGGAGAATATAAGTACTGCAGCCCGCTGGAATACAGTATGCATTTGAGGAATCCAAGCTGCAACCTGCTTGACAAAGAACGCAGATCCTTCCAGTGACTGGTTGGGAAGTATTGTATTGATGGCAATAGTTTGACTCACATTGTCTTGATTGGTTGTTGTAACTGAAGTTTGGAAGACATTGGGTGCACACTCCAGTTTGTAAATCATAGGCTATGCAGAAGGGAAGCCACAAGCATGTACCCAAACTAGTTAGGTTGTATCCTGTTAAGCAAGTGAGGCATACTAGATTCTGAGAGTCAAAGGTTCCACAAGAAGATGGGAAGATAAGACAGATACCACTTGTGGTAAGAGTGAATCCTGCAGTACAAGTTATGCAAAGGTTATTACTGGAGTTCATGCAGTTAGAAACAATGCAGGAACTATTACTGGGAGTATATCCTGTATTGCATGTCAAGCAAGCATAGGAGGTAGTACTCATAGTTAAGCAATTGGTTATTGTTTGATTGGAGGTGCAACCCCCGTTACTGTTAAGGGTATAGTTGGTGGCACATGCCAGACATGTTTATGGAGCAGTGTAATTTATACAATTTTGATCGATGCATGATCCATTAATAAAATTGTATCCTGAAATGCAACCAAGACAAATTCCTGAGGTAAAGTTAAAGTTGGCGCAATGAATGCTTTTACATTTATTATATTGAAGAACAAAGCTAGAGCTACATATTATGCAGTTTATCTTAGCATCATACCAGATGCAGGCATTAATAGGCCTGATACAAATATTGGTACCATTTTGGTTTAGAAGTGTTAGACCAGAGTTACATGTTACGCATGATGAACTGTCATTTACAGTAGCGCAGTAGTATCCTAAATAAGCACAGACTGTGCTATTCAATATAGGATAGTAAAGACTGATGCAGGTAGCACAGGATGTTAGAGTAGAGCTGTATATCTGGCAGTTAGCAATAGATGGAATACACTGCTATTGATAGAGTGTATATCCAGAGACACAGACAGAGCAACGTCCAGTTTGACTATTAGCAGCTTGACAAAAATTAATCATTTTGGCGCAAAGACCATTATTTGTTAGATAGTATCCCGCAGAACAGTAAAGGCATGGCAGTCCTGAATAGACTTGACAGTTTAAGATTTTTTTCTGAATGCACACACCCAGTAACATTTGATAGTTAGTGGCACAGGTGGTGCAGTAGCCATTTGTTGAATTTAGACTCACACAATTACTGGGGCGACACTCTCCTGTCCAGAGAATATAGTTAGTTGCACAACTGGAGCATAATCCATAAGGTGAGTATGTTAAGCAGTTTAGCTTTTGAAAGACACAGCGCCCATTGATCAGGCTGAGAGCTGAAGTACTACACTGCAAGCAGGTTCCAGGAACAGTTTGCTGAATACAATTGAAGTCCAATGGCCAACATATATTGTTGCTGGTCCACAAAAAGTTTCCACTGAGACAACTGGTTATGGTTCCGTTGGCACCAATTTGACCAATATTGTTTCTGCTGTAGCAGGCAGATCCATTAATAATTACATAACTTGAGGCAGGTTTAATGCAATTGATTCCTGAATTTTGCGAACATGTTGAAGTACTCCTCAATGAGCAGGAATTGTCAGAAAAAAGATCATACCCACTATTGCATTGCTGACAATTGCCGTACTGATTGTAAGATTGGCAGTTTGCTGTTTGCAAAACGCACTGTCCATTGAAAAGAACATAAGGGGACTGGCAGGCCATCACATTACCGTTTAGAGAATAGCTGCTTATTGCTGAATTTGAGATGCCTGAGTCGGGAATATTGAGAATTAAACCATTTTTAGTACAACTGCCTTGTCCGGCACCTCCAATAATGCTATTGGCAAGTGGAGTTTGACTGGCCGCTGCTGCCTGTAGAATAAAGCTATTATAATTCTGCTCCTGCTGAAGGGACAAAGGTGCAACTGTAGCGGGGCTTAACGATTGGCTACATGTCATAGAGGTATAACTAAGACAAAAGGGATTGTAGTAGACACATTTACTTCCAAAAGGGAGAAAACCGTTCTGGCAGTAATTACATAATCCAGTGCTATCTTGAACTATGCAGTTTGGGTCACTATAGTAACAGATATTGTTAACCAGTAAATAGGAAGGGCTACAGGCGCTGCACCCACTTGGTGAACTATATGTTAAGCACCCATCCATATTGAGGTAGCATAATTGTGAATACAGATGATAGCCACTTTGACAAACGGTGCACGTTGACTGGTCAGTTGTGCCATAAACAAGACAGTTGGCTGCTACAGGGAGGCAGGTTCTAGTGACCTGCACATAACCTTGATTACAGGTTTGGCAATATCCATAATAGTCGTATGTTGAGCAATTGGCAGTGCTAAACACACAAATATTATTGCTGAGGGTGGCAAGATTTGAACATGTGATGCATGTTTTGGTCGCGATGTTCATTGCTAAGCAATTAGGTGGTAAGCTTATGCATTGACTTGTAGCTGAATTCAGTTGATATCCAGTAAAGCAGGCTGTACAAATGTTGTTTGAGTTTTTGGTAAGGCAGGTTACTGTTTTTTGGCATGTTAGGGAGATTGCATTTATAGAATACCCTTCCTGACAGAGTACACAGACTGCAGTAGTAAAGTTGTATACTATGCAGAAAGGGTCAGTGTAGTAACAGTTACCGTTATAGAGTTGGAAATTTGAATTGGGACACTGGGTGCAAGCTGTCGAGCACAGTTGGAAATCAGTTACGCAAATGAAGTCTGAGTTTAGCAAATAGTTCAGGTTGCAACCAGTACATCTGGAGCCATCTGCGGACAAAGCATTGCAGTTCGGATCACTGGCTTTAATCGCAGTGGAGCAGAAGCCGTTGAAGTCATAATAGAGATCAGCACACAGGTCGCAATAGATCTTGTCAGCAGATTGTAAGCAGTTGGCTAGCATTATATTGTAGCAGGTTCCATTCAAATAAAAACCTGAACATAAGCAAGAATTTCCAGCGCAGAGTGTAGAACTACTCACTGAAAAACATACTCCGTTGATTGCAGTGTATCCTAAATCAAAAAGGAATTACCTGGAGAGCAGCTTAAGCAGGAGTTTCCAGCGGTTGAGAGCGTTATGCAGTTATAGATGGTATATACTTGACAATAACTGACTCCATTAACCGTCCTGGGAAGAGAACCTGCAGAACAGTTTGCTACTTGCGTACTGAAGCAATTGGAGTAGCTCACAAGAACGTAACCTGGGGCGCAATGATCGCAGTAATTAACATTCGTAGCGCTGATGCAATTGGCGACCATCTTAAGGCAAGCACCATTGCCATTTAGATAGCCGCTAGCACAGGAGGAACACTGAGTGGTGCTAGAGGTAGCATTATAAATGTTACAGTTACTGATGAGGGGGTACAATTTGCAGTTGCCCTGGGTGTCTAATTGTAATGAACTGATGCAGACGAGGCAGTGCACGCCATCAGTTGCGTAGACCAGGCAGGTGCCAGTAGTGGTAGGGATGATTTGGGAATTAACGAAGACGAGGAGGGCTAAAACGGTAATGAATTTCATTTTAAATATTATGGAAAATCGTGAAGAGCCTTTGATTTATTATCGGCGGATTAAATGTCCTCGCAAATAAAATATTATGCTCCCTCCATGTTTATTCGGAGTGACTCTTCTGCCAGTTAAATGAATAAAAACTTAATTGTTAAGCAAATGCTGAGATAGTAGAATAAATTGAATAACTGTTTTACTGACCATTGGATAAAGGATATTTGATATAAAATAAGAGTAGTTTTGAGGATGGAGATATAAAAATTGGTAATATTCCTAAATGTTTAATAATGTTCTATTGCTGTATAGGCAGTAAAAAGCCTTATCTATCTAATTTTAATAGCAAACGAATCACAACTCAATTTGGATTGACTTTTATTTGATTTGATTGGTGCTATCAAGATATATTTGTAATAATGCAATTAATTTTGATATTTATATTCTTTATTTGTATCGAGTATAACTTTAATATTAGTAATACTATCCATGTAAGCAGTTAGCATTCCAAACCTAAATGTAAATTCTATTTAAAATAGATCAGCCTCAATGTCAAGTCCACTAATAGCATCCCGCTGGCGTCATGCACCTTTTTAGAAGATGAAGATTACTGTTATGGATTCGACTAAAACGGCCATTAAATTGCCAAGGTCAAAAAAGAGTTTCTTATTCATAGAGTCAACAAATCCTTTGACAGACATGCTACTGTTCAAAAAAGATAGGATAAAGATAAAATTGTGAAAGCACCCGCCCTCAAGGAAATTCCTAATGAAAGGATTATGGACATAAGCAAGACTGTTAAGTTAAGAAATGGGAGTAATAAAGCAATAGACAGTATCCACGACCTTTAGGTGGACGCTGTGGTTGATTAGGATAAATTTTCTAACATCGCAACAGCATAGGATCTAAAGGAATGGCTGTGGGCTCTGCAGGCTAATTCAGCCTTATAGCTACGCTCCATGAATACTCAATAATCAAACAAAAGCTCCTTGTTTCTATCAGAATCTGAATCTTCAGAAAGTAGCATTCATCCTGATGAATTCTACTCGAGAAAAGAAAGCTTCAACTTTATCAATGAGTCTAGGCCAAAATCATAAGATTGTTCAAGGGATTTTCTCTAAAATTGCAGTCATCCTTATATCATTGAACGTTCAGAATCGATGGATGACGACATAAATAAATAGATTATCAACTTACGATAGGAGAACATTCTTCTGACAACTGAACTGACTTAAATCAAGCAACTCTTTGACTAATTTGAAAGGAAATGCCTGGCATAACCGTAATTCTCAAGCTAAGATGTTCGTACGTTAGTTGACTAGAATAATCGGTTGTCTGCTATGCTACAAGCGCTTGAGTCGCAGATTAACAATAAAGCTAAAAATGAGGAATAACAACAAACCATTCCCATCACCCTCATGACTATTGATGAAGAAGAAAGAGAAAATTGTGAGGATACAAATTCTTGCCATTAATAATAGGAAACTGCTCGCATAAGCTGTCACCAAGCGACTTGTGACAGCCTCAACAGAAAATTAAAATATCAAACTGAGGAAAATTCACGATTAGCTATGGTATTTTAGGCTGCCAAAGAATAAATTCATCGACTAAGGACAGAAAATGAGTTGCTTGAGCAAACATGCGATGACCTTTAATTTGAAAAGGAACGGTTGGCTCATCAGCTACAAAAACAAGATTGGGGCTCTGAATAACTGTAGATGGTTCCTCGAAATGCTGTATAAATATAGTTACAAGCTAAATAATCCAAAATTTTGGAATTGACAGACGAAAAGTCGGGCTTATTGAAAAATATTTCAATGCTGACTGAGGATAACAATAATCTTAAAAAATATTACCATGAGCAGGTTGAAATAAACCCAGAATGGAGTTATTAATCTGAGATAATGATGATAGATAGTCTTCCCAAACTGAATATGAACATCTGTGACAACCTATAAGAAAGAATTGATGAAGCAGATATTAAGTCACAGATTTTATAGATGGATATGGATCAAAGATAGTGCTTATAAAGCTCTACCAGCCATGAAAGTACAGACAGCCGGATCAATCTTATATAAAGCGAGAGATGCAAAGAAATCATGATTCAAATCAAACGACTTCTAAATGGATTTTCTCATGTTTTGAAAAGCAAACTCATGGCTTTAGTGCATGAAATTTGTCAAGATGTGGATACTCTTGAAAGGGAGAGCTTTGAAATGAGAGATATTATCGATACTTTGGAAAATCAATTAAATAGCCAATAAAATAGAAGTAGCTTTGATAAACGCAGTGAAATCATGGAAAATAGTTGCGAAGAAATGTCAGTCATGCAATTGCAATAATGCCTTCAATAATATTAGCAATTATTGTGCAATGCGGATTAATAAATGGCTCGATTACAGCAGGAGGTCTTTTCATTAAGATTAGAGTTATCTCAGGGACGAGTGGACAGCGAAACAGAGCAGCTGATCTAGCAATTAACTTTACAATTACAAAGTTAAAAATATGCTAGAAAAAGTGTAATGGAAGGCAACGATAATCTAAAAAATGAGTTATTGCGAATGGAAAGAGAGCTTTGCGAAAAGAAAAATGAAATAAAGCTGCTAGAACTGGCTTTCGTGGGAACTGGATGTCCCTTTATCTACAGTCAGGTTCAGCTCAGATGATAATTTATGTATCTTCTAAAATCAGTTCTTGGAATATTTAATCATTAAAAAATGCCTGCTATTTTTTCCCTATTAATCTAAGTAACGACTAAAATGCAAACTGAATGCTTTGGGATTAATAGTAATAACAATAATATTTGCTGGGAGTTTTTATTAATAAAATAACACGATAATCATTATCATCATTTTTTGATTGTTATTATTTTAGGAGTTTGCAATTTGAAATCGAAAAACTGTTTTGTTAATCTTGACATCTCTGAGGGCGTGCTTCCTTTTTTCGTGGCCGACTCAACTGCAGAAACGTTGTTAGTAGTATTTTTAGCATTAGAGTTTAACGATTTGTATCGCATCAGCCCCTTAGAGTTATTATTTGCCTTCATCACACTCCCTCCTAGAAGTACTTGCCCTGATCCCATTGTCGCATTCATCTTTTAAGAAGCCTTCACACTTAATTTTTCACCATCTGTTTTATTTAAGCTTTTTATCTTGTCCTCTTGCTTAAATATTCCCTTTTTTTACTCTTTTAGAAAATCTAGAACTGCTTATTTTTAGTGAGTCTCTTCTGCGTTGACCACTTTCTGCTACTCCTTTGGCATTTTCTTCAGCAATGTCTCGTAGTGTTTTAATTCCTTTTGAAAACCTTCATTAGGGCAAATAATCGGACGCTTACTCCGAACGAAGTCCATAGCTTGAGTAAATGTCATCCCTTCAGCCCGCATTAAATAAACAATGACTAAGGTCGTAGACTGAATATAATGATGTAAACCCTTGAAATGCCGGCGGCACAGTGTACAAGGACGTTGCCCCTCTTCAACCCCTCGTTGATAAATTTAAAAGCATCATCGAAATGTGGAGTCATCCGGTATGTAGGTATATCATCTGCATTAATTCTTTTGTGTAGAATCTGCATTTCTTTAGAGTAGACATTATTAAGACCTCTGGCCGCAGTTAGGACTATATAAAATTTGGAATACCTGCTTTGATATTTTTTTGTTTGAGAAGAGTATTATTAGAGGCAGCATAGTAGTCACCCAACCAGAGTTCACCTCCATCTGTTGTCGTGTGGACGAGATTCATGGATTTCGATTTGTAATAATAGCCACCATGACCATTGCCTATGCACATCTAAGGAATAAAATGTAATCTAAAAATGCGAACGTAAACAATAAAAACTGAGAATAAATCAAAGATAGAATATTATATTAAATAATGATCTTGTAAAGCTTCAGTTGAAAATGCTAATCCTAAAATATAGCACTTCTTATTGATTGAGCCTCATTTCACATTGCTAATCAATAAAAAATAATATTTCATAGATCTATCATCATTACAAATGAATGTTGAGGAGATTAAAATTATCCCACATTTTAAATTGCCGATATAATTTTATATGAGTTCTATTTTTATTATCTGATTGGCTTGCAAGGCCATTGTTTCAATTTTAATAATAAAAAAAACAATATCTTATACGTTATGGAAAAGCACCTTTCTGACCAATCGCTTCACCATTAACACTCAGAAGAGTAATCCCTGCTTGAATAAGTTCAGAGACAATTTTAAGAACTTTTCTTGCAGCATCCAAATCTTGATCCTGATCAAGCCTTTTACCTCGAAGCCTCTAAAATGCACCAGCAATACGTTCAACACACAGAAGATGTAACTTTCAAGTAACTTAGGTGCGAATAATGAAAGCAGAAATAGCCGCTTTGAAACTGAGCTAAGGCACATCTAAGAAATCGATGATATCTAGCAACAACAACAGCCAATAGAACGATTCCTAGAAAAGAAAACGAATGCGTCGGACTGCTGTATAGATAGCTCGGCACTATGTTTGCTCTATCGGTCATTGCAGCAAATCATATGGTTCAGAGGGATCATTGAACCAACATATGAAAATAAAACATCAATAGCATTATAGTGAATATATGCTGAGACTAAATATGGGGCAGGGATCTCATCCGATGAATGAGTGATGTCTTTAACACTTTATTGCTAGTTTTTGCAAAAGTAGATGAAGTGCAATTAATGATAGCAAATTTACTGGTTATTAATTATGAGTTAGGAAGTCTATCCTATTGAAAGATAATTTTTATTTAAATATGATAAATCATTATCATTGGCAAAATTTATGATTTTTGTATTTCAATTATTTTTCAGCTATAAAGCTTCGGCTAAGAAATCATATACATTTTATTTCATATCAAGAGTAGGTTTTATTAATAACATTTTACATCAGATGCATGTGCGCTTAATTTTGAGGCTTTTTTCATCAATATTATACTAATTTTGTTTAAGACAGCTATTATCAGAAATAAATTAATAATGTCATTAAATTATTAGTAACTTAATTATAGTAAAAAACCCTTCTTAGTTTTGGTCATATTGCTTTTTGTTTCAGCACATTAATGCAATATTTTATCAGAAGATACATCAATATAAAATGTACATAAGATTCCTCATGATTTGTGGCTCATCAGGATAATTGGTTTTATATTTTGATTGATTAAGAATAAAAGTTTACTAAATTGTATTCCCTGCTATTATATTTCAGGCTAAGATAATATAATTAAATTGTATTGACAAACTATACCAAAATCATAAGGAAAAGAAAAAAAACTACATTAACCTCAAAATATATAGAATAGAATTCATAGCTGATGAGAAAAATTGAATTAGTTGTCTTATTCTATATCATTAAATAGCTATCATTAACATGTTATCTTTCAGTGATGAAAAGAAGATTTAGGAGTTTTCTAACGAACAGCAATAGTGCCTTAAATGCAAGGAAGTTTATTTTTAGCGAACGCACTACTCATAAATCTTTATCGCCTCGTTTAAGATTTTTCATTCTCTGAACCTCGAATACTCTTGGGCAAAGAAAATTTTGGAGGGTTTTGCTTTTGAGGGTTGACAATGAATCCGCTTCTAATCAAATTAATATCCTTAGATTTTATAAACTGCTTTGATTTTTACACAACTTAGCTTTCCACTAACTATTTCCTGACTGTGCTAAAACTCTAAATGGAAAAAGGAAAATCCGTTTGCACCCCGATTTCAATTTGATTTAACTCAGGTTTTTGTTCAAAGTCGCCCTTCAAAATTTCCCCTTGCTACGTACTTGGTTTCTATGAATCTAAATTGATGCTATCTATTTGATCAATGTCCACATCATCTAGATCTAGCAATGCCTCTTGTTTGTATGAAACACTCGAAATACTATTCTTGACTGAAATTGATTTATAATGGTCTTCTTGATGATTTTTGTCAAAACTGTTTAAATTATCTATTGATTGAATTTATTATTCGTTTATGACTGCATTTAAACTTGGTCTTTGGTCTGAAGTATCAGTTTTCATTCTCTTTGTGATAAGATCATTTATATTCTGCCTATCTAATGATAATTTAAATTTTTATTTGTTTTCCTCCCCTGATAAATTCGCAACTATTTTATTGATAATTTGTTATTTTTTAAACGTTCGCTTCATCACCCTCCTTTTTAATTTCTGCATCACAACATCACCATTTTCAACTTCAATCTCAAAATCTTTAATTGATCTTTTCAACTGCACAATCTACTCTCGGTATTTGTTATTTTCCTGGAATAGTTTACAAGCCTCGTTTCTAAAATAGTCCAATTCATTTTGTAAATTATAGATTTCTTCCTCAGCACTCAACTAAGTGATACGCTGGTTTAATTATGTTGCAATCTTTGCTGTTGATTATCTCATTTCCTAGATCTACCCTTTAATGAGAGCAAATACTTAGTTTTAATGGTTTTAAAGACGGCGAAGAATAAATTCATCAACACTGTCAATTATACAGTTCATTTTCTGGAAATGATTTTTTATCAGTACCTATGATTAGCGAAGAGTCAACTTTTTAGGAATATCTTCAAAAAAACTAAGGAATGATTAGCTGACGGAAGATTTGCGAAAAAGGGTACTTAGGCCTGAAATAGTATGCCTACGTAAAGCAGGATTGTTGCCCTCGATGATGGTCAGATGGCGTTGGCGTGTTTACATATTTTATTATTTATGGGTTTAATATGACAATATTTTTAATTTTAGCAATCAAACAATTTCCTTTTGATAAACAAAGATTAACTTGATAATTTTCTTCTTCATTATAAAAGAATGTCCTTCTGAATAGTTTCAAAAAGAATCTTATCAAAGCTCAATAACTTTAAAATAAACTCTATTTTATAAAAATTATATTAAATCAATAAAATCAGATTTTTAAAATCAACCTGATAATATTAAGTATGCTATGGATTTATGGATAACCTTGATTCATATTAATTAATAAGTATCATGTAAAAGACAGATACTATTTATCTCGACTAAAAATGGATGAATCCAGTCAACCTGAGTCCCTAATTTATCTCATGCTCTTTATGTTCAAAGATTCCAATTGCTCAGTAAAATCAAATTGAGTGCTCATCTTGCAATAGACTGTTCTGCATATAAGATTATAAAAGTCAGGTCTATCAATATGATTGCTGTCCAATTTGCGCAAATTCTCCTTGGGTAGCTAATCAATAAAGGCACATAGCTTATAAGAGTGCTTTTTAAAATGCCACATTTGTATGTCAAGATTGTCCACGATGCTAATAATCAGATTAAAAGTAATAACAAAAGATCTATAACTACAAAAAATTTGCAAATCACCTCCAAGTGCACTAAGGAGAAATTAATTCACAAACGAGAAGCAATAAAAAATAAAAATAACTATTTAAATACGAATTGATTGATAGTACAGGAGCCAATTATGCATTGGGGAATAGTGAGCAAGTTGCAATTAATTATTGCCAACATGTTAATGGCAATTTTTGTTATTTTATTGGATCAGATGACAAACCTTTAGTTATAGATTTGAAGAATTAAGAGGGTTATTTTGATTAAAAAGCATAAAAAATGAAATTACTGAAACATAAGAATGACATAATCAAAAATTCGACATAATACACTCTTTGGATTTGCTAAAAGGATAAAAAAAGGATATATTTCGATCATTATTGGCAGGAGAAATTACTCCAAGCCTGGATAGATTACTAATCAAATAATAGATTGAATGAAATGCACGTCGAAAAATAAAATATTTTTTTAAGAATTAATTTCAAAACATTGCAAATCATTGTTCCATCAACTGAAGAAATATTCAAACTTTAAACTCAAAAGATTAGATTTAAATGATTATCATAAAAATTAGCATTCCATTTTATAAAATAACATATAGCCAATCATTTCTGCCCAGAGCATTTTATATTAATAATTAAGTCGATAAATCATTCTTATTATTTTATTCTAAACATATTGTCCCTTATTTTCACTTGAGAATAGGAAAAAAGTAAAGAAAACCATATCATTTCATTGATTCTGAAGGAGCAACCAATCTGCCAGTTTACGAAAGGCTTATGGAGTCATCGGAGATTTACCGTCATCTGTTGATTCAATTCCCTTGTAAGGTGTCTTCTTCTGCTTGGAAGTGCTTAACCTTCTACTATGACATTTACTTTTTTAACGTTTGGTGTCACAAGCCAACACTAATCTATTGTGAATCACAGGGTAGTATATGATTTCTTCCAACTGAGTGGGTGTAACATTAGTTGATCTTCGTTAGACCCATTTGACTGTTTGGGCTCGTGGAATAATAAGAGATTTTGATATTTGTTCATGGTGTCTGGATCGAGGACTTGAATAATTAAAAAATATTTTAGGAGCAGAGTGCCTAACCACAAGATTGGACGGATGTTGGAAACGAATCTATTATTGATACTATTTTATTGTTTAATTATTGGATTTCGTAGTGCTCATTTCCATGAAGTTAGATTGCATTTAAGATGGGCACTGTTGCTTTTTGAAAGGGCATTTTGAGCATAGGTAGCTTTTCAATTGTTTTTTTGATGGCTGTGATGGAGATAAAAATTATTTTGTTGTTGGACTTGGATGTTTCATCTGGAAATTAATTATTTAAGATTCAAATAAAATTTATTACATATTTGAAGGACATATTTATCTATCAATCAAATAACCGAAGGAAGTAGGTGTAACGGGTACTTATTTTAAAGGATATAGAATGATGAAAATCAAGGATTATAGTAAAAAGAAAAAAATATTTAAACTTAATTTAATGCAAGGATATAAACTTTGATCATAATTTTAATATAATGGGGTCTGGTAATGCCAAATAGTCGTAAGTCATTGATAGCATGCAAGCAATCAAGAATTGCTTTCACGCTTAACTGTTTAAGAAATAGAAGAGGTTCGAAATACGTAAGAAATTAATATAAGAAAAGACTATTTTAAGATAACCCAAACAAATATTTCCGAAATGAAAAAAAAGATGAGAGCAAGAGAGGTTAAGGGAATGGTCTTTCGTATTAATATCAATCATATAGACTGTTGTAGCATTGGCCCAATAGAAATAAAAGAGTTGGTGCAAGGATAATGGTAAAGCTTAAAATAATTAAAAATCAGCATTATTTATCTTTATATAGGCTATAACTCAGAGACATTTGGGAATGAGGGATGTAAATAACTTGCAAACATGTCTTCCAAAACTTTAAAAACTATTACACTTTGGCTAAACAATATAGGGCCGGAAGGATGCCTTTACCTCTCGCGAGCAAAATGGACTAATTTATCAAAAATTGATTTATGTAAAAATATTTAAAGGCAGAGGACAACCTAATAGGAGATGAAGGATGTGACCATATCGCAAAGGCAGACTGGAGTATTACTTAACTTTATCTAAGTAATCCATATTTGATTTAGTCAATAACAATATTAGGCCTATGGAGCCAAGTACTTGGCAATGGCACGTTGGCCAAATCTTTGCTAATTAATTTTAGGTAATAGACAACTCACTTATATGGAAATTCGATTGGAAATGATGGATGCAAATGGCTAAGCCAAACTTAATGGCATTCTTTATCAGTATTATAGCTAAGCAATTTATTGATAATTTAGGGACAAATATTATATCAAAAGAAGGGTGTAAATGGCTAAGTAAAGCTAATTGGAGGCATTTAACTTCCGCTTCGATGGGCAAAAATTAAATAATTTAGACTTTAATTAAATAAATTGGGAAGGCTGCAAATATTTGAGCAGTTGTCACTGGCAGTAAATCAAGAAAATGTTCATTAGTACCTAAGTCTTGATTTAGGAGGAAATAGTATGATGGATGAAGGATAGCTATTTCTGCTTAAATCTAACTTTAAGAATGTCCTCGATATAAATTTGGGTAAATATATAATTATTTAGAAGGCAACTGTATCAAGAATAAAAAACAGCTTCGATAATTATTTAATAGAAGATGGTCAAAAGCATTCATCAGTCTTTGATATATATATCATTCTCCAAGAAATAAATAACTAATTCATTTGAATTTATAAATAGCCGTTGATCAGTCAACTATATATGATAAGATGAAATATTTATTCTAAAAACAAACAATGATGAATAGATCAATATTTACGAGGAAGAAATCAGATTTTACATTTTATATCATTATTTAATTTGTTTTATTTATCAAAATTTAGTTTTGCTCTCGTATTATTGCATCTATTTTTCAATTTCAGCCACTAATTCTCGATCTCTTTCGTCACGACCTCTCAGTTCAGCTCTAACTCTAGTGAGGATTTTAGAGTTCCATTGAAACCAAAACATCTTTAGGGGAATGAAAAAAAAAAGATCAAAGTAATTTAAGCCAAACTGAATAGGCTCATTGGTCTAAAGCAACTACTGCCGTATTCTTTCGTATTGCTTAAACTTTTAAAAATTACCCTCAAACATAACTCTTACTTTCACCTTTTCCCAGTCGTGGCGAAGCGGAATGTTAGCTCCAGCTTCCCAAGCCAGCTGTCCAGGCCCTGCTTGTCTGACAAACTCATGATATTCTTAATCCTTAGCTTTCATGGATCGAAAATAGCATTCAGAGCTGATGTACTCCTTTCCTCTAACTATGAAGGGAGCGATGTAGATGTTATCAGTCCAATAATGTATGGTTTTCCCTATCCTGGCTGGT
>Ga0302185_10001770_pt1 | contig 14760 bp, 14 predicted proteins | sample II_Bog_E1_1_FD_200231 | JGI IMG/M metagenome (GOLD analysis project Ga0302185, IMG submission 200231) | Peat permafrost microbial communities from Stordalen Mire near Abisko, Sweden - II_Bog_E1_2 | ecosystem: Environmental > Terrestrial > Soil > Wetlands > Peat | place: Sweden: Abisko... | reverse complement strand
AATGAGATTATCAATAAAAACCGGATAAACGGGAAAAAATGTTGTTGATATTTCTTTAGGGTATGGTGCATACCGTCCATAATAAACGCCACTAAATAATCCAATAACTGTGCATCCCGCGGCTGCGGCCATATGTACAGGGCCAGTATCTACACTTAATAAAAACCTGGCATGGCTACACAATTCTATATATTCCGGAAGGGTTGTTTTACCAGCGTAGTTAATTGCCTTTCCCTTATAGTGCATCATAAAATTATCTGCTTCCTGCTTGTCAGGACCACCACCACATATCACGGGTACAATGTTGTAATTTGCAAAAACATACTCTGCACATTTTATATAATTTTCAAGTGGCCACTTTCTTTCTGCCTTATTTCCAGCGCCTATAAAAATTATAAAATAGTCAAAATCCAGACTTCTCGATTTATTTGCAAGTTGCAACCTTATTTTTATAGGTACTGGATTATTAAGCACCCTACTTAAAAAATTAGCATTCCGGATAGAATCAAATATTTTTTCATCTCCAGCATCCACAATTTCGTCGTAGATGAGGTTCTCAATGTTTATTGCGTATTTGCCCCTGTTTGCCTTATTGCCTTTCATGGCAATTTTATTATCTGCTTTGGCAACAAACGCAAAACCATCATCTAGTATCAGGCTTCTGGAAAACACACAATTGATAACTTCAGAAATTCTCGCTGTTCTTATTTTCTTTAAAATTGAATACCTGTAGAGCAGGTCTTTATTTAGTTTCTTCTTTTGTATCCATATTACATTGTCTACCGTAGCTGCGTCATATTCATCAAATATTTCTTTCCATGCAGCATTTCCTAAAAAAGTGATGGTATATCCTTTATATTTTTCTGCTTTTTTGAAATACTGTAAACTATTTCTAAAAAGCATATAATCTCCTATTTCATCCAGTTTAATGATCAGCAAATGATTGAACCCCTTTTTAACTGGCAATATCTTTACAAAAAAAATCAATGCCTTGTAAGACAAATGTGCTAAAAAATCTTTTACTTTTTTCATATCAACTTATATATTCGATTTGATAACAAGGTATTGTACATTTTGTTTTGGCTAAATCATGCTATGAATCTGCTATTATTTAAAACATATGAAAAAATGAATTTATGCAAAATTCATTTTACTTATAAATCAATATGCAATTACCCTTTTTTACTTTTTAAACCCTACTCCAAAAGTATAAAATTCCCCGTTTTACTTGTGTAAATTTGTTTTTTTATTAAAATCATTCTCTCCAAATGGGAATTGTCTTCAGACAATCTGCAAAAAACGCGATAATTATAGTTATGGGAGCGCTTTTAGGGGCGCTTATTATGTGGTTGTCCGCACAATATTTTCCTGATAAGCACCAGTTGGGCTTTACTGTCCAGTTTCCACTTATTGCGGTTACCTGCTCCCAATTGTTACTGATGGGTGTAAGCAGCACCCTGGTAGTGTATATACACCGGTTTGCCAATGATGATAAAAAAAGAAAATTACTAATCACTTTTTGTTTGCTCGTTCCGTTGATCTTAACCCTTTTAGCAAGTATTTTTTATTATATATTCCATGTTCACATTATTAATAGCTTCCAGGCGGCAGATATCCCTCTTATCAGCCGTTATTTTAACTGGTTGCCATTGTATACCCTTTTCTTTGTTTTCCAGATCCTTATGGAGCAGTACCTGGCATCGCAGATGAAAGTGGCTGTCGCCGCATTTATGCGGGAAGTAGTGCTACGCATCATCAATATTATATTGCTCATATTATTTGCTTTCAGGTATATCAGTTTTGATGTTTTTGTGGTGGGCATGGTGTTGGTTTACATCGTTCCTGTAAGTTTACTTTTTATATTATCATTTAAGACCAGTGGTTTTGGGTTTTCGCTCAGGCTATCTGACTTTACAGGCGCTGAATACAAGGAAATGATCAGTTTTTCATGGTACCATTTTCTGTTAAGCGCATCTATTATGTTTATGGCATACATGGATAATCTGTTGCTACCCATTTATGATCATAACGGTTTAGGGGCAGCTGCCATATACCGATATGCTGTATTCCTGATCGTAGTCTTACAGATGCCATCAAAAGCACTCATACCAGCTAGTTTTACCGTGCTTGCCCGGGCATTTAATGACAAAGAAATGGATAAGGCCAAAGATATCTTTACACGGTCATCACTCAATATTCTTATTCCGACGGTATGTGTAGCTGTTTTGTTGTTCTGTAATCTTAATAATATAGTGGCCGTACTCAAAAATAATTATTCAGCTATTATACCCGTTTTCTCCATTCTGTTTATAGGCAGTATTGTAAATATCGGTACCGGCATGAATGACCAAGTGCTCTCCATTGCTAATTATTACAAGTTTAATTTTTATTTATCCCTTGTGCTTATTGCTATTTTATACGTACTGCTCCGCATCTTTATTCCCCGTTATGGCATATACGGAGCCGCATGGAGCAATACTATCACCATAATGCTCTTCAATGTTTGTAAGTTTCTATTTATAAAAAAGAAGGTGGACATGCAACCCTTTACTTCCGGTTCGCTATTGGTGATTGTGGCTGGTGCAGCAGCACTGGCAGCAGGCTATTATTTTCCTTACTTTTTTGAGTCGGCCCGGCATATTTATGTACATACATTCCTGGATGTTGCCATGCGGAGCACTGTTATCATTACAGTATATATGATAATGCTCTACTGGCTGAAGCCATCAAAGGATCTGCAGGAATACCTGGCATCAGTTAAGAAAAATAAACGGCTGTTTTAACCAGCTTTTATGAGCTATTTGGCTACCGTTGCCTGAAAAGGATTTCTCAGATTATCATAGCCAACGAGGTCTACTTTTATACTCCCTACGAGTATGGGACTATCTACTCTCAGAGGCAGATGATTCTCATCATCACTTACCCATACATTCATCTTTTCACCACCTTTAAATATGGTGCCTTCTATAAGCAGGGGAACTATCTTAATGGCATTAAAAGTGCCCATTTTGGTGGTGATCTTCTCCTTGCCAACGTACTTTATGTAAAGAGAGTACAACTTATCATCCAGAAACATATTGAAGGGTATTTTGTCTCCGGGTTTGTATTTGTTATAGTCAATATTGCGGGCATAATAAATTGCTGAAAGTACATCCTGCGTGCATTTAGGTATTGTATACACTTTTTTATCTGAAATGGCCTCTCCTTTCCTATGATTAAATGTTACATCCTGATTTATTTTAAAGCCTCCTTCGTTTACATTGCGCACAAATCTTAACGGCAGCATTGTCTCCTTATCTATGTATGTTTCATATTTATCTTTCACTTTATACACCCATTCATATGATTTCGAAGTTTTACCCATACCTGTAATATGATATACAGTATGGTTATTCATTTGTTCCTGGTTTGTTGTAAACACTGCATTTCCAGCATTGATCCATACAAAGTTCAGATTGTAATAAACCCGAAAAGTTAGCTTCTCCCCATCCTGAAAACTGGTATTTCTTGCAGAGCAAAAATCATTTTGCGCAAGGAGGTTTACAGGTATTAAAAACAAGAAACCGAAAAATATATTTCTAACAATTAGCATTTTATCCGCTCTTTAAATAATCATAAATCTAATGCATTAACGTAATAATCTCATTCTCATTATCAAAATACTGCCAAGAATTGACGGTAAAATAAGATTGAGCAACCAAATGCCCACTGTTGCGGCCAAAATACCTACCGAATTTGATGAAAAATGTTGGAAAAGATACAGGCTTACAGTGCCTCTAACTCCCAATTCAGTAAGAGCTATAGAAGGTATTACAGCCAGCAACCAAAAAAACAGCGCAGCCATGCAAAATCCTTCTGCAAAAGGTACATTAACATTCATCCACCTAAGTAAAAACAAATATTGTGCCGTAAAAACAGCAAACCTAAATAATGACATAGCCAATATCAAAGCCTGCCTCTTTGTTGTCACCCTGTTTAGCAGCCTGCCATATATTGAAAATTTACGTAACCATTTTATTCGTATCATGGCGGGTATCCAGGATTCAAAACGCAAATAGATAACTACAATCGAAAAACTTATTATTAAGCATACCGCCAAAGCCACCTTTGCAATAAGTGCCGGGAAAACAATATTAAAATAAATCAATCCTAAAATGCCAAAAAAATACAAACTGAATAGCTGGGCTGAAATGCCAAGTATAGCCACAGTAATATATCTGAATGTATTATTGCCTAAGTAAAAGATACGCCCGGGATATTCACCAATACGGTTAGGGGTAATTATAGAAAACGCTATACCCGCCAGGTAACTGCAAAAAGCACGAAAGTAGCTTACAGGCGCTACCGAAACCGAAAGCAAATACCATTTACTCCCTTCCAGCGAAATATTAATTATCATAAGGAATACACACAGCCACAGGTAAACAATATTGCCTGTTTGCTTCCATGCATTGCTGTCTATACCGCTTACCTGCTTTGTAACCTCATTATAAATAAAATAGAGAAGGAGTAAGGAAATACCTCCCCCTAAAATATTGTTAAGCCATATTTTGGTATTTTTGTTCACTAAACCAATTTATATTCTTTTGAAAGAGAACCAGATCATTCTCGGAATAGACCCGGGTACACTTATAATGGGGTATGGTCTTATCTCTGTAAACAAAAGTAATGTATCACTGATAGAAATGGGGGTTTTACAACTATCTAAGTATAAAGATCACTCTGAACGGCTGCAACTTATATTTAAAAAAATGGATAGCCTGATAAAACTGCACCAGCCTACTGCCGTAGCAATTGAAGCGCCATTTTTCGGAAAAAATGTGCAGAGTATGCTGAAACTGGGCCGGGCCCAGGGTGTAGCCATTGCCGCGGCCATGATGAGCGGACTGCATGCTACCGAATATGCACCCCGAAAAATAAAGCAATCCATTACAGGCAGAGGAAATGCAACCAAGGAACAAGTATTAAAAATGCTGCAGCACACCCTGAACATTGTGGAAGATGTACGCTTCCTGGATGCTACAGATGCTGTGGCCGTAGCATTATGTCATCATTACCAGCACCGGACGGCGGCCTTAAAATCAGAAAATACACCAAAAACAAAGCAAAAAAAAGCTACTAACTGGTCGTCTTTTATTGCTGCAAATCCGGGCAGGATAAAGTAATTTTTTATTAATATTATATCTTCTTTATAATTTCATTAATCATTGACAATAAGAAGTATTATATTAGCAGGAGAAATTATTAATTTTGTATTTCTTTTATGTCACAGCCAAAAGCAAAAATATTACTCGTGGAAGACGACCCTGTATTAGGGTACGTAGTGAAGGACTTTCTGCAAAAACAGGATTTTGATGTTATACACTGCACAGATGGTGATGTCGCATGGCATCAGTTCATGAAAAATATTTTCGACATCTGCCTTCTTGATGTTATGCTGCCCGGTAAACGGGATGGCATGGAGCTCGCCAATAACATCCGCAAAAAGAACGAGAACATTCCTATCATTTTGCTGACATCCAAAAACATGGACAACGACAAAATTGCCGGGTTTGAAAGTGGTGCAGATGATTATGTAACAAAGCCATACAATATGCAGGAGCTCCTGCTGAGGATACAGGTATTTCTGAAAAGAAGTAAGAAAAAAGAAGATGCAGGTCCTGTTCTTTTCAAGATAGGTGATCTTGATTTTGATTACACAAATCTTACACTTGGCAATGATAAAGTAGAGCACCAGCTTACACAGCGTGAGGCTGATCTTGTGCGCTACCTATGCTTAAATGCTAACCGTGTACTCAAGCGCGATGAGATCTTAATGAACGTTTGGGGTAAGGATGATTATTTCCTGGGCAGGAGTATGGATGTATTTATTACCAAGGTCAGGAAATATCTTAAAACCCAGACCGCTGCAAAATTACAAACCATACATGGCATAGGATTTAAATTTAACTACACGCCTTAGCATTTCTTTGTTCCCGGAAAAGCAGAAGATCATTTATACAGTTTCCCGATATTCAATATCAGTTCTGTAGAATGCATGGGAGAAGGTGCGTTTTGCTGTGCAAAATTTCCATCTTCGTCTATCAAAAAGTATGCGGGTAATGACTGTACATTGTATAGCTGCAGCTCTTTTGCATTCCATTCGCCAGCGACGGTTGTAAAGAGCCCATCCAGGTGGTACTTTTTAATAGCGGCATGTTCTATTGCCGTGTCATTGTCGATAGAAACATAAACGAATTCGAGTGGCTTGTCTTTCGTTAACAGTTTCATTTTCTTTTCGTAGATGATCTCCCCCACACATTGTTTGCACCATGATGCCCAAAAGTCCAGATAAACAACTTTACCTCTGAGATCAGACAGTTTAATTTTCTGACCATCCGCTGTAATGATATCAAAGTCTGGTGCAGGCTGACCCGGGGCAAGTCTTTGAGCGAATGCAACCTGCTTTTCTATCAATGGCAGATCTTCACTCTGCGGCCATCGCTTTTTAAACAAATTCAATTCTGCTTTTGACTTTTCAATTGGCTGGGTTTTTGCTTTTCCATAAAGATTTTGAGCCATGAAAAATTCGGCGCTTTTATCCGGCAACAATTGAGCTGCAAGGGTGTTTACGCTATCCTCAAAAATGCGCATTTTCATTGTATCGCCCATGTAGTTATAGCCTCTTGCCTTCAGGTGTGTTTCAAAAACACCGGTGAGATACAACAGATATGGAGGCAATTGCAAAAAATTATCATTGAACGCATAAGGCACCTTTTCTGCAACAGGATAGTTTATTTCCGGTATGGTATCTGTATATCTTTTTAACCTGATCATCTCATGGATCTGCGGATATTGGTCCATGAAAAAATAATTATAGTATTGATAATATGCAGTCCAGTATTGAATAAATGATGCCGGCAGCCCTTTTTTATTTTTATCCAGGAAATCAAGCTCTCCCTTTTTTTCTATTTCTATGGCTTTTAAAAAATCGTCAGGGCCTTTATTTATGTCTGTCTTTATTTTGAGGCTATACTGATTCATACGGCCTTTCTGAATCGTATGCAATGCTATATAGTTCTGTATTTCGCTGCCCCTGCCTGTATAGTGAATGGTGCTATCAAAATGATCATTGTCTGCTTTTACAGCAAGGCTATCGCCGGAGTGTAAAACCACCTCTGCCAGATGGGTACCATATTTTATTTCAGCCTGAATATACTGACCTGCCGGTACCGGAAATGAAAGGGAGAAGTTGCCTTTCTTATCTACAACGCTATAAAAAGCTTTGGGGTAATAGGCAATAAAATTATCATTGTAGCTGACCTCAATGCTGTCAGATACCGGGTTTTGGATTTTGCCGGAAAGCTTTACCTGGCTTTGTGCACAGGCATAGAAGTGAGCAACAATAACCAATAGGGTGAGGAAAAGCGATCTCATCATTATTGCTTTGTTTTTGTCGGGGGAATTTATGCTGTCGTTAGTTCCGGCAACATGCGCGGAGCAAAGTTTTTAACAGACTTCGCTATGGCTGCAATATGATCAGGTGTAGTGCCACAGCAACCGCCGAGCATATTTACCCAACCTTCTTTTGCCCATTCTGAAACGATGGCTGCAGTCTGCTCTGGTCCTTCATCGTATTCGCCCATTGCATTGGGAAGCCCTGCATTTGGGTATGCGGTAACATAACAAGCAGCTATCTGCGCGAGCTCTTCCACATGGGGGCGCATTTCCTGGGCACCCAGCGCGCAGTTGAGACCTATGCTTATGGGTTTGGCATGCATCACAGATATGTAGAAGGCTTCGAGCGTTTGCCCACTCAGGGTGCGACCTGAAGCATCTGTAATGGTGCCGGATATCATTACAGGAAGCTTTTCCTTTTTAGTATCGCGGAAAAATTTATTGATGGCGTAGATAGCGGCCTTGGCATTGAGCGTATCAAAAATGGTTTCTACCAGCAATATATCTGCACCACCATCTACAAGACCCTTTATCTGCTCGTAATAAGCATCTGCGACTTCATCGAAAGTAACGGCGCGATAGCCGGGATTATTTACGTCCGGTGAAAGGGACAATGTTTTATTCATAGGCCCGATGGCACCGGCCACAAAACGATCTGCTGAGGACAAGCCATGCTCTGCGGTATATTCATTGATGACTTCCCTGGCAAGCTTTGCAGCGGCTACATTTATCTCGTAGGAGAGTGACTGCATATCATAATCTGCCATGGAAATAACCTGGGAATTGAAGGTATTTGTTTCCAGGATATTTGCACCTGCTGCAAGATATTGTTTGTGTATCCCTTTTATTATCTGAGGCTGTGTGAGGCACAGCAGGTCGTTATTCCCTTTTACATCAGTATGCCAATCTTTGAAGCGGGCACCACGGTAATCTTCTTCCTGCAATTTATGGCGCTGTATCATGGTACCCATGGCACCATCAATGATCAAAATGCGCTCACTGAGCAGCTCCCGTAATTTTGCATCTGTATTCATTACACAAATGTACAGAAATACTATTTCCTGAGAATGTTTATGGTGTGGCTACCCGGGTCAATGTTGAAATGGTATAAGAATACCTCTATTTCAAAGAACTCTATTTTCACTTATACATTACTGTATTTTTTATCGGGTTGTTCTTTACTGAAAAATGCCGCCTATTTTGGAGCGAGGTCGAAAATTTTTGTAGAACTTTTGATTTATTAAAAAATTTATAATTTATAATTGTCAGCTTTCAGCCATCAGTTTTCAGTTTTCCAGTCTGAGGTATTTTTTTAGTTTTCCTGCTTTTGAATTACTCTGCTCCATTATATATATCTGTTATTTTTGTTGCGTTATTTTTCCTTAAAAAATGCCGTATTTTATCCAACCACGGTTGGATTTTCAGGGTCGGCAGTTAACTTATAAAATTTAATGTTATGCATAATTATTGTGCGTGTTAAAAATGTATGCGGTCTGGCAGCTTGTAAGCGGAGGTATAGAACGTATGGATACATGGCCTTTTATTTATGTTATCTGGCAAAGGTAGGATGGTGTTTTGAGGATGGGGGCTTGTTGGTACCAACTATTTTTAGATGTGCTGTGGAAGCGGGTTTAGAGCATGTTATTGTATAAATAATAATATTATCTACCGCAGATAATATACAAGACAGGCATTACATTTGAGCAAAGAAAAAGGCCCCGCTGTTGCGGGGCCTTTTGGCAATGATCTTAAACTATTTAAAATTAGATTACTCTAACGTTAGCCGCGTTTAAACCTTTTTTACCATTCTGAACTTCGAAAGTTACCTTGTCGTTTTCGCGAATTTCGTCGAGAAGACCTGATACGTGAACGAAGATGTCTTGGCCGCCATTTGACGGAGAGATGAAACCAAATCCTTTAGTTTCATTGAAAAACTTTACTGTACCTTCTTGCATTGTTTTAAAATAAATTGATTAAGAAAGCACAAAGATAAGTACAAATATTTGATATTCCCAAATAAGTTTGAAATAAAAGAAAATATTTTCTATGCGTCCGTTACATCCTGTCAGCTACCCATTCCTGAAGCTTGCCTTGCGCATCAATGCCAGCTACCTCATCCACATTGGGATCCCGATCAAGAAACTTATTGTCTTTGTATACTTTTATGGCACACCTTATTCCTGCCATGCAGCATTCCACTTTACTCGTTTTAATGGGGTTTTGCAATGCATATCTCGCCCAGCCACCCATATAATATATACGCAATTCCGGGCTATTGGCGAGAAAAGCATCGATACGTACATTTTGGGCAAAGTGTACATAAGGGCAACCGGTGAGCCACTCAGCTAAAAAATCTCCTGCTTTTTTGACCTTATTATTACTTTCTTTGGGTGGAGTTTTTTCCATCCAGTTGACACACTTAATAATGTCGTTATCGTATTTATGATACCCTTCTTTGGAATCGAAAGAATAATCTGCCGGCACTTCGAAACGCTGCGCTATGACTGTAAATGCCATTATTATACATAGCAATATCAATGGAAATATCTTTTTGCTACTCATAGTGTTGATTTTAATGACAATGTACAAAACTTAGCTGACCACTTAAAATATGATTTCTTTAATTATTTTACATAGCCTATCTTTCTATACCGAAAACCACCACTTGCCTAGTCGTATCTATTGTTACTGACAATATCGAGCTTACAAAACTGATCGGCAAGAACTTTCGTATATATTTGCAACCAATTTATCAAAATAACACTTCAAAAAGGATTTTAAAACCCGCTTTTGTGTATATTGTTAGATGATTCTGCGCTTAAAAAGCAAACATTCCGCTATTTTTTGACAAAGAGTGCCGAAATATATTGCTCTAAGTTTATTGTAGGCGGGATGATTCTAATATTGCATATTATAGAGATAAGCCAGGAGGACAGATAAAACGGGGTGCGCATACATCTTAGAAAATTAAGAAAAAATAAACCTGTGAAATGAATATTGAGGAATATATAGAGAGCGGACTATTACAAGATTACTGCCTGGGTATACTTTCGGAAGAGGAAAGAACCGGGGTGGATGAAATGTGCGCGAAATACCCGGGGATAAAAAAAGAGCTAACTGAAATACAACAGGCACTTGAAAAATACAGCACCATATCAGCTTTAGCACCAGCAAATGAGCTGCAAAATAATATCTGGGGAACGCTTGAAAACATTAATAAAGAACGGCATGGCGACCTCAATGACCTGCCGGTAATCAATAAATATTCCAATTACAAACACTGGAAACGTATTGTACTACCCCTGATACCTGAGGATAAACACACAGAACAAATAAGTGTGTTACAAGCCAATGAACAGATAACCCAGGTGCTTTTTGTCAAGCAAGGCAATTCCTGATGAGACACATGAGCATGAGCGCGAAAGCTTTATAGTGCTGGAGGGGGAATGTGACTGTTGTATAGACGGGAAGGTAATACGCCTGGGGCCAGGAGGATTTATAGAGATACCGATGTATACTCACCATGATGTAACGGCAGTATCGGACTATGTAATAGCTATTATGCAGCGGATAGCTGTGTAGACCTCTAAAGGAGAGCGTGAGATATTTGCCCTCTTTTTACTCACAAAAAAGCGATGCTCCCGTGGAAAGGGAGCATCGCTTTTTTAAATTGACACTTCAATGCTCTAAAACAATGTTATACCAGTTATACTTTAGAATAACACTAAATACTCTGTAGAGACTGCCCTCATTATCCTACTTTCTTTTTGCTTCGCCAAAAAGAAAGATAGCAAAGAAAAAAGCGATTTTTTGCCCAATCGCTGCGCCACCGCTAAAGCTAAGGCGGCACGCGGTCCGCGGGCCAAAAAATAGCTCTACGCTGTTATGACCAGCCCTGCTCACCGACATGGCGCTGGAATTCTGCCTATCCTTGCTACTATTACAGCTTAACCTAGGATACGGGCAGATTGGAAACGATTTTTACATTCTATAAATGGATCACTCTTTATCCAGTTCTTTCTTACACATACTATTGGATTAGAGTCCAAAGCAGTCAGCCCATCTAATTACTTAATCAATTACATTGCTGAGTATTTCTTTGGCTTGATGCCAATATGCTGCTCAAAGACTCGTGAAAAATGACTAAGATTGGTAAAGCCAAGCTGATAACCTACTTCAGATACCGTCATTGTTTTTTCTTTAAGCAGCATGGCAGCCTTTTCCATTCGTAAGGATTGATAATACTCGAAAACCCCCTTACCGAAGGTTTGCTTAAATAGTTTCCGGAGTTTAGGTTCGCTCATACGGCCGTTTCTTGCCAGAGCCGCTACATTCGGTGCTTCGGCAAGATTCGATTGCAAATGAGTTTTGATTGCATAAATGGCTTTGATGTCTACTATGTGCATCGCTTTTGCCGGGATGGCCTCTCGCCTGATGAGTAAGGCGAAAGTATAACAAAGCAGCTCTTCACATTTTAATTTATAAAATTGACTTTCCAAACTCTCAGGAACAGGGCTGCATAGTAATTCGCTGGCAGCTTTCACAATTTCGGGTGAGATATCCGTTTCAAAAACAAAGTTGTCCTTAGCATTCAGGATACTTTCTGCAATAGGGTGCTGGATATTCCCAAATAATTGATTCAAATATCGCCGGGAAACAGCAATGGTCACGCTTCCGAAAATGGTACTGGATGGTATATCCATGATAGAAGAAACAGCATGTTTGCAAATCAACACATGGGCTTGCTCTGTAAAGAGTTTCTTTTCAGGCTTTGAAAGCGATGGCAAGACGCCGGTAAGCAGGAAAACGATATCATCCTGGTCTTCGGCCAGTTCATTTGTCCGCTCTATAAAAACGGCCTTATTGAGGTAATAATTACGAACCATCATTCGTAACTCTTTTCCCCAGGAAAAGCCTGTAATATATCCGCCGCCCTGATTTTTAGGAATATATATATAACGTCCCCGTACTTCAGCACCTATTGCCTGAGCAAATTTTTCCGCAATCCCCGAACCAGTATCAGTAATTGATATTTTCATTTACGACTATTTTAATATCTAAATGAGCTATTTTGTCTTTAAAAATAGCATCAATTTTGTAAATAGGTACGGAGATCAAAATAAATAAACAAAATATGCTATTAGAAAATAAACAAGTAGCCATCATTGGCGGCGGCCCGGGTGGTTTAACACTTGCAAGGCTTTTGCAGCTAAAAGGCGTAAATGTAAAAGTTTATGAGAGAGATATGAATGCAGCGGCACGTGTGCAGGGTGCAACTCTTGATCTACACTACGGATCAGGTTTAAAAGCTATTGAAGCAACAGGTTTGATGGAAACTTTTAAAGCCACCTACCGGCCTGGCAACGAAAAAGGCCGTGTGGTCGACAAACACGCGAACATTGTCTACGACGAACATCATGTAGCTTCCAGCGGAGATTTCAATAATGCCTCCTTTCGTCCGGAAATTGACAGAGGGCCTTTAAGGGACATGCTGTTAAACTCGCTTAATGATAATACCGTTGCCTGGGACAGCCAATTAAAATCACTTACCAGCGATGGCAATGGGTGGAAACTGGAATTTAAAAACGATTCGACGACTACTGCTGATCTTGTAATTGGCGCAGATGGTGCTAATTCCATTGTCCGTTCTATAGTTACGCCTGTTAAACCACTTTATTCCGGGGTGCTGATAGTACAGGGAAATGTTGAAAATGGTGAAACTGCTGCACCCCGAATTCACCACTTATTGAAAGACGGAAAGATCTATGCGCATGGTAACGGTATTTTTCTACATGTATCTTCTAAAGGGGATGGCAGTATAGATTTTTACATCAGCCTGAAAAGGGATGAGCATTGGCTGCAAACCAGCGGAATTGATTTTGCAGACCGCACCCAATTCCAGGAATGGTTTAAAAATCAGTTCCCGGAATGGGACAATATATGGCTTGAACTGATTGAAAATACGGAGTTGCCACCTTTACTGCGTCCGCAATATTATATTCCTTCAGGGCAAACCTGGGAAGCACAGCCGGATATAACCCTATTAGGCGACGCGGCCCATATCATGCCGCCCTCCGGCGAGGGTGTTAACCTTGCAATGCTGGATGCTTTGGAATTAAGCGAATGCCTTACCAGTGAAAGTTACGATGATCTTAGGTCTGCAATCGCAGCTTACGAAGAACCGATGCGGGCACGGGCGGTACAAGAACTAAAGGATTCACTCGAAATGGCGGAATGGATGCATTCTGAAAATGCGCTGTCGCTGATGGTAGAACTACTTGATCACAATCAGTGATGGATAATAAGGTTTGACATAAAAAATACTAAATATTGGAGGTATAACATGATTGCAACAGAAAAAGGAAAGATGATAATTAGCCCAAGCCAGCCCGGTATGGTACTGAAAATGCACGCCAAGCCTGGAAAAGGAAACGCGCTATTTGAACTTACGAATAGACTTCATTACATTGGTGACCCAGACGGTCCCGTAGACTGGCTACTCTGCAGAGATGACAAGGATTCAGATGTTTTGTGGGCATTTGAGTTTTACAAAGATGCGCCATCATTCGAGCGCCATTTCACTAACCCATCTCTTGACGGTGGTCATAATGAAGTTTTCGAACTTTTAGCAGAAATGCCTACGCGGGTCGAAGTTCACACAGTATTCTCCAGTTTTCAGGCTTAATATTAGATTATATCCAGTTGACCTTTTTATTAAAAAGCCATATCAGCTGGGTAAAGTAAGTCAGCAAAGTTTTTAGGTGAGATTCGCTGAACCGTAGTGCATCTCACCTAAAAACTATAATAATCTTAAAAGGGAGAAATTATGTCGGATTATTCAGAATTGCTAACGTCACCATAAAGCAGGTGAAAAGCGAGGTGGCATTGCCTGGGGTGAATTAATTTGAGTCAATCGTGGGAACTTTTACCTTTGACAACTCCTGTTGTCGTATCTACCACAGCCTTGAGGCACCATCAATGGCTCGGGGTTCACGATACTATCATCACTCCTTTTATAGTGTATTTTTAAAGTCTATTTGGTATAAGACATCTTCGTGCGAAGTACGGTAACCAGCATCCATACGAGCTTCAGCTTCTACCAAATCCTTATTATACTGCTCAATGGCCTGACAATGAGAAGATGCATCCTTTATTTTTTTGCATCCACATCACATTTAGTTTTACTACTATCTTTTACCATTCTTTTGACATTTTCGTTATTTCTTCATGGGTATAGAAATTCCCCCTTTTTACTCTCTCCAAAGCATACAAACCTTCTTTATTATATTCATCCAAGCTAATACGTTGTTCCGGCTGTTATGT
>Ga0302185_10001769_pt1 | contig 14760 bp, 25 predicted proteins | sample II_Bog_E1_1_FD_200231 | JGI IMG/M metagenome (GOLD analysis project Ga0302185, IMG submission 200231) | Peat permafrost microbial communities from Stordalen Mire near Abisko, Sweden - II_Bog_E1_2 | ecosystem: Environmental > Terrestrial > Soil > Wetlands > Peat | place: Sweden: Abisko... | reverse complement strand
CCATTAATTATATAACCCCTGGTACTCATCTGGGTCTACCTGTTCTATTTAATTTCTCTAACTCTTGTTGCTCTTCCCACTCCACGTATTGAGGTGATTTGGGTATGACAATGGAAGATTCGTTTCCTTGGTCTGGGATGAGTGCTGGATTTCCAGAAGTAACAGTAGGTTCAGTTTTCTTTTCCAGAACGGTATCTTTAAGTGAACGTATCTCACTCCTGATTCTGTTGTTTTCATAACCGAACACCAAACCTACTATAAATGTTACTAGTGCTACCCACATCAGTCCAACTTACTATCCCTGTCTGTATGATAAATACTGGCCTTTAGTGTAATAAGTTGTGCTACTACTGAACATGCATTTTGAACTACTTCCTTGATTACCCAAGTAGGATCGATAACGCCTGCTTTAAATAGGTCTACAGGTTCATAAGAGTCTGACTTAAGATCTACTCCAAACCATTCTGACTTACGTAGGACCTCTGAGAGCACATCTCCAGGTGCATCATGACCTGCATTGGCTAAGAGTACCTTAAAAGGCTCCTTGAAGGCGTTCTGGAAGGCTAGAGGTTTAATCCTTGCTAGAGTAACTCCACCACCAGGCACGATGCCGTCTTTAATAGCTGCTTGTACTGCACAGATTGCGTCTTGTACTCGGAGTTTTACTTCCGCTTGTTCACTTTCGACTGCTCCACCAACTCTGATGATTGCAACTTTCCCTGTAAGTCTAGATAACCTATTCTTGAGGGCTTCGATCGTGACCTCTGATTCTGAAGTCGAGAGCTGATCTCTAAGCTCACTAACACGAGAATTGATAGCGTCACTATCACCATCGCCGTCCAAGATAGTAGTAGAATTTTCATTAACAATAACCTTTCCTGCTGCGCCTAGCATATCTACATCAAAGTCTGATGAGTTAGAACCTGGGGTAAAGACTTTACCGTCTGTAATAATGGCCAGGTCTTCCATAAATAAGGAACGCATAGCATCGAATACAGGTGCATCTACTACCGTAGTAGTAATAATACCCTTGAGTCGGTTTAAGAAGAGTACATTGAGAGCTTCTTCAGCTATATCACCTACGATTACTAGATCTTTAATACCAGCTTTGACAATCTTCTCTAAGATAGGAGCTATGTCTGTAGTCGTCGTAAGTTTCTTTTCAGTAATGAATATGCGAACATTATCGTGACGAGACTCAAGATTACTGGGGTCAGTAGTAAGATTAACATTGGTATAACCTTTTCTAAAATAGAACCCATCAACAATCTCATTATATATACCTACTCCTGCGAAGTCTTCTATGGTAACTCCACCATCTACACCAATTTCTTCTATTACATCAGCTATCATATCTCCTATAGCTTCATCACCTGCTGAGATCTCTGCTACGTACTTAAGTAGCTCAGAATCAGTAGGCTTTTTCATTTTATCTATTTGTTCTACGGCATCGGCAGCAGTCTCACGTAACTTGCGTGCGATCTCCATTCGGTTGTAACCACCAGCTTCAAGCTTACGTGCTTCTTTATACAGGTAGTAAGACAAAATTACAACACCAGTTGTTCCATCACCTACCTTTTTGTTGGATTTCTTAGAGGCTTGCTTGATAATAGCAGCAGCCATATTCTCTACTGGGTCTTTAAGAAAGACTTTCTCCACGTTTGTTACGCCATCATGAGAGACCGTAGGATCGCCATAAGGCATCTCAATGGCTACATTACCCGACTTAGGGCCGTAAGCAGTCTCAGCGACCTTATATAGCTGCTCAACGCCACTTACTAACTTGTTCTGGAGTTCGTCTCCATATACTACCTTACGACTTTGCTTCGACATCTTCTGTTCCTTTCACAAATTTAGCTTCGATGAATGCAAGTTTCTTACCATCTCTTTCGATCTCCGTATCATCTTCGTACGATTTGAAGAAGACTCGCTTTCCTATCCACTCCTTGTTACTGGGGTCTGCTACTTCTAAGCAAATACCTTGTGTTTTTGTATCATATTTCTGGTCAGTGACCGCGATGATATCATAATCACCTTTGATCTCAACGAGAATGTTTTTGTTCTCTGGTTTGAGCATGGGCTAATTGCCTTTCTCTCCCCACTTTCATTAGTCTTTCTAATATAGCAGAAATATAGTATAATATCAAGTATAAGGCAAACAGCCCTCCGCTAATTGGAGGACTTTTTTTATTTATGAACATGACAGTTAAAGACTTACTCAAGCAGGACCTACCTCCTACACATGCAGATGCACAGATGCGTAAGAAACACACGCTAGGTTCAGTACAGCACAATCTTAATCACGATGATGACCATCACGATGGTGCTATAGACAGTCTTAAGAAGCTTTATACAGTAGACAGTAAGAAAGCTAAGTCAGAGGCTGAGAGAGTCATAAAACAATATAAGACTGATGTAGAGGATGTCAGAAGGCTACTAAGGGGTTGGGCATGAGTGGTGGCATGGGTACAAGTGGCATGGCTATTAGTGGTGGCCCTAAGAAAGTCGCAGACTTATTTAAACATGGTAGAGGCCCAGATAGACAAAAGAGAAGACCACGCAATTCCGTTAAGGCAGTTGTAACATCTAAGCCGAGTGGAAAAACATGGCAGGGAAGAGACGTATGACAGAATCCGTAACAGAGAAAGTAGTAAGGCTTGAAACACAAATGGTAGATAACAAATCTCAACTAAATAGAGTGGAGACTAAAGTAGACAGTCTTATTAATAAGATGGATAATCTTACACTTCTACAGACAGAAGTAACAACAATCAGATTAGAATTAAATGCACTAAAGGCATCGCGAGCTTTGACTGGCTGGCTCTACCCGACATTAGCAGCAGGTGGTGGAGCGATTATAGCAATTCTGATTAAGATAGCATTAACTAAACAGTAAAGGAGTTTAAATGTTAGGTAGACTAATTAAAGCAGTAGTAGTAGCAGTAGTGGTCACACTAGCCTGTATTCTGTTAGGCTTAATACTAAATTCATTAACTGTTCAGATAGCAGTTACTATAGGTAACTTCTTAAAGACTTACGGAGCAGTAATCGGAGTCCTAGCAGGGCTGTGGTACTTTTTCGCTGGCGGAAGTTTAATAAAGAGAGGATAGGATGTATCAACAGTTAATTAATCCAAACACAAACATAGCTTGGGTGGATGGGATGTGCTTGAATGATGTCCGAATGGCTTTCAACGTAGCTAACGTAGGTTATCCAACTGCCATAGCTAACTGGAACGCCAGTACAGAGTTTAACCACCCTAACCAAACCCCACCTAGCAATGTAGCTGTTCCAATTTACTTTACTTACAGTGGCCCAGATGGTCATGTATGTCTATGGGATAACGGAACAATCTATACAAGCTCTGCTAAGGGTAAGGAAATATTCACTAGCATTCAGGCATTGATAAACTGGATGGATGAAGGTTTCCACTACTTAGGTTGGAGTGAGACTATAGAAAAAACACCAGTTGTTAAGTCAGTACCAGCTCCAGCGCCTAGCAATGGGACACTTAATTTAAGCAAAGATAATACCCCATTCCACTTATATAAACCAGGTGGCCCATACAACCCTAGTGTACCTAGTGATATTCTCGGAGTAATTAATCCTGCTGAATATGGTGGCCTTAGCTATCCAATAATAGCAAGTTTAGGAAATGGCATCTATCGTATTAAGTCTCAGATGTACGGTGTTGGGGATCTTTGGACTAACGGAAGTAATGTATCAGTATCATGATAAACGCAACTAAACTTACCTACTTTTGTCCTGAAGATGATGCTGAATCAGCTCTCATAGCTCAAGTACAATCAGCTAAGAAAACTATACGACTATGTGATTACTCATATAATCTAGAGAATCTTACTCAAGATTTAATCAGCCTTCATAAGGCTGGTGTGGACGTTTCTTTGGTCTTAGATAGCTCACAGGCTAAAGGCAGCACTGAAGTGCCTGAAGTGGCTCAGATTAAGTCTGCTGGGATTCCTGTAGTTATTGGTGAGTCTAGTGACCATAAAATAGTACACTCCAAATATGTTGTGGTGGATGACATTATAGTTTGTAGTGGAAGTTACAACTTTACTAATGTAGCAGGTCAAGAAGATAACTTCATGGACGTAGAATCATCCAGTGATAGAGCTACTGCCTTTACGAATAACTGGCAACAGGTTCATGACTGGATAGTAACTAACATGCCTTCGGGCGTATTTAACCAATAGGAGGTTATATGAATTTAATACAATATTTAGACGGTAAAAAGAGCTACATAGTATCAGCTCTAATAGCATTACAGGGCTTAATACCCTTACTACACGGACACCACTATGAAGCAGCCCTAGCATTTCTACTAGCAGGTGCTTTTGGTGGGTCTATACGTGGTGCAGTGGCTAAGGTAGAAAAGAAACTACCAGCACCTGTTGATACAGCTATTAATGCTGAGATCGCGAAAGTCGCTTAGTATTAGCTAGACATACTCTGCACCAGCAGATCAACTCTTTTCGGGTGAGATAGTCATGAAGACTCTCACCCTTTTGTCTGTCTTGACCCAGTTTAGGGATCATAACGTCTCTTATAGTGTGAAAGTCTTCAGGTAGTTTAGGATCGTCTAAGTGCCAAGGGCTGATAGTTCGCTGATTAGCGGTGATATGCTGTCCTTAAGTTGATTGTAACACTCTTCAGTGACATTGTACCTGTCGCCATACTGGAAGAATACAGACCATGTTTCAGGCCTATCTTCCCCTGGATAGGGGTTACTTAGGGTGTTACTGTTTGCTGTCACTGCTGGGATATGTTGAAGTGACCTGATTGTTAAGTCATGCAAAAAGATAATTATCTCTCCACCAGTAGCTAGATCTATAGTAATATATTTATCTTTCTTGGACTGTTTTGGCGTATTATCCACAGAGTTGTCTACCTCTCTCAGGATGCCATTGACTTCCTCGTCTACGTTGTTTAATGTTGTTTGAATTTGTGGTGTCATTTCTGTTTCCATTTTCTTCTCCTTACCTTAACAGGTCTTCTATTGGTACTTTGTAATGCTTTGCTAGGCGTTTTGCCCATTCTAAGTCACCTGTATATATAGTCTTATATATAAAATATATATGGGTCTTGTCTGGGTATATAGGTTTTAGGATCATTAAGCCGTACCTGGGCTTGGCTGTCCTGTGATTCATAATCCTAGCTATTCTTAGTAATTGATTGTCTTTAGTGGGTCGTCTGACGCTAGTATGATTGCCTCTTTTCTTTTTCTTAGGCTTTTCTCTAGCTTTCAGTTCCCAATAATGTAGTATTTTCATTTTATTCCCTTTAAAGACAAAAGGACTCCGAAGAGTCCAATTGTCCAGAAGAAGCATGCTACAGAAATAAATCTGCAACGCTTCCTATTATACAATTTTCTTCTTCCTTTTACAAACTATAGAACTTATTTTCGTTTAATATATCGCATTCGTAGAAAAGTGTGAACTGATCTAGAATGGTCGTCCGAGGACTTCTATTAAATAAATGACTCAAAGTCGCTGGTTGTGAGGCAGCAAAATCCTTTCAGTTAGTTAGTATTTAGGATGCTCCAGAGGGGGAGGTTCCAGAGCACCCATTCTATTAACTAACTAGTGGTGCTAACTTGGCTAGGTTGAAGCCTATTACGACTTCTCTCTTGTTTTCTTTTTCAATTAAAGTAACAGGTACAGTAAGTGCTCCACTTAATGCGAAAGCTTCTTGTTGTTTCTCAGGGTGTTCACTTAAGTTAATAGTGGTATACTCGACATCTTTACGAGTGAGCCACGCTTTTAGCTGGCTACAGTAGGCACATGTATTGGTTGTATATATGGTAATTTTCATAGTATTTATTCTCCCCAAGACTTATTATTATAGTCTTCGGTTTACTTGTAAGCACTCAGTTTAGTGTTGTAATATTGTAATAATTCTTCTAGTTCAGGCATGGTCCATTTCTTAGAGATGTACTCTAGCTCCATGAGCGCATCTACTCTTTCTTGGCCTATTTTCTTTACAAGGTTTATATAGTATCTGTGCTGTGCGCCATCTTCAAAACGGTTACATTTTCTACACTGGGCGTTTATATTATCTTCTAAAAAAGCTGTAGCTGAATGAGTAGCACGTATGAAGTGACCACCATCCAACTCTGCGAAGGGGAACCATCTCCTACAGGAAATGCAATTACACCCTCCGCTCTTACCGTTGCAGTCCCTTAGACGAGCATACAACTGTGCTTTTGTTTTAAGTTTCTTTATTAAGATTGTTCTTTTAGAGGACATAACCACCTATGTCCCCCTTAAGTTGATCTACCGTTTTTGCTATAGTGGTTGCTATTTATTACAGTAGTATTTTGGATCTAACATAGCGTCCAAAAAAAGTTTCAGGGCTGTTGCTTAACCACCTAAGCCATTTCAGTTTTATAGTGAGCGGAACTCACATACCACCCTGAGATTAACTAATTTTAATTTTATGTGTTGAACTAATGTATCTAACTTCTATTTTAGTTTTTTGCATACTTCTCGCTCACCATCTTTTGGAGTTTACTAAGCTTATGGAGCTTATTATCTAGGTATAGTTCACCTGTGGTTGTCTGGATTCTCATTTTTTAACTCTTCTTCTGTCATGACTACAAGGTATACCTGCTCCATGACTTTATTTAATAATTCAGCAGCTTCTTCTCCGCTGATTTCTTGCGTATTGAATTGTAGCTTCCAAGTCTTATCACTTCGAGATTCTACCTTCAGTAATTGGCCTTGTAAAACTATCTTCATTACTCAGATTCACCATTCTTTGCTTCTAACTCTTTCCAGTACTTTTTGTCAAACTTTACTACTCCAGAATCTATCCATAATTTCATGTAGTCTAAGGCTCGGATGTATACTCCTTGGTACGAAAGGTCGATCCTTTTTCCGATTGATCTTAGAGGTACACCATTAAATAATAGGTCGTAGATTGCTGCGTCTTCTACACTCATAGTCTGAGCTTTTAGAAGTCGGTTCTTTCTGTTGCTTCTCATGCCTGGATAATTCAGTATAGGTTTACTTCCCATTATGAGTTATCCTGTCCCTGAAGTAGTTTGGCAGCTTCAGTTACAATCCCTACAGTTAGGTTAAAGGATACTTCATCTAACTTAGTGAAGTCCCAACTAATCGAGTTCATGTAAGCGATCATCAAGTCCTTGGCATAAGCTACATACATAGCATCCGTGTTGGCAACAGGCTTGCTCGCATAGCTCTGATTAGGCGTGAATGGTTTCTTATCTTTTTTAAAGTACGCACCGAAGTCGTTATGACCTATGGTACCCTCAAGTATGTCTCCAACGCTGGGGGCATCTGTTTTGGGGGATATCATATAATCTACTGTGTCCTCGGCTTCTTCAAATCTAATCTTATAGATTTTCATCTCGCCATATTTAGTGTTTATATCTTTTACTACATCTGCTACTGCACCGATTGTATATTTCATTTATTCTCCTTAGCTCCATTTATTTAAATAATCAACTACATGTAGGGCCTTATAGGCAGCTACTATAGCGTTGGCAGCATTTCGGAAAGCTTCGGTTTCAGCCGTTAGGCCAAAGAGCAGGTCTCCATTAGTAGAAAGGTACAGAACACCATAGCGATCGGCCTTTAAGCCATCTTCTTCTTCTATCGCAAGATCATACAATGCGTCTTGGATAAAAACAGTGTTGTAGGGGCGCTTCCGCCCAGTGTATCGTCTAAGCCTTTTATCATATTGTTTTTCAGGCTTGCCAGTCTTAAAGTCTAGAACGACTCGTAACTCTTTTCCGTCTATTTCCATATTGAAACCTACATCTGTAGTACCACAATAGTCACCCTTTTCTGAATAGATTTGTCTTTCTGAGAATATGTACTTTGGTTTGTACATCTCTTCCCAACCAAGGAAAGACTCTATGCAAGGAGCCATCTCCTGCGTATACGGTGAGTCCTTTATAAAGTTTCGTGGCTTTCCGTTCCGCATTCCCTTTTGGGTTTTAATACCCATCTGGTGGATTATGTGTTCCTCTATCCAACTATGGACAGCTTTTCCTATGTCTGCTGAATTGTCTCGTGACCTACTAAAAGCTGACTTAGCTTGTTTTAACTGTGAGTCTGTAACTATCCATGCCTTCTCTCCCTCGTACTCTGGGAAGCTCTCAGCATTAAATCTTATAAACTCTGAAGTTTGGTTAGCAGCCCATTGGGATAACCCAGGCTTGTTTAGGATTTGTAGGATGCTTGTAACGCCAGGCTTTTCCTTACCATTAACTAGGTACTTATGGCCGTTAGGCATTAACTCTAATGAGTATTTATTTTTGTAAAGTTTCAACATGCTACGTGAATTACTATATCACGTATTCATGTGAGTGTCAAGAACGAATAACTTATTTGTTCATTTCCACAGTACTGTCTAAGATGCTTCTCAAGTACTCTGCATCTCTTAAGTCCAACTTGATGCTGCTATGTTCATAACGTATAACAATTTCAGTGGACCTTCCTGTATCGTCTACAACGATCTTTAAAGGTGTGCGGTTCTTAGACCTATCTTTAAGTATAAATTGTTCCATTATTCTGACTCCTTTAACATTATTGCTAAGTTTGATATTAACCATTCAGCTTTTTTACGACTCATATATACGTAATCACCAAGATTATTTTTTATTTGAACTGGATCTCTGGTAGGATCATTGTTAACCTCAACTGTTAACGTGTTCGGCCCCTTGCTGGTGCGCGTACGGATTGTTATTACCTGCTCTGAAGCTGTTAGATTTGCTCGGTTTTTCATAAATCCCCCATCATGTCTTTAATTTCTAACAAAAGATCTTTAAATTCGCTCTTGGTCATACTTACAAAAGAATAAGGTTTCTCCGCATCTGATATACTTATCTTCCAAGGGCCTTTATCGTAACTTACAAGTCTAATTCTCATAGAGCCTATTTTCCTGTATTTATCGACTGTGACTTTGTTAATATATACAACGTCCTCTACTGGCTTTTTAGTTACGTTTGTGTTCTTACTTTTCTTCCTTAACATCTTAAATCCTTTCTTTGTTGTTAATTACACAACTTATTTATGTGCTGTCAAGATTGACGGCTTTTCTATATTTCATTATAATCTCTGTTTAAGAGGGAATTGAGGAAATAACTTACTCCGAGATTCCCGATAGATACTAGTCTTACCAATATACCTCTGATTTAGGATCTGGGTTAGGGCATATGATAAGTCCTGTACTTTCTCTTAACCATACTAGCCATAGTTTCAATGAACTTATGTACTATCCTGACTATGAGGGCTATGATCCCCACACAGAGCAGCAACATAGCTGATATCAACCAGAGAGCGTTTTCCTGGTTAACCATTCTTCTTAAGTCCTAGCTTTTTGATTTCCCCAGCGGTAGCGAACCTCGGCGTTACAGAGAACACTTCCTCGAACCACTTAGGTTGATCTTCTACCACATTTTTCGTGTAGTATGTGTCGCTTACGTAGTACGCGTTTTTTACCTTACTACCTGAATACACAGAGTATATTGAGTATATTCCAGATTCTGGAGACTTTTGATATAGGATTGCTCCCTTCTTGAGTTCAGGTGTTTCTTTAACTGTTCTAAATATTCTTGACTTACTTTCTGCTTTCATCTTTTTCTTCCTTTCTACTTTTATAAAATGTTCTCTGTTCATGTATCCTATAAACTTGTGTGTTTTAAGGCTTCCAACTCCTAGCATGTGATCCTGTACAGTACTTACATAGTATGTTTCTCCTTTTCTGCAAGTACCGTCTGTTGAAACTGCTTTTACTAAATCCCCTTTTTTCATATTACTTACCAAAGATGATCAAAGACGCTACTAAAAGTGGATCTACGAGATATTACCATTCTGTCTTGTTCTGTAATTTGTTGTAAGGCTTCTGTCATAGATAGTTTGGGTGCAGTAACTGCAGCAGGCTTCTTATTGAGCCTCCAAGTGGGTGAGTCCGCAGCACCGCTCTTTGCAACATTTACGTCAAAATCGCTTGCCTTATACTCAAAACTCATCTTGCCTATACGATCAGCCCATTTAGCGATTTCTTCTTTATGGATTTCATTCTTGTATAGAGAGTTTATCTTAACTGACTTATCGTCAACTAAGCATAGGATGTTTTCCTTACTAGCTTTCTTTTTAGTGATTATCCTGTATAATCTAGAACGCGAGCTTTTGATTATAAATGGGGTCTTTTGATCGTAAGTACCGTATCTTATTAAAGTTTTAAGATCTCCCAACTCTGGGTCTGCTATTTTTGCTTCTATTCTTTTCATGCTAAATCCTCTCTGGGAATTTGTGTTATTAATGATGGAGTTTCCTCTATCTTATGTTTCTTTCTAAGTAAGTCCATAAAGCTACTCTTTGGTATTACTTCCTGGATACTTACTACTGTGCCTTCTCTAACAGTTCTATTATCATTATTGAGGTCCAATATCTCATCAACAGTATCAGTATTAATGGGCGAGTAAAAATGTTCCTGAATGTCGTCAAAGGCTTCTTTGTTCTCTTTTTTGGCTTGTTCAACTTGCGCCCTAACTTTCTCAGTAATATGGTCAGCAAAACTTTGTTCTTTAAGTGGGAGAACTGTTTGAAGACTTTCTTCTTCTGATGGCGAATCTTCCCACTCAGTAGCTTGTGCGCTGGGATTCGTACTTTTGGGATCTGTCACAAGGATTGCTATACCCCCTTGTAGGAGCATGATCTCCTTCCAGTTCTGTATTGAGTATGGAGCTTTGTGTAATTTCTCCATAGCGTCTTTCATATTCTGTATGGCTGCGTAGATGTGTCCCTCACAGTCATTAAGATATTCCATACATATTGCATTGAAGTCTTCTCTAAGGTCCTTAATGTCCTCGTAGAATCTAGATTGCTTTATGTATTCACTGTCCACTTGTAAGGTTTCACCAGCTTCCTCAACTGCACTTTCGACAAACTGTCTAGCGGTTTCAGTCGGCGTTATTACCTTCTCACTTCTGAATGGGCCATTACCCATCCTAGTATGATTTTGGTAGTTATGCTCAGTAGGCTCACTAACGTTAGCTGGTATATTTTTCATTGGTGCTATATTGCTAGTTTTTCCAGATGACATAAGAGATAGCATAAATGGTACTTTTTTCTCTACTCTAGTAGAATACTCAAAAGAGTGAAGTACATCGGATTGGATCAGCTCTGCTTTCTGACTGATTTCAGGCTTAGATACAATGACTTCCATTTTTTTACCACCTACCTTATATAGTGGACTTGTTATAGTATTTCTAAAATAGTGGAGCTTATTCTTATTAGGATCATCCTTGTGTTTCTCAATACAGATGAATGCTACACTACCGTAAGCATGTGGCTTGTCTTGTTTACCTTCAAGAGTAAGAGCAATGTCCCACATTAACGCCTCTGAGTCATTGAATCTTCCATCTGGTTGCCTTGAGGTGTACTCAATGGGGTTATCTTTATATTTAAACTCGTGAAGCTTCATTAACTGGTAAGCATTATTAACTATTCCGTTATGTATGAAGATGTATTCTGTATCACCGAAATAGTCTTTTGTAGTAAATGGATGAGCTGCATTCTTTACATTGTCAGTGCTCGTAGGTATTCGATGATGGAATAGAATCTCACTACTTTTATGAGTCCTAAGCCACTTTACTATTCTTCGCTCTGTAGTTTCTTTAATAAGATGCTGATGCTCACCATCATATATCCCGAAACCATCTATGCCTCTCTCTTTTTGGTTATAGTACTGTTTTAATATTCTTTTTGTAACAGAATGATAGACTGGGCGACCATCTCTATTCATTTCTGTATTTCGTGCATACAACAGTCCGCACATATTTTTCTCCTTAAATGTTTATTACTTTTGATACGTTTCTTAGAGCTAGTTTCTTCTTTTTGTTTATATATTGATCCTTTCCTTCTTTTAGAATACTTAATTCAGGAATACACGCTTTCACGTATGAAATGCTTGTAGGGTAACTTTGTTTCAGGGTAGGATTTTCCTTTACTCCCTCTTTATATTCAGCCTTGTAATATTCTTTAAGTTCGGCAACGCTTTTGCGTTCAGCATGAAACTCTTTAGCGTACAAAGTGTCTTTAAGTGCATCACGTTCACGAATTTTAGCTAAGTTAAGGTCATAGTTTCGCTCTCTCTTTAGTTGAGCAATTGTCTTATAAGAAGGTTTAAGAACTCTAATTCCAGCCATAAGTGCTCGATATTGAATCTCATTCTTGAAGAACCTATCTAGACCATAGCCATCCTCGAATCCAAACTCTCCAATCTTATTAAAGAACGAGTGTTTTTGGTATCTGTATGAGTAGTATTTAAGTGTATTAGCTATAACACAGAGATTATCTAGAATAGCTTCAGGTCGTTGGTAACAAGTCTCGAATACTCGGTATTCAAAGATTTTGTGACCTGCATTAATAGCCGAATATTTGTCAGAGCTAATCTTAGGCTGTCTATAACCTAGTGCTCGTGATTTGTCATCAGGACTAGCAAGGAAGAAAAGAGCAGGCATGAGGTGAGTCATTGACTTCACAAAGTTTTTATATCGTCTTGAGTCTAAATGATTGCCTCCACCTGGATATACCCCAGTAGGACTATTTAAGATGGCAATGTGCATACCTGAACCGTTGGTTAACATTCCACCGCCGATGTCTTCAGCTAGTAGATTAAAGGCTTTGATAAATTCGATAGCGTCCCGAACATACTGTATCGGCAGAGTAAAGGTAAATTCGGTGTCTCCGTCTGCATAAGTCTTAGAGAAAATAAGGTGATCTCGTGCCTTCTTAGATACATGGTCTAGAATAAACCTTTGACAGTACGCGTCATCTCTCTTTTTACCCTGGACAATGATTTGACCTTTACCATCACATGGAACGCAGACTATGTAGCCTCTACCATCACAAGTAACACAATCTTTAATTAATCCTTCACATTTGCAGATTGTTTCCATACGGCCAGAACAACTAGAACAAGTTCTTGCACCAGGATTGTATCGGCCTAAAAATGCTTCTAATTCTATCTTTATCGCAGTGCCTTTGTATGGACACTTTTTTATAAAGAGGATTGCTTTGTCTACCGCTTTTTCACGGTCACGATTATATTTATAGTTAAAATTAAAAGTATTTTTTTTCATATTTGCCTTTTTATTAATTTGGTGTTAGTGACAAGCCATCTACGTGGAGATTTTTTCACCCCTAGGGGGGACTCATCACTAACATATAACCAATAAGATTGTCTAGGATTAAGCCCGAGGGCAACAAATTTACTGTTTGCGCTTATCCTCCTAGACTGATTGAGTAACCTGTTCCAGCACCACCAATGGTAGTACTAGAAACTGGCGCAGAAATAAGGTAAGTTGTAAACCCGAAAGTATACTTCTAGCGAATTTCTACTGGTTAGAATATAGTTGGTCAATGCTACCAACATGTTCAATTTTATTTGGCCGAGATATATTGCCCTATAAACTGTTTCCTAAAAGACGTACTCATGAAACGTCACTACGCGAAATTTTTTCGTCTAGCAAGCTAAATTAGTTCGATTTCGATGAGGAGTGGTTGTTTAAACTCCAATAAGGCATTTTTATACTCTTATATATCTTTTGTATTAGTCTACTATTGCCTAGGGCAGAGAGTATGAACAATCTAATACTCTTCATATTACTACGAAGTTGTGTTTCTCTTACACCATATATTCTAACCTCTCTATATATAACACTAACGGTAAACCGAAATTGAATTATATATAGAACAGGTTACTCAATTGTAAAAGTTCAAAGTAGAGAGGAGAGGTCAGGCAAGTTTCGTTGCCGTACGACCCCACCATAGCTAATGGACTCTCTACCGATAAGGAATCTAACATAGACTCTGATGTCCTCCCTAATGAAAAGGAGGCTCTTAAGTTCCCACAAGATGTGGGTGTGAAGTGGTGGGGTTACTGGTAAATAGTTGAGACTCATTACCGCCTACTCGATGGAGGTGATTCCACTACTACTAAGCATTTATTCCGTGCTACAGCCCCAGAAAAGCGAAGTGATAGCTCTTTCGTGTAACCCGAGCTAACTGGTGTTAGCTGCCGAAGATGAAGGTTTCACCGTTCGCACAGATCGTTCAAACTTTGTTTTTTGTTTTATAACAATCATAAGCCCAATGAAGTTTTAGATAAAATGGCGCTTCTTATTCAGGGAAACGGAGCATTAATTAAATGACTTTTGCTAATTGGTGAATTTTTGTATTTATAGTAGCTACCTACTAAGATTTGGATACAATTTCATCTTGGCTATTGATGATCCGCTTTGGAGACTTCTCATCAATCTATGTTAATCGCTATTGGCTGCTACTGCATAATGTCAATATTGACTAACACTACGAACTATAATACTATGGGAGTAGTTTTGTCAATAACAAAGAACAACAAATGTATTCAAAACTGTGTATAACTTTTAAAGAACAGAGGAAGCATGATATTAAGTAATAAAAAAACTCGTAAGTCTGCACGAGTATTAAACGAAAAATTAGAACAATTAAATTACTCAGGCATTATAAATTTTGGTAATGGACACCTAAATACTTACTACCCAGACATTATAAATAAGCCAGAAGCAGTAGCCAAAGCAGTTAACAAGTTACAAGCCTTGCAGATATTTGAAGAGAATGGTTTAACTACTACTCTTATTACAGAGGACGAGGCACGTACAGCCGTTCTAAGCGGTTTTAAAGCAGTAGGCCGTAAAACATACCATTCTAAAGGCCGAGGCATGTA
>Ga0302185_10001766_pt1 | contig 14797 bp, 7 predicted proteins | sample II_Bog_E1_1_FD_200231 | JGI IMG/M metagenome (GOLD analysis project Ga0302185, IMG submission 200231) | Peat permafrost microbial communities from Stordalen Mire near Abisko, Sweden - II_Bog_E1_2 | ecosystem: Environmental > Terrestrial > Soil > Wetlands > Peat | place: Sweden: Abisko, Stordalen... | reverse complement strand
CTCCCTGGCTGCGGCCGGGAAGTGCGCGTCTTCCGCCACCCACCTCAGCGGGCCTGTTCCTGCCCGCAACTCCGGCCCTTGCCGAACAGCAACAGCAACAGCAAAAACCCTTCCTAAGGGGCTCCGCCCCTCGCGCCCGCAAGCCACTCCCCAATCTTCCGCGCTTCGCTTGTGCAGACCTCCGCTGCGCTACGCCCTTTCCACTTCCGCTGCGCTCTCGTTCCAAGGGTGGGGATACCCCTCGGCTTGCAGTTGCTACCCCCGCAGGCGTGGGCCTGGGCCAAGGCGTTGTTGTGTGAACAACAACAGCACGGCCATTCAAGAGCAACGACAAAGGAGAAACACCCATGAGCAGCGTAGCCATTAGCACCGCAAACACCGTCAACACGTCCACCCAGAACCCCAAGCAGCCGCAGCAGAAGCAGACCGCGAAAGAAGTAATCGCGGCGAACGTACAAGCCCTGATCGAGCAATTAGAGCAGGGACACAGCGAAGGACTTACCGCCTATCTAACTGCGATGGGCAGATTTCACAATTACAGTTTCGGCAACATTTTGGAGATTGCACGGCAGAAGCCGGATGCAACCCGCGTTGCTGGCCTTTATGCGTGGAACCAGCTTAAACGGAGAGTCAGGAAGGGAGAGCGCGGCATCCGCATTCTTGCTCCGGTGATTGGCATCAAGCGCAAGAAGGACACAGAGGCAGAGAAGGACATCCGCACGCAGAATCAAGCCGTGTTGGTTGGGTTCCGTTCGGCCTATGTCTTCGACGTGAGCCAGACCGACGGTGAAGAGCTTCCAGAACTTTCAACCAAAGTAAGCGGCGATGTGGGCGAACGGCGGGAACGGCTAATCGACTTCATTATCGCTCAGGGGGTTGAGCTTGAGTTCAAGGAGTCCATCGCCCCCGCGTTGGGAGCCAGCTATGGCGGGAAGATCGTCTTGCTCCCCGGCCAGTCCACCGCCGAAGAATTTTCGACTTTGGTCCATGAACTCTCGCACGAGATGTTACACAAGGCCGACCGTCGCACCGCAACTACCAAGACAGTACGCGAAACCGAAGCCGAGGCAATTGCCTTTGTAGTGGGCAAAACCATCGGCCTCGACACTGGCCACGTATCGGCGGATTACATCCACCTGTACCACGGCAACGCGGCACTCTTGGCCGAGAGCTTGGAGGTTATCCAACGGACCTCCGCCGTCATTCTCTCCGCGCTTGAAACACCCGCAGCGGAAGAGACGCAAGAAGCGGAACCGGAACTGGCGCAAGCCAGCTAACCAAATCTTTTCTGCGGCGGGCGGCCTCATGCCGTCCGCTCCACCATCACCAGAACACCAACCCGCTTAAGGAGAGCAACTATGAACCCGAACACCACCACCGAGTACCGCGACCTTCCCCTTGCCGTCCTCACCGAGTCCACCACCAACCCCCGCCGCATCTACGACAATGCCGCTCTCAATGAGCTTGCAGAGAGCATCCGCGTTCAAGGGGTACTTTCGCCCTTGCTTGTGCGGCCTTTGAATGAACGCGGCTTCGAGATCGTTGCCGGAGCGAGGCGCTACCGCGCCGCGCAGTTGGCCGAGGCCGAAACCGTCCCCGTTCGCATCGTCAACCTTACGGACGCCGAAGCATTGGAGGCGCAGCTAGTAGAGAATTTGATTCGCGCCGATGTGCATCCGATGGAGGAGGCGACTGGCTTCCGCGCTCTTCTCAACTTGGAAGAGCCGAAATACTCCATTGAACAAATTTCAGTCCGCACGGGAAAGACACCCGCGTTTGTCGCGTCTCGTTTGAAATTGACCGAGCTTGCGCCCGTGGTGGTCGATGCCTTCTACCGCGAGGAGATCGGCACTGGACACGCGCTCTTGCTGGCAAAATTGCAACCCGCGCAGCAGGAAGAGGCGCTCAGTGCTTGCTATCAGGAGCAGTACGGCAGCGGCAACAAAGCGAAGCATATCCTGTTACCCTTGCGCCATCTCCAGCAGTGGATTGAACACAACATCCTCTTGGAACTCGCTTCCGCACCATTCTCCAAAACAAATGCACAGCTTGTGCAGGAGGCTGGTTCTTGCGCCGAGTGCCCGAAGCGCACCGGACATAACAAGCTACTCTTCGCAGACATGGGAACCGGACAGAAGGATTCATGCTCAGACCCGAAATGCTATGCCGCGAAGTTGGACGCACATATCCGGCAGACCATCGCAGCGAAACCGGAGCTGGTACAAATCAGCACGGCCTATGGTCAGCAGAAGGAAGGCAGTATCACGCTTCCCCGAAACAAGTATGTCGAAGTCCGACAGGAAAAGCCCAAGACGAAAGAAGAGGCCACCCGGCCGGAGTTCAAGACGTGCAAGTACACCACCGAGGCCATTGTCTCCGAAGGCAGCGAGAAGGGGGAGACCCGCACGGTTTGCGCCCAGGCAGATTGCCCGGTACATCATCCGAAGAAGCAGACCAGCACACACGAACCGAAATTGAATGTCGAGGAGCAGAAGCGCCGACGCGAAGAAGCACTCGCCCAGGCAACGGGACTCCGCACACTTGCGGCCATCGTCGCGGCGGTTCCGGTGCGGTTGATGAAGCGCGACCTGCTTTTCGTGGTCGAGCGGCTTGCGACATTGCTGGACGACCGCCGTCTGGAGATTGTCGCCCGTCAACGCGGCATCAAGAAGGCAAAGGACAGCGACTCTATCGGGAAGCTGTTTACGGCCTATCTGCGCCATGCCGAGGAAGGAGCATTGAGCGGCTTGCTGGTAGAGGTCACCATTCTCCACGCGGCCAGTCGGCAGAACGCCGCACAGGTGCTCCGCGACGCCACCACCGCGTACAAGGTGGACGTGGACGCAATCAGCCTCAAGGTCAAGCAGGAGTTCGCCGCGAAGGAGAAGGCCAAGCTGGCGCCGAAGTCGGCAGCGAAGTCCGCGCCGCCAAAGGCCAGAAAAGCGGCTTGAGGGCAGGAATCAATTCGGGGGTCTGCTTCGGCAGACCCCATTTTTTACGTGCGCCCGTCTTCCCGCCCTGAAGGTCGCTCCATGAGACCGGAGCGCCATGATTCGCCCACCCGACGGGCTTGAAAACGAACGAAGCAGAACGATACGCACATGATTGGGCCTAATTGGCTTGAACACGTGAGCATAGACTCCGTACGGAGGACTTTACGTGACTGGCTTTTTCCCGTCGTTCTGCCCAATCAGCTTTGCTGATCGTACGTGCGTAGGTTGGAGGGACTAAAATGTTGCTAACCGATTTCAGACCCCCCTAAGAGTCCCTGGCACCTTCAACTTGTCGAGGTGTCCACCAAACGATAACTGAACCTCGCCTGGACCGTCGAGCCGGCGTTCCGGAAAGGCATAATCCTTCAATGCACGACATCGTAGTCCCATTCACATCCATCCACACCATTGCACTAATTCTTTGGGGTTGCTACGGGCTGTTTCTGGCGACCATGGCAATGCTTGTATGGCTATGGCGGTCTCGACGCAACGTGGAGTCCCAGATAGCTATATTTGCTCGGACATTGGGGGAAGCGGCAGAGGACAGTGCACAGGAGCGGCGCAACGGGCTCGGCCTAGAACGCCTGGACATGATTCGACAGAACTGCGCTGATCTCAAGGGGAAACCACGGGAATGGTGGAATCGGATTGATGAGAAGATGGAGCCTTATGTCAGCCCCGAAGACACGGAAGGATGGTTTCTCACCGAGAATCCTCGTGTAGCGCTTCCCTTCGAAGTGGTAGTGGGGCGTAGCTTCCCCGCTGCAATCTTCGGGGCATATCCCGGTCTTCTGACAGCTTTCGGATTGATGCTGACCTTTCTTGCCATTCTTTTGGCCCTGATGAATGTTCATTTCAACAAGGGAAACGCAAGCGAACCAGTCAGTGGAATGGAGCAACTAATCAATGGGCTGTCAGGAAAATTCCTGAGTTCCATCATCGCTCTTGTCCTTAGCATCCTATTTACCATTACAGAACGCTTTTCAGTGAGGCGCATAAAGGAATCCTATGAGCATATGCTCTCGACGATTTCCAAGACAATTCCGTTCCTTCATACATCCAGAATACTGTTAGACATCCATAGGTTCTCCGCCAAACAGACGGTTTCGGTTAGCAATATCAGCAGCGAGGTTGTAGATCGTCTCACTAACGCATTCAATGATCGAGTTGTTCCAGGGCTTGCTTCGGGGATGTCGTCAGGAGTAGCAGAGAAGTTGCAAAATGAATTCCGCCCGACGATGGAGCGGATGGTTGGCTCGCTTGATGCTCTGCAATCTGCGATTGTCCGACTGGAGTCCGAAAAGAAGGATTCAGTGACCGGCGAGTTCGGGAGAATGATTGACATTCTGAAAGAGTCAATCGGCAATGCATTATCCAGCATGGGCGAACAGTTCCGAGAGGCTCTGTCGGGATCTGCGAAAGATGAGTTCGGGAATGTTCAGGGAACACTCGAAGCAACTCGGCATGTTCTGACAGAAATGAACGGCCAATTTTCTCAAATGCAAACGGCTCTTGGCGTGATTATCGCAAAAGCTGAGGAAACTACAACTGGTCAACTTGAATCTGGAAGGAGGCAGGCCGAAGAATTGAATGCCCTGATGCATGGACTAATGACCAAACTTCAGGAGACGGCGGACCAAAATATCAACAGTGTCCAGACTCAGCTCACGCGAGTTGTCAGTGATCTGACAGACAACGTCACGAAACTATCTGTAGACATGATGGACGCCTCCAAAGATATGGCACGTCATTCCCAAGAGTCTGCGAGCAGCATAATCGAAAAGACGGATGCATGGTCTGAGGCGACCGCGAAGCGACTGGAATCCTTGCTCGCCAACATTGAGAATCGGAGCGACGATTTCAAAAGAGCGAGCGAGGCCTTGCTTGAGGCAAAGACGTTCATGAGTAACCTTCTGACGCAGAATGCAAATGCTCTCAAGCAAATGCAGGATGCTAGTCTCAACGTCCAGACCTATAGCAAGGGGCTCGCAGGGCAATCTGATTCGCTGAAAGCGATCAGTGGTGACCAGGCAAAGGTTGCAAGCCAGTTGCTTTTGACTTCAGGTGGACTGAAAGCTTTGTACGATCAGCATCAGCAGCAACTTGGAGAGTACAGGAGAACCGTCGCTGAATACAAAGACGTTGTAGACAAATTGCATGAACCGCTTGCCAGGATCATGAAGGCCACCAGTGATGGACTCAGAGATTACAACCAAAGCGTTGAAAAGAACTTCAACAAAATCGTAGAAATTGCAGACAAGTTGGTTCCCAAAGCGGCCAACCTGCTAAGTGGCCAAATCGACGATCTTGGCGAAAAGCTCGAAGAACTTTCCGATGTGATTGCAAAGACGGTGGAGCGTTCCAATGGAAGACCGCGATAGTTCCGAGCATTTGAGTAGTTCGCTGACGGACCTGATGACCTCATTGATGGTCATCTTCATCTTGCTGCTGCTGGTATTTATCAGTCATACCGCAAGCAAGGATATGGCGCTTCGAGATACCTTGCTTGCCAAACTGCAAAAAGACTTGATACCCCAGGGGAAAGATAGAACACCTAATGGCTTTACGGATAAATCAATCACGCAAGATAAGAACCCAGACGCAATTCTTGTTATCGTGCCCAATAACCTGATGGGATTTGATCCTGAGAAATCAACCCTCAAGGAAGATGGACAGCAGTTCCTTAAGGCGTTTATCCCAAAGATTGCAGACATCCTTTGCGACAACAGCTATGGCGTAGATTCGATAGTCGTTGAAGGACACACAGATAAGAATAAATGGCATGGATATTCTGATGAAGTGAGCGTGAACAAGAATCTTACGTTAAGTCAGCAGCGATCTATGGCGGTTGTCGAAGAGGCATTGGCCGATTTGAGCGGCAAAACAACAAGACCTTGCTTTTTAGAGAAGCTGTCTGCAACGGGTCGTGGGGATCAAGACCTAGAGAAGACGGATGAAGATAGTCGCCGGGTAATCTTCAAGATTCATGTGAAAGCACAGGATGAGAAATCAGTCGCGCAGGGGTTGACGAAGTGATCCAGATCAACGAAGCACTTAACCGCCTGCAATTAGACCTCGGCGAGTTTCGCGAGTCAACGGTTTACCGCCCCGTTGATCCGCAAACATATTTGCGCCAGTTAAGTCGAACAATAGAAGAACTTGAAAAGAAGAGCGATAATGTAGCCGTTCCTAGGCCTATCCTTGATCCCGAAGAAGTGTGGGCTAGATGGCGCAAAGAGCAATACGACTTTGACAAACTGGATAGCCGAGAAAAGCGAACCCTCTGTATATCACCCGAAACAGCCACGAGGGCAAAGCTGGTTGAGGCTCTCAAGAGAGATCCAGAAACAATAACACGCATGACTACCTTTAATGGATTCGTGCAGGCATACTTCGCCAAGTGGCGAAGTATGGACAATCCAGAAGTCATCGAAAGACTCATTCAAGATTTACTCGAACAAGGCAGAATCCCTCGAAAGAGCAGAGTCCTTGATGTCTGGAGACGCTCCCTGTTCTTATTTTCAGCACTAGCGTCCCAGCGCCTGGCCGAGGTGATTACCCGCGAACGCAAGCCTATGAAGCAGGCCTGCGGAGAGCTCTTTATCGACCCGTCAACTTCGCTCATTGCGGATACTCACAAACGAGCGGCTGAGCTGTTTGTTAAGGGACTTATCTCCAAGCAAAACTTTATCAGCGAACCAGAAGCGGTCAGAGACTTCCGGTGGGGGTTTGATAATCTTCTCGGGGTTGGACTTCACCCTGTTACATATCGAGCGTTGATGAGTGATCTGATAAATAGTCAATTGCCAGCACGAATGCCAGGGTTTCAGAAAGCAATGGTGGAAGTCATACATGGAGATGAGCGGCTTGGCGATCCGCGCTTGGCCGGGAATGCTCCAAACTGGCGTACCGTTCCGCAAGATGCTAAGGAGAAGTTTCTTGCTTGGCTCGCGCAAGAAACCCTTCAGTTCTTCTTCGATACTCTGGTCCCAAGCAATGATGAGAATAGGAGAAGGGCGAAGTTTTGGCTTGAGTATGCAAAGAAGCAGGGCAAGGTCAAGGACTTTCAGGTGGCCGTGTCAGACGACGATGTTTACAGGATTAAGGCCAGCAGGGCAAAAACAATTCCTTCATACTCGCGAGTCACGGGAGGGAACACGAGCGCATTCCTCATGGTGTTTGAAGGCTATGGGAAGAGCTATGTTGTTATTGAGTTCAGTGAAACGGGTAATGCCGCTTATGTCTATACCAGAGAGGAATTCGAGTCGAGTGGGGTCAAGTTGCGGTCATACTCATTTCATTTGACAGACGACCTCAAGCGCAAAGGCAATGAGGAGATCAGGATTATTCACAATGGGGAATGGGAGTTGAAAGCTCGTAGGACTCTTTCAGAACTTGGGATTCGACCATGACGCTAGTATTGAAACAATTCGGAACCGAGGTAACACTGATCGCTGGCACAGACGCACTGTTCATCCTGAGCACATCCATGATTGATTGGACGCGGCCTGAGACATGGCCGCCTGATGCCTTGGAAACTGGTTCCGGCAGGCGTACGGCGTATGAAGTTGCATCCTTGCTAGAAATGGGGCTCGCTGAAAATAATCATGATTCAGCGTGTGTCCCGTATAGAAACTTTCCCGAAATCGAGGCAGAGGAGTTTAGGCTAACAACTGCCTTTGCTGTGCCAAGCCCGTTTCTACTCAAGATTGATCGATTCAGCGATATTGGCCGTCCTGACTTCAAGTACAAGTACCAATATCTACTTGGTGCACAGCAAGTTCCTCTGGATCGTTTTGGATTCTATCTGAGACGCACTTCCACCCAGGAGGTGTTTCTGCTAGATGAACGAATGTATTCATTACTCGAAGCAATGGACACATTCAACATACTTTCGCCGGAAGAGAAAGGGGCGCAGAGGAGCTGGTTAGACTTTGCGAATATCAAACGATGGGCTGTCGAGATCAACGCAACGCTTGACGCCACACTTCTCAAGAACGATGTAATCGTTCCATCTTCAATCGGACTCGATTTGTATGAGGATCAAGACGGTTCGCTTAGTTTCATCCCGACCTGCCCAGAACTCGAAGACAAAAGCGATTTTCGCGTTGTGTTTGAACGGAATAGTGGTGTTGAAGGCTTCTATTCCTTGGACCGTCCAGGCATGGGAAAAGTGCGCATCGTTCTTACCGAGAAGCAGAAGACTGTATTGGGCCGAATGAAACGAGTGCAGCGTGTTACTGGAGAGGTTAAGGAGAGGCTCAAAAGTGACCCTGGCCCTATCTTCGACGGCATTGCTGGAGACGTAGAGCTTCCGTATAGTGATCGAGTCATTGGAATTGGAGAATACGAGTTTGTTTCTGTTCCCAAGGCCACTTCGGATGAGGGCGCGATGTCCGGCCTCTTCGGAGATATGAAGGCAGCGGAGTCAAGCTCGGGCCAGCAGACTGGCAATGAAGAATGTGGACTAGATAAGCCTGCAAAGAAAACTCTTTTGATCGAAACGAATGATGAATTCGTTCGACAAGATTACATAGACGAATCTGAACTTGCTCGTCTCGGCACTTCAGTTGTCCACTATGAGCGACCGACCTCACTTTCCAGCGAATATGATCTCAAGGCACACCAGCGCGACGGTGTTCAGTGGTTGCAAACATGCACGAGGATTGCAGACCGCAGGGGGGTATTGCTCGCAGATGATATGGGCGTTGGAAAGACCCTTCAAATTCTCGCATTTCTTGCTTGGGCAATAGAGTCCGGCCGGTTTCCCGATCTCTCTCGTGCAAAGCCGCCTTTTCGACCGATTTTGATCGTTGCCCCACTCATTCTGCTAGAGACGGAGACTTGGCAGAACGAGATGAAGAGGTTCTTCCTGGATAACGGAGAAGTGTTTGGAAACGTATTGCCTCTATACGGGCCAGAACTGCGCGGATATATACGAAAGGATGCGGAAGCCAGAGAAGAGATTGTGGCGAAGCCGATTTTGAACCTTGAGCGCATTCAGCGAAATCAAGTCATCATCACGAATTATGAGGCTGTCCGCGATTATGAGTTCAGTTTTGCCTATTGCCCAAACGGGAAATCGCTTTGGTCAATCGTCATCACAGATGAAGCGCAAGAGTATAAAACTCCGAATTCCAAGATTTCTCACGCGATGAAAGCATTGAAGCCGGATTTCAGAATTGCTTGTACGGGCACTCCGGTTGAGAACAGACTGCTCGATATGTGGAATCTGTTCGACACGATCCAGCCTGGATTGCTTGGCTCGGCAAGGGAGTTCTCACAAGAGTACGAAAGCCGCCGTGACGACTCGTTCGCTGACTTGAAGACCCGCCTTCTATATCAGAAGCCCCATGCTTTCTTGCTTAGACGAAATAAGTCCGAGGTGCTCGAATTACCAAAGAAGCATGAACGCAAACTGGAATGTGTCATGTCAGAGGCAGAAGTACTGAAGCATCAGGGACTGACTGAAGGGTTAAGCGCCGCAAGGCGGTCAAAGGGCAGGTTGGAACTGTTGCAAAGATTTGCGCGTTTATACCAGCACCCGCTGCTTTTGGATGGTGATGGGGATGAGTTCTCAGTTCAAGAACTCAAGACGCAGTCATCAAAGCTCCGTGAAACTCTGGCAGTCCTTCATCATATTCGCCAAGCTGGCGAGAAGGCAATCATCTTTGCTCGACATAAAGCGATGCAGCGGATACTGGCAAGAGTCTTGAGTTCGGAGTTCAATAAGCCTGTACGAATTGTGAACGGGGATACTCCACACTCAGGCCGTCTTAGTAAAGCAGGAGGAGAAACCAGGAGCGGCATTCTCGGGGACTTTAGGAAATCAACAGGTTTTGACGTGGTGATTCTTTCGCCTTTCGTCGCAGGTGTTGGTTTAACCATCGTGGAAGCAAACCATGTTATCCACTACGGACGATGGTGGAACCCAGCAGTTGAGGCTCAAGCAACAGATCGCGCATATCGCCTTGGGCAGGTCAAAGATGTCACCGTGTATTTGCCAATCCTGAAGGACATGTCAGGGAGAATATCAAGAACTTTCGATCAGTTGCTTGATGAACTCATGGATCGCAAGAAAGGGCTAGCTGAAGGCGCGCTTCAGAAGGATGATTTTCTCATTCCACAGGAAAATGAAGATGAAGCAGGCTTGCAGGTGTGTTCTGGACTTGCATCGTCCATGAATCCAGAGGCCATCTAGAGCGATCGTTCTGCGCTGTGAACTGTAGCGCAGTCCAAACCGAGTTTGGAGAAAGCCAATCTGGCGCCGAAGCCAGCAGCGAAGGCCATTCCGCCAAAGGCCAGAAAAGCGGCTTGAGAGCAGGAATCAATTCGGGGGTCTGCTTCGGCAGACCTCCATTTTTGTGCGCCCGTCTTCTCGCCTTGAAGGTCGCTCCTCAAGATTGGAGCGCCATGATTTGCCCACCCGACGATCCTAAATCCCAAAGAGGCTTTAACCGTGAATTGGCACGAAGAGAATCAGAGGTCGATGATATCGACGTGATCGCCAAGTGCTTCTAGTGCGATATCTGCAACGAAGCGATGGTGCGTGAAAAGAATGGGTTGAAGATGTATACCGACATTCGCAAGAGCCAACAAACCAGCGCGTGTGCTCTCTTCGTCAAAGGTTGTAAAGATGTCATCCCCAATGAACGGAACGGGTTCGCTTCTTGTGGCGTAATCATCCAAATAAGCCAATCGGAGGGCCAGATATAGTTGGTCGCGCTGCCCCTCACTCAGTCCGTGTATAGGAACGTTCTCACCTGTGTTGCGCACGCCGACTAGTTGAGGTTGATCGTTCTCTGGATCGAATTCTTGGTCGATGCGTGTGAAAGCGCCACCAGTGAGATTCTGAAAGAGGGTTCCGGCTGATTGCATCAGAGGAGCAGACTGAGTTGCTCGGTGCTCCTCGATGACGCGATTTAACATGATAACGCTCAAGGCCAATGTGAGGTAGTCGCGGGCAGCCGTTTCCATTTCCACTTCCGCACTCTTCAGTTGTTGCAGTGCGACTTCTGCGCCGGAACCGGATTCTGCGTCGCCGAGCGCCTTCTCTTGGGCAGACTTATCGGCAAAGACCTGATTGATTGCGCCATCCTGTGCCGGAAATCCCTGAGTTAGAAGTTGAATGTCGGTGAGGGTAGCTTGAGAATCAAATCCGTCGAGTTCAGTGCGAAGTTGATCCTCTGGGAGGCCGTCAGATTGAGCGATCAGGATTGAACGCGCTGCAATGATTCTGCTCCGAATGGCTGTTGCTCGCTCAAGGCGTTCCAAAGTCGCGATGGGCTCACTTGTAAGCGCCAATTCGGACATTCGAGTTTGTACCAGCTTTGAATCCCGATCCGCATTGCGCTCCGCTGTTTCAAGGTTGGAAGACTCTTGCTCTACTTTGCTTTCAGCAGTCTCATAAAGGAGTTGTTGACGGGCCTGCTCCGCAACAATCTCGTTGAGCCGTATGGCCTGGTCAACTGGAAGCAGCTTCGGAAAATCAGGAGCAATCAGCTGCGTTAGGCGGTTGACCTCTTGTTCAAACTCCGCGATGTCACGGTCCATCCCGCGTACCCGTTTCATCTCGCTCTCATATAAAAGACGGCGTGCTGGGAGATCACGCCACACCTTCACGGCTGCTGCAACCGCAGCCAGACTTGCTTGACCATCGAAAGCGAGTGCTGCTGTAGCGACCTTCCAAGAGGCTATCCACGCAACTTCTTTCAATACGTGTGCCACTAAGTTTTTCTCGAACCGAGCCAATTCCTTGCGGGCATTTGCTGCCAAACCTTGACCGACAGCTCTATTATTCCAAGCGGTCGAAAGCTCCTTCAGGTGCTTATTTATCAGAACAAGTAGATTTTCTGTGGGGACAGCGGCCGCTTTCTCCAGCCCAACCTCAATCGAAAGATCTTCGAGAGCCTTATGTAACTCTGTTATCTGTGGACTGAGCGCAGCTACGGACGTTTCATCGGCAATGAGCGATTCACGTTGCTCTGTGAGGAGCTTGACGCTCTCGATCCAAGAGGCCATTTCTCCCGGCGTTCCTGGCGATGGCGTAACGGATGCCCATAGAGCCAACCACTCATTACCAGATTGCTTGAGTTGTGAAGCCGTTTCCGTCTGTTGCTCCCTGAGTTTAGATCGTTCATTCAGCTTGTCTGAGAGAGCCCTTTGCTCAGTGTTGTATTGCGCGACTCTATCGGCATCTCGCGTGGCAGCATCTGCCAGACGATCAGCCTCACTGACACGCGTTTCAAAAAGGTCAACGATCACGGGTCTGGAAGCTAATGCGATGGGCGCGTCATTGCTCAGAATCAAAGGCCGAAGTTCCTGCCAGCTTTCTTCTCGCGCTTGACGGGCATCGGCGATTCGATCTGCTGATGCTACGGGTTCACCGGAAACAAGGGCTTTGAGTGTTTTCTGTGCCTCTTCAATCGCCAAATCCAGCGTTTTGATTGCTGTCTCGGTTTGTCTCCGGCTATCTTCAATCTCCGAAAAGCGATTTCCTAGTCGGGCGAGGGATTCCGGGGTGGGAAGTGTTAGGGTGGCGAGACTCTCTAACTCGGGCACCGAAGGTGACAAACGTGCTAAACGCTCTTCGAGCCTGCGTCGAGTCGCGGAAGAATCACGGGCTAGAGTGCGGCTGCGTTCCAGGAGTTGACGACTAGATTCAAGTGCATCGAAGCGGGTTCGCCATGCGGCAGGGTCCCGCAGTTCTGAATTTTGCCCATCGCCTTCCAGTTCGTCTAGCTTCGTCTTTGCCTCAGAGATTGAGTCCTCTAGTCTTTCCCGATCCTGGGATAGCTTTTGGCCCTGTGTGATCAAATCTTCCAGCTCTGCTAGCACAGCATCGGTGGGCTGGGAGGAATCAAGGTGATCTTCCGCAATACCGACACGGGCGGCCAAGAGGACAATTTCACGCTGTTTACCTTCGGCATCTGACGCGACTCGGGCGCGATCTTTAATCGCGCTCTGATATTTTCCTATGTTGGTTTGAAGCGTTTGTACTGAAGCCTGATGCACGAGGATCGCGGCTTCCACGGTGATTCCGTCGAGCAATGCCTTCGCTGCTGCAAGAGCCTCAGCAGCGGAATCTCGCCTCTGTAGTGAAGTTCCTGATTCGGCAATCGCTGTGCGAAGACGAGTGATGGCTTGTTCGGAAAGTTCTGGAAGGTCGGAAAACTCCCGAATGTTCTCACACTCGGCATCGAGGATGTGAAGCTGAGGAGCTATGGTTCTTAGTCGAGTTAGGCGACCGTGTTTCGCTCTGTCCGTGTCACGAGCTCGGCTCAATAATGCCAGTTGGGATTCGAGAGACTGTAACGTCGTCCTCATCCCCTCAAGCGTCTCGGCCCGCAAGGTTCGCTTACGAATTTCTGAGCGGGCTTGGGTGTAAGCATCCGCCGCTTGGTCGAAGCGCCGCTTGTTGGAACCCTTACCTGGCTTGAAGATCGTTCCCGCCTCCTCATCCAACTCGCGCCGGAGGCGAGTAATTCCTGAGAGACCGGAGGCTGCAGCGTAGAGTGTCGCCCCGACCTCGCCTTCGCTATCAAGCATCTCCTCGGCGCCCTCACGGAGCTGCGCACTATTGAGTCCAAAGGCGTGCGAAAAGACCGGTCGTGTGAGTCCTCCTAAAAACGGGTGGAGTGCTGTATCGTCGAGTGGCTTTCCGTCGCTAGTAGAGAGAACGTTCTTAGTACCCTTGCGGCGCTTGAAGCAGATTTGAGAGAGGTCGCGGGCCTGGAGAGTTGCGCCCAGTCTCATTGTCTTGCCTTCGTGGAGAAATGAAAACCGGGTCTGACCTTCGATGCCGAAGAAGAGGTCGGTAATCCCAGCCAGTGCGCAACTCTTGCCCGTGGCATTACGCCCGTAGACAACATGCAAACGTGCGTCTGGCTTGAATTCAAGGCGGCGATCCGTAAACGAGCCGTAGCGCTCAAGTTCCAGGGAAAGAATTCGCATTTAGAGTCTCCCCCTTTGAGCAGCGCCGGAGCGGCTGAGAAGGAGTTCGCGAGCGTCTGAAATCAGATTGTGTATATCTAGGTTGCCAAAGGCCGTCTCCTCGGAAGAACCCGCAGGGAGTTTGCGAACCAACTCCGCAATAAGCTCTTTCGTTTCCTTCTGTAAGGCTTCAGAAAGTGCGATGGTTTCGAGCGTAGAGCCCATATCAAAAGCGTTTAGCGACGAGTTCGCGCCTGCGTCCACTTGAACGAGTTCCGTGGTTTCGACTTTCAACTGCTCAAGCCAAATATCCTGACCGCAGTGTTGCAAAGTGGCTTCAATATCGTCGCGTAGCTGGTCCTTTGCCGAGCGAAGAGCGGCATGAAGAGCCGTGCAACCACAAAGGTGAATACGGACGAGGAGCAATCGCGGTTGTGAGTCTGCCTCCGCCTCCGCCACAATAGGCCGGATTAGGTTGCTGAGAAGGTCGTGGACTTCGTTTGGATCAGTCAGTCCCTCCACATCCACAGTAACGTCGAACCAGCGGGCGCGGTCTAAGATGAGCCTCTCCACGGTGACTTCATCGTCTTTGACATGGACTAACAAAGCTCCTTTGGCTCCGCTCTCATGGATACCGCGCCCTTGCAAGTTGCCGGGATAGAGAATGTGGGGATTGGCGTGGAGCAGCTCATACTTATGGATATGCCCGAGAGCCCAGTATTGATAGCCCTTACTCACCAAATCCTCCAAAGAACAGGGCGCGTAAGGATCGTGGCCGGGGCGGCCATTGCAAGACGTGTGCAGAACGCCAATATTGAACCAGCCAGTGCGGGCAGCAGGGTACGATGTCGCGAAGTTTTCTGGGACTGCCA
>Ga0302185_10001765_pt1 | contig 14797 bp, 12 predicted proteins | sample II_Bog_E1_1_FD_200231 | JGI IMG/M metagenome (GOLD analysis project Ga0302185, IMG submission 200231) | Peat permafrost microbial communities from Stordalen Mire near Abisko, Sweden - II_Bog_E1_2 | ecosystem: Environmental > Terrestrial > Soil > Wetlands > Peat | place: Sweden: Abisko... | reverse complement strand
CTTCTGTCGGTTGGCTTAATTTCCGAACACAGCGTCCTGCATAACCAAAAAATTACACTGACGAAGTCTTCCTTGAGTCCAAAAGAATCTGCGATGCAGCCTCGCATCCAAAAGAACTTTTTGGATAGCTACTTGCTCATTCAAATCAAATTAAAAGTTATATTTTTTTGTGGTAGAGCTTGACTTAAGCAACCATAAATAATCATTAAAAATTAAAATTATTTTATTCTGAGCCAAAGAATAAATCAATTATTCTCACCCATAGAAAGAGGTAGGATCTCAATTACCTTAGTTATTTTTTTAAAAGAAAATGAAAGATTTTGCCAAGCAGCATAGGATAACATAATCTCATCGAATACTGTTTATCAATTAGACAAATTATTTTAAAACATCAGAACTGCATTTGCCAATGATATTTATATGGTCGATATTATAAAATGGGAGATACTCACAGTAGCAGATAAAATATAGTGAATATCAAAGTTTTGTGCTTATTTTACGGATCATCCGCATAATTTACAACTTGTTCTTTCGGATTATCTCATCCTCACCCTGGCCATGCTTTACTTGAGCTTTACTTTTCAATTTCTATATTCCTCGCTTGCATTAGTTAATTTGCTTGTATTGCTATCTGCTTCGCTGCTCATAGCATTGACGATCATCTAAAGTTTTTTGCCCCACCGCATAAACTGATCCAGATCGAGGAAATTCATTAATCATATCTAGTAATCCATAAAGGGCGCTCTGATAGGGACCGAGCTCGTTATCATAGAGTTCTTTTTCGATTTTATCTCGGATTAGATGTCCCTATTCTGCTGACAGCATAGACATTTTGCTCACAAAACTCATTTCAAAATTGGAGGAGTCCTTAATCTCACTTTTAATCTTCTCACCACTCTTTAAACTCTTCCTTGATTATTTTTTGCTTAAAGACTGCTTCACGAGGGGATTTTTTTCTGAGGAGTTGATAGACTTCCTCCTTTATGAATCACTATCTCTTTGGCTTCCTATTCTATCTTGAAATCGAAAGGATTCTTCAACCAGATTACTGTTCTCGCTCTTGTAATAGTTACTTGTGGGCGGTATAAACTCAATATCTTCCAAAACCATTTCCTTTTCCTTTTCAGTTGGGTGATTACCAACCCTTTCAAATTCTTAAATCACTGGATCCACAAATTAGGTGTAAAAATGAATTTGTGGCTGGTAGGAAATTTACTCCTTCTACTCACTTATACGCCCATTTTTTTCAAAACTTTCATTATGATTATGTTCCTCTTCGCTATTTGATTTTTTGCCTTCCGCATTTATTGATCGATTAATACTATTAATTCTGTTGGGAGTCAAGAGTCTTTATGTTTTTTTGGGAGAGTGAATCTTGACTTCCATACTTATTCTAGAACTACTCTCACTGCTATCTCTCTGTTTGGAATTGCTTCTGCGGTTACTCGGACTTTTGTTATTCCTCATCTCAAACTGCAGTCTTATTCTCTCTTTAATAACGTTTCTTTCCTCTTCCTCTCGCAGTTCGTTTTCGTCATGTTGTTAGTCATTTGTCTTCTCTTCTTCTTCTGTAATCTCTATGTTTTCAATGGGTATTTGCTCTAGTTAAAATTTGCGTATATTTACATTCCTAAATTTCGAGCCTCCTATTTATATTCTTTTGTAGCTGCCTTGTTCGAGTTTAGTCGGTGAAGCCTTATATAATTAATTGATAATGCTGTCCTCCAGCTTTTTGACTGCTCTATTATTTTCTTGCTCCTCCTTGCTGTTTGTTTTGAGTTGTAAATCTACTATATATTTGGTTCGGTCTGGAGAAGTGTTCTGTTTTCGATAGCTGTAGTAATTTTGATTCTAATTTTTCTTGAGCAGAATCATATTTTTAAAGTTAATGCGACTGCTCTCCGGTTCCTTAAATTTGATGCTGCTAAAATTTTAAGCAGGTGGTTATGGTTGCTTGGTTATCTCGGACATGAGGGAGTTATACTTATGAAGGTAGTAATTGGTCATCAGCTCCTTTTGAACATTATCAATTCGTCGCTGCCGGTCATTTTTGGACCCTTTCATCAATAAAATTATATTAACAAAATGAATATTACATCTCTTGGAGTACTTCAAAAGTTGAAACATTAAATTTATTATTTATGGCAATCCCTTCATTATGCCTACTCTATACAACATTTACAATTTGATCTTCTGACTTTATTCTCACTAAATTTCAACTATCTAATATATTTTTGTAATGGTTGATTGCGCAATATGACTGAGCAGACAGGTATGGACACTCAAGAAATCACTAATAGTCTATCAAAGGATACTTATTAGCACCATCTTTAGGCTAGTTCCAATGTTTCAATTTGCCTATCTTTTTTAGGATTAAGTTAGAATATTAACACTGTAAATTGATAACATCAATTGCTTTTTGGATGGGCTTCAAATTATATCCCTATATTTTATTCTATTTTAACATTCATAATGTTTGCCCAACTCTATTACTATTTTAATAATTGGTGAAGATGAAACATCACAATGCTGAAGCACCTACGAAGCGGCCACGTGAAGAGAAACATCCTCTCAACGAGTAACTCAGTGACAACGAATCGTTGGATGAGGAGAATGAGCTTACTAAGGTTAAAATTGGACGCATTCCCTACGGCTGGTATGATGAGTTCAAACACTTCGGTTACGACAAACATCTCCAGAAGGTTACTAAAGAGAAACAGAACGATAAAATCGCGGAGTTTATCAGTAAATCTGAAAATAAGGACTGGTGGAGGACCATCAGAGATTAGCTTAATCTCAGAGATATTAGACTCTCTGATAAACAACTTGAGCTCATTGATAGGATTCGGAGTGGAAAAGCAGCCAGTAAAGCCGTGGCTAACACTAGCTATGAAGTCAAGTACGATTACGACGATCCCTTTCCAATTCACGCACATCCTCCTTCCAAACGTAACTTTATGCCTTCCAAGTGGTAGCAGATGAAGATCAACAAGATTTTAGACGGTCTTCTTTCAGGTAGGATCAAGTGGAATCCTGATGAAGAGGAAGAGAAGGAAGATGATAAATTATTTGATGCTTGGGCTAGTGGAAATACAGCTGATCGAGAGGTCATCAACATTGCGCCTATGAAACAGAAACTGCCTGGACATAACGAGTCTTACAATCCTCCAAAGGAGTATCTGCTAACAGAGGAGTAACTCAAGTAATGGCAGGATATGGATGAAGAGGATAGACCCTATAATTTCATCCCTACCTCTTTCGACAAAATGAGGCATATTCCTATCTACGACAAACTCATCCAAGAAAGATTTCAACGATGCTTAGATCTTTACCTCTGTCCAAGAATCAAAAAGAAAAAATTAAATATCGATCCTGATACCCTCATCCCTAAACTGCCAGACTCATCCACACTCAGACCCTTTCCAACCTCTCTCAACATCTCCTACATTGGGCATGAAAGTGCCTTAACTTCGATTGCTACCAGCCCCGATGGTACTTACATGGCTAGTGGTGACGAATCTGGTCTCATAATAATATGGTAGACTAATTCTAGTAAACCTCTATTTAAAAAACAATTTGAAGAGCCGATTCTAAGCATTGACTGGTCTTGCTTGAATTTAATTGCCTTCTCGCACTCGGAAATAGTCTAGATTCTAGTTTGGAAATATCCTAAGACTATCAAAACTAAAGGTGACGACATGGTCAACGAGTCTAGAACTGCAGCTGTAGCTAATAATGGCTCGAACTGGCATTTTTATTAATAAAACACAGAAGAGTTTCGGAATGGATTTCGTATAAGCTTTAAATTGGAGTGTGATGCTACCCATGTGGAGTTTGAAAAGACAAAAGGTGATTATTTGGTCACAGTTTCCCCTGATAACATAAAAAAGAATGAAGTAATTGCTATACATCGACTGAGTAAGGCAGCTACTCAAACAAATTTCATAAAGGGAAGCGGGATCTTTAAAATGGTGAGTTTCTATCCAAAGAAGGCTCAAATTGTGATTCTAACTTCATCAAAGGCGGTAATATTTAATCTCTAGACCCTTACTACTGTAAAAAAACTAACTTCTGGAGATAACACTTACTGCACAATGGCAGTTCACCCGCTGGAGCCCTATGTAATGGTCGGCTCAGACACTTCCAAAGTACAAATTTATTGATGTAGTTAATCTGCTACGATTTAGATCTAAGTGCTAAACCTTACAAATCCATGACTTTTCATGAGAAAGCGGTGACAACTATTGCTTTCCATGGTGAATATCCTCTTATGGCATCAGCTAGTAATGATGGGACTATCCACATTTTCCATTTCAAGGGACAATCTGAAGAATTGCAGGAGGCCATAATACTTCCTTTGAAAGTGTTGCGAGGACACTCAATCAGAAGTATGGAAGGGGTTAAGTCGATAAAATTTCATCCAAAACAGCCATGGTTGTTCAGTGCTGGTAAAGACGGCAAGTTGTTGCTCTGGACATGACGAAAATGATATATTTTCAACTATAAGCACAATAAATGCTATATTACGTTTCACTCTTGATATATTTTTAATTAAAGAATGCCTATTAATAAAAAGTAAGTTAATGATCATTCGATGAGTTGCTCGTCAATTGTAATAACTAAATTAAAATTATCCGTTTTAGTCCTTTGATTTTTACGAAGAGGCAAATCCAAATGGTTCCCAAATTGAGTATGGTCGGTGCAAGTCACTCTTATATTCAAATCTTTATCATGAAGCATCCTCTCAACAGCTTTGTCTCTTAACTCCCTTCCATCTACTCTGTCGAATGACTGATGAGGATGCGAATCTTGACAGTTTTTAAAACACTACTAGCAGACATCAAAATCCTCACATTTCTAGCAATGATACCTTACATTGATAATGGGTTGTGCTTGGCAGATATCACACTTATAATCTTTAAACACATACTCCTATTTCTTTTATTGTAACTGGATATTTATATTTTCCTTTTACGATCTTCGTGTATGATGAGTTTTGCTGCGTTTTGTCTCAGTTAAATGTAATCTTTCCTGTTTTTCAGCCAGTTTCGCGCTACTCTTCACCTCAGTACCAACATCATTTGTAGAATTAAATAGGCCATCAATATCTAAATTCACCCTTGAAGCCTAGGCGTTAATTTTGCTGCGATTAACTGAGGCAAGAACATTGTCAAAAAATATATCATTAGATTCCAAACAGTTAGCAATTGAGGAGTTTTTCTTTTCCAATCTTTTGGATTCGTCTGGTTAATTAACCTCTTCTTTGGAATCCTGGAAATTATCTTCCCTGTCCTCTTCTTAAAGCTCTTGCGAGATGGTGTCAATATTATTGTCTTTAAAGGATTAAAAGTCAGTAACGACTTCCATGATATGAGAGGTGGAATGTATATAGGCTTTATTGTCTATACACTCATCGCAGAGTTTGTAATCCACCTTATTCTTTCTACAGGTCTTGCATTCCGTATAACAGTTTTATATTTTTCCGCTACAGTTATAGCAAAATTTGATCTCAACAGATGAATTTCCATTGATACAGTTGGATATACTAATGTTTTCAATGAGCTTATGCTCGTGTAAAGAACTCTTCACTAGACAATTGCTGCAGACGGTAAAGCGAGGACATTTATTACAATAGTAGTGATTAGCATCGCATTCTTTGTTGCAATAAGCGCAAAATGGTCGCTTCTACTCAACCTCCTACTCCTCTTCCTTGATCGGGCAAACTTGCTAATGCTATAATTTGCTGTCGTTAATTTTTTTCAAGTTAAGCTTACGCATCAACACCTCATTAAGGAGTAGTGCCATTGGATGAGTGCTTTGAATAAATTGACTGCCTCCACACTCTTAACAATAACCTGATTTTGTTCTATAGCACTTGAAGCACTTGACTTTGAAAGAAGAATTTTCTTGTCTTTCTGGAGAGGACCGCAGGTCTTCCCCCTCTCCATCTTCACTGTGATTGAACTTGATGGAGATGGCTACATCGCATAGATCTTAAAGCATAGTTTCTTCTAATTGACCAGAATGTTATGAATAATAGAATTCCAACGAAACGACTTATTCTTATCATAATGAAGGGTAAAACTTAATACTGGTGAAAAAAGAATGAATCCATCCAATAATAAAAATATCAATAAGAAAGATGATTAATGGGAGAAACCGCAAATTGCTGCACCAGCATTTTATGGTAGGCTGGAATCTATACGGACTGAGGCAACTATCGATAGAATTGACAAAGGTCATCAAGCAAAACATCGCTTTGAATTTGATGAACGAGCATTGTTCTTATTTATGACTTCTTTTTCTATTATCTATTTTCTACTTAATCGTCAGCTACAATTAATCGAGTTTCTATCTATCTTTATCGACTTATTTTTCCATTTTTGTCTTTATTCTTTGGTAAAATTATTGAAGAGGATTATGACTTTCGTTAAAAAGACAATTTCTTAGAAACTGACGATTTTGAATGTGGAAGATCTTCAAATTTGTAGGTATTTTCCCTTATCCGTGAAGATTATAGTGCCTAGTTTATTGGAACAGAGTTGTTCCTGAAGGAATCAGTCCGAAAAAGAGAGGACTAGTTGCGATTTGACAGCTGCTTGTTTAATTATTCGTTGAGTATCTTTAATTAAAGGGTTTCCTTTAGGATGAAGTCATCAGTTTGGGTTGTTTTATGCACAGGTGTATCTGCTGACTTACGTTTTGAAGTTTATTGACTTAGGATATCGCCGCCTTTTATTATTTTAAACACGTATTTACAGTTTGGACAACATACTTTTTGAAATAATTCATTCGGATCAACTTTTTGTTATTGCTTTAATGGAGTGACACGAGGACTTTTCGGCATTGGACTCTTAGAAACACTTTTTCTTTCCCTTTCAGGCGTCTTTTCAGGTGTTTTTCTGGCTTTAAACATTTCTGATCGAAGGATGATCTTTTCGTGATGTTTCTTCATACTATACTCTCAATGTATAAATTATTATTCAAATTTAATCTATGATAGCACATTGACCAGACAGTAGATCATTTATTGCCATATTTCCGCTGCATAAGCATATTTCCTGCTACTTCCTCGCTGAATCCGCTGTTTTTTAATGCTTCAATCGATTAAGCACGCGAAAATCCCATGTCGATTAGTTTCTTCAATTTAACTTCCATCTGCTACTTTTGGATTGGATATTTATTCTTTTCAATCTCTCCTTCAGAAAGGAAAGTTGTTGTGATTACTCCCCCTTGAAAGACAAGAGCGTTTTTACTCAAGTCAATTAGACACTTTGTAACAATATTCATACATTAAAACGACGAAGCATATCTAAACCGAGCAAAAATTCTGTGGAGTTGTTTTCGATTATAGTGAAGGAGCAAGTCAAAAATTTTCCCTCAATTTATATGTCTGCTGCATGAATTTTGCCTAGTATTTTACAAGAACCCACTCCAACTGCAGTTCCTGCACACCTTTTATCGACTAGCCTCATTAATCTAAATTGAAATAAATTTACCCGCATCTCTCGGCCAAAGATTGAGACATGATCGTTGATTGAGCACCTGAATCGACAAAGGCCTGGATAGGGACTTTGTTAATACTAGCCTTTATATAGAGCATCGTGATGTGTCCAAAGACTTAAGGGATGTATTCGTTAGCAAATTATAGATTTTTATCCACGTTTTATTGATTGATTCTTTCCTCTAAAAGTCTTTGATATTCTGCGTTCATCGGATCCTGAGAAAGTTCAACAAACTTTCTCTATTTTTCCTTTAATTCCTTGATCTTTTCTTCGTTTTTACGATGCATGAGAGTTGCCAGTCTCTCCACATCTCCCTTAGTAATGGCGTCTGCAACATCAGGATGCTACTGTGAGATTTGAGCAACTCTAAACGGATCATTTTTCATCTCATTTATGAGTCTTTGAGCTTCGCTCTTAAACTATTATACTCTCCTATGATTGAACTCATAACCTGCTTCTCCGACTGACTTTATCTCTTTATCGAATTTTTTTATCATGCTGGCTATCCCCAAGCTCTTTTTAGGTTTTGGTTTAGCTTCAGGAACAATGGATAAATATAGGAGGCTGCTAGCTGTTAGTCCTCTCGAAGCAATAGTCTCGGAATCTTTAAGTGGGGCTCCATCACAAAAAAGTTCTATTCTACTCATGGGAAGGCCGATCTACCTTATTTGATGATTACAGTGGCCTCGATCAACGCTCTAACATCCTCAATTGATTGATCAGGCTCCACTTCGATATTGAAAAAATTGGTTCCATCAGTGACGGTGATGATCATCATTTTAAATGGTTTTTGAATTCGATTTATTATATTACTTCCTACTATAAAATAGGAAAAATCATTAAAAGATGATGAGTTGGGTTTGAAATTTTATTATTACATATTAAAAGATGACTTTAACTGTTCACGAGATTTACTTAATATAGTTTAGTTACTTGTCCTGGAAAAGATGTTTTTTCGCATTATTATTATCTTTGGTCGCCACTACTCCCCTAAATTTGAATAGCTTAACAAAAATATTTTCCTATTTTTAACTGGTTTTCGGAATAATCTTATTTTTGATAATTTCACTAAACTTTAAAATAAAAAATGCTCGCTAATACAATAAATAAATTGATAAGATCAATTGAAAGGAAATAATAAGTTTGTCTAAGCCATGCGCATCGATCAAAGGCTGTCCCAAGAAAAAAAACGCATTAAAGATTAATTTTGAAAAAATCAAAAAACTTATGATTAAATTACTCCATAAAAGTTAAGAATGCAATACACAGTCAAATATGATTGCCAAATCCAGCAATCATCATCTCTTCAAAAGGTGGCCAATTAACAGATTTCACTGATGTTAATAATTTATAACTATTATCTTCAACATGTAATTTCTCAGCATTAGTTGAGCAAAAGCTGAAGTGTGATGATGCTTTGGAACTTAAACTCATTATATACTTGAACAACTTAAATTTATTTCTTCCAGAGGGTTAAAAGGCTAATTTTCATTTGAAATTAGAATATATTTTAGCAGCGACATGAATAACTTCTTCAAATCACAGGATTTTAAACGTGCTCACGCACTGCTTAAGAACAATGGCTTCCATAGCACTAATTTTTCAGATTATCACATTGCTTAAATTGTGGGGAGGGTGACAAGGTCAACTGAACTATTCACTCCGTTGCTCCAAATTTTACAGGAAGTTAAATTAACTCCTCTAAGAGTTCTAAAAATTCAATTGTTGGTTCAGCGTCTGCTACAAATTGATTCTGGCATGCAGGAAAACGACCAACTTTTTCAACTCCTTAGGCATCTTAGATAAAAATCTCAGACACTACTTAATCAAACTCCCACTACCCAAAAACTCAGTGATTCATAAGAAAATAATAATTCAACTAAAGATGTAACTGATTGGAGTGAACTGCTTTCTTGCAAGAATGGACCAACATTATTGTTAGTAAAAATTGTTAACCCCCTTTTTCAACTGCAAGAACGCCTCATATTCAGTTACGATATGGTCTATCGCCCACACAATTTACCCGAAATGGATTTGAACACATGTTGGGCAACAGTCAACCTACTCCGCAAATTTGTGGAAATCAGTTCAGGAATGGAAGAGATAGGTCGATACTACTTTAAAGAGTTCGCCTCAGCCATGATCTGCTTAATGAAAATCATCGACTGTGACATTCACGTATTTTATTATTTTATTTAGATGTTGTATCGACGAATTAAGAACTTCTTAAGCAGAAGAACTAATTAACTGGAGAAACTTTGGGAAATAGGCCATTTTTTCAATATGGAGAACGTGCAAGCTTAAAGAATAGCTGAGTTCTTGCTCCTTATCGAAGAACTATAAAGCATCAATCACCATATTCACTTACTATACAGTGGCAGATATTTTGCTACAAGCCTAGCCTTAAATAGAATATGCATGCCGTCTCTCTTCAAATATGAATTAAAAATTGAGTTGTTTTACTAACTCAAAAAAAATCATATTAAAAAGAACGGCCGCGGGAGATGCAACTCTGGGCGGGGAAGGTCAAATGAGGGGATGGAATTGGTGTAGTAAATATGATATTATATTATTTTGATATATCTTTTCAATACTATTTTTTTTTATTAAACTTACCTGCAGTTTATGGATTTTTACATATCATTTAATTTCAGCCATTAAAGTTTGAATTATTAATAAATAAAATATTAAAATCTTCACTTTATGCACCTTCAAACAAGCCCCAATCCAAAGAGTGGCTTAAGGAAAGTAATCTGGTCACAACTCTTTGCTCAGTATCATGAAGAATTTAGTCTTCATTCAGTTATTCCTCCTTTGTTTCGTAACCATAGATTCATTTATGGTTTCTTACATCTTTACTTTTGTTCTTATTATCTTTCGAGAATGTTCTTCTTCAGCCTTTTCCAGTATAATAATATGCATCGTACTTGCAATCCTATTCTCGCTTCTTCACTTCCTTATCGTGGTCATAGGATTTTTCCTCCTTGTAGTAATACAATTCCACCTCCCAGAAATATGATTCCTCCTTATCTTCCTTGCAATATTACTAAAGTCCAAAGTAATCACCATTACATTAAGGAAGTGAAAAACACTTCTTCCATTCTAAAAGCAAATTAGCCTGAAAACAAAAGAACTAAAGATACGATTTATATTATAGAAATTCCTAAAAAATAGGAAACTTTGACTGATATTTCTCGTTATTTTAAACAATTATCTTATTCAATTGGACACCTTCGAGCATAGTTTAGGGATATGTAGGGAAATTTGGATTTTAGTCTTTAGGGCACTGCTTTTGTGATTGATAGTCACATTATTATGACATGTGCGCATCTCATTTATGATTTTAAATCAAAAAAATACTGCAAATAAGTATTTTTCTCCCTCAACGGAAAAACATATAAATCAACTTCTGAGCATTTTTATTATAATTAACCACCCACTTAATCAATGGATGAATCCACTCTTAAATAATAGCTTGCCCTCATAATCCTTGAAGAATAAATTGAAAGTTAATATTTTTTAAAAATTGGAAGCATTGAAGATACTAAAAGTAAACCAAAATTGTATCTTGCAGGATTTCCAACCTATAATATTTTGCCCTCGGAAAGAAAAAATGTTTTTTATGCCAAAATGTAAATTCACGAAGGACATTTTCTTGAGGAGACTTATTATACCTTCAAATACGATATAACTAATACCTTTTTGGGGCAAAGTGGGAGCCCCATCTTTTATATCAATAAATTTTGTGAGATAATTGTAGTTGGATACCATAGTCACAACCGACGGATATAAGGATTTTGTTCCGGCATATATTTTCACAAATAAAGGATTAAATTTATTAAAGACAGAAAATAAGAGCTCAACAAATCGCATAATGTCGATTCTAAGGAAAATTTTTAAGATTAAGAGTATTAAAATGAATCAGTTATCGACGAATATGATGACTTTTATATGCAGAGTAACTAATAATAATCTTACGAATAAAACCTTTAAAAAACTGCTAACCTATAAAATACAATAAAATAAGCAGACATTATCAACAGGCAAATATCAGATAAAACTTAAGTATAAACTTAAAAAAATCAACCAGTAAAGTCTGGGCGAATATTATCATCACGTTATAAACCTACTTTGGAGATATAGTCACTAAAAGTGTCGCGTGTTTCAAATGAAATACCGATAGATATAAGATGATTATCTGAACTGTTTGCATAAACTTTAATTTAAATAATAATATTGTCTTTGTTAAATTGTTAAATTATCATATATTAATTAAATTTATTTAACTAATTTATAGAGATTAAGGGTATTATCAAATCTACTAAAATAAGTCATCTTCACATCAATTACATCAATTCCTATTCAATAATAAATTTATTTGTTGGTGCGAATAATTTTTATATCATTCTTATCCTATATCCTATATCCTATAATAATTTTATTACTATTTACAAAATGAGTAACAAACTATTTTCCATCAAACGTTCAGATATGGAAAGTTAGAGCCAATGTTGTGATTCCACTACGGCAGCTTAAAATTTTAGCAACTATACTGAGACCAATTTAGATAAAAATTAAAAAGCAATCTCAGATAAAAATAAAGATAAAAATAGAATTAGTTCTCTAATAGCCTTAGAAGATTGCTTTCCATTAATCGGAATGATCAGAATTAACTGGCTCAGCACAAAAGGAGTTTTGATCTGCATCAATTATGGAACTGCTTTCGCCATCAGTAGTCGACTTATTTTAACATGTGCTCACAATATTTATTCTTAAAAAAAGGATGCATATTGCTCATAAATATTTTTTTATCCTGGTGTTTCACATGAGCAAATTAGCAAATAGACAAAGAATTATAAATCAGTCAAAACTCTCTTTTTCAAAAACAAAAAACCTCAAAAAACAATGGCTCTAACTCCTTTAAAATAGGAACTTGCGATGATTATACTCGAGGAGGACCTCTAAAGCGAATCTTACTTGAAAGTTGGAACTGTTTAAAACTCATCCATTAAATCTGATCTATCAATTATTGGTTATCCGAGTAAAACTTACGGCAAATCTGTTGATTTGCATAAAATTCACGTTTAAAGATAAGTCGTTAAAGGCAAAATTTATCAAATTAAAGATCACATGATTCATCATACAATAACTAACACCAAAGTCGGACATAGTGGCAGCCCAATTTTAATTAAAAATAAAGAGAATGAACTCTAGGTAATTGGAATACATACTCATAAAGGAATGAGATCAGAATATAACTCAGGTTTATTTTTTAATCAATAAATTCTAAAGCTGATTAAAGAGTATCGGTAGGAGCTTGAACATGAGCATAATGTTAAGAAAAATATCAAACAAAATAATTCAGAAAATAATTATCTAACCAAATAAGTTAAGCATGCTAAAAATCTATAAGAAAATAAACAAACACCAGATAATCTGACACTTGAGTTCCAATTTTAAGATTAAGATTATTAGAATACATCATCTATCGACGAATATGATGACTTTTTTTCATAGGATTTTTAATAGCTTCCTCTTGCAGATGACAGAAAAGAGCCAGCTATTACCAAAAAGAATTAATTGATTATCTAAGATAGAGTAAGCAATTTTAAGCTCTTAATAAATGAGTAATAGCCAACCTTCCACTAGCTTGTAAAAATAACTGTTGGATTCAAATCAGTTCAACAGATATCTGGAGAATATTATCTCTAATGAGATAATTGAATATTGATACATAAAATTGATATTTGACTGATAACTTTTTTTTATGATAATAGTTAATTTACTCTAAATGCAGATCGTCATATATTTTTGCTCATTGAAGTGACTATAAATTGACTTGTTTATTAATAGCAGATTATAATTTATCTATATCTTAAGCAACATGTCAAGGAAATTGTAAGCAAAAGAAAAGGAATAGCTAAGGTAGATCGCATTCTCATATTATATGAATCAGCAACAAGATTCCAGAAAGCGGTTCCAGTTAATAAAGAATCAAAGATTGATGGAGAGGATCAGTCAGCCACAAAAGACTAATCTTGTCTCTAAACAGAAGGATTAAATTAAAAACTTTGTTATGTAGAACTGGAGTAGGAGAACAAAACTTCATGCTTTAGATAATGCTCGAATAATTGAATCGTACAATTATAAATATAAGAGTCAATGTGAAGAAAAGGAGGCAATTTTAAAAACAACAGATTTTTTCTATCGTGAGCACTAATGTCTGACAGATAACATTTATGATAGGAAAAATGATAAATAGAAATACGGAATTAAAAAATAGGATGGTTTGGATTATTAAAATTTTACTTATTAGCCTGAAAAAATATATTAAAAAAAAATACACCTTCAAAAAAATAATTTTTCTTTTGGAAGCATGAAATGCAACTTAGAAGAATAGTCGGATATAAATAAGCCAAAGGAGCTGAGAGAAGATAAAAGAGAATAAAATAAATCTGTGTAATCTCATTAAAGTGAAGATAAAATATCTAAGTAATAAAAGGAAGAAGAATATCCATTTTAAAATTAAAATTAAATTTAAGAAGAAGAAGAGGAAAGTGATATGTTCATAGATGAAGAGGAAATAAATGTTAAATAAGATAAATTTAAAAAGGAAAAAGTTAATAGGGTTAAAATTAATAATAGAGAAAAAGTTTAAAGAAGCAATAAAATTTAAAGAGAAAATAAGAGCCATTAGCTCATTAAAATAAAAATATATAAATAAGAAAATATTGAAGAGAAAATAAAAAGAGAAAAATAAAATAATAGTGAAGATGAAGACATGAATATGGATGACGATGACATCCATAAAAAAGAATAGGATATAAAAACAAAAAGAAAAAAAGAAAAAGAAAAAGAAGAAAAAGATTAAAACAAAAAAAATTAGATTAAAAAATAGTTTAAATAAGAAAAGGATAAATACTTAAAAACATAATAAACAAAAACAGAATTAAAGAAAGGTATTGAAATTAAAGAAAAATAATAAATATAAATTAAAGAAAAAGAAAAGGTTTCAGATAAACAAAGAGAAAATTTATAACCTGAACAAAGAGAAGAAGTATAAGTTGAACAAAGAGAAGAAGTATAAGTTGAACAAAGAGAAGAAGTATAAGTTGAACAAAGAGAAGAAGTATAAGTTGAACAAAGAGAAGACTCTCAACCTGAACAGAGAGAAGAAGTATAAGTTGAACAAAGAGAAGAAGTATAAGTTGAACAAAGAGAAGACTCTCAGCCTGAGCAGAGAGAAGAAGTATAAGTTGAACAAAGAGAAGAAGTATAAGTTGAACAAAGAG
>Ga0302185_10001764_pt1 | contig 14801 bp, 14 predicted proteins | sample II_Bog_E1_1_FD_200231 | JGI IMG/M metagenome (GOLD analysis project Ga0302185, IMG submission 200231) | Peat permafrost microbial communities from Stordalen Mire near Abisko, Sweden - II_Bog_E1_2 | ecosystem: Environmental > Terrestrial > Soil > Wetlands > Peat | place: Sweden: Abisko... | reverse complement strand
ATCCGCAATTTAATAACACCTTTGTACCGTGGTTGTCGATCATTGATGTACTGATGTTTAACAGCAAGGAAGAGATCAATAATGTATTAATGCAATCATACCATTTAGAGTAAAAAAAATAAAGATGACGTTAGCTGAAATTATTAAGGAGTCGTTCTCGCTTAAAGAGGCAGACCAGAAAGACGAGATCGTGTTAAACACACTTGAAGAGTGGGAGTCGATGGCGCATATGCTGTTCATTACAAGAGTGGAAGAGCAGTTTAATATAGAATTTTCGGGCGATGATATCCTGAACATGCAGAGTATCGGGGACATTAAAAAAATACTCAGGGAGAAAGGAGCAGCAATATGATCGTTAAGGATTCGGCAATATTGATCACAGGCGGGGCATCCGGGCTTGGCAAAACTTTGGCAGTTAACCTGGCCAGCATGGCTGCAAAGGTAATTGTTATTGATAAGAACCAGGAATCACTGGCTTCATTAAAGGAAGAGCAACCATTGATACATTGCTATTGCGGTGATCTTACCAATTATGATGAAGTACATGCACTTGTCGGGAAGATATTTGATGAGCACGGGAAAATAAATGTCCTTGTGAACAATGCGGGGATCATTCATAGCGAACCTATGGTAAACCTGCTTTCGAGAGAAGATATAAAACATAAAGTTGAGAACTGGAACCGGACCATAGACATTAACCTTAACGCAGTATTTTATGTGACTGTGAATATGGTGGAAAAAATGGTGAAGACCAGGAGCAAGGGAGTGATCATTAATATCAGTTCTATCTCGGCTAATGGCAATGCGGGGCAGTCGGCTTATTCAGCCACTAAGGCTGCTTTAAATGCACTGACGGTGACGTGGAGTAAGGAGTTGGGAATGTTTGGAATAAGAGCTGTGGCTATAGCCCCGGGCTTTATGGACACACCCAGCACGCGCGCTGCACTAACTGAAAATAAGATAAAACAATACCAAAACGCAACCCCATTAAACCGGATGGGGAAAACAGACGAACTGCTGAATGCAGTAATCTTTGTGATGGAGAACGATTTCTATAATGGTACTATATTGAGCCTTGACGGTGGCTTGAAAATATGATCACAAATATGGAGTATATTTACAACATAGGCAGTTTTTTTTCAAAAATTTCTTCTGAGAACAAAGACCGCATTGCTTTAAAATACCCTGATGGTAAAACGGTATCATTTTCGGAATTAGAAACATTATCCAATCAAATAGCCCATTTTTTTCTTGCGAAGGGATTACAGAAGGGTGATGTTATTGCGATATTCAATAACAAATCTCCACTGGGTTATGCAACGATGCTGGCCGCGTTAAAGACGGGTGTTATTTATACCAACCTGGATCTTACATCACCTTACGAGCGGATAAAAAAAATCATAGAGCGCTGTGAGCCTAAGCTGATCTTTTTTGATATAGCATGTGAGTTTAAAGAGCAGCTCGCAGAGACCGGGATACCTTTTGTGGACCTTTATGAAAATTTTGAGGAGCAAATAAAAACCTATTCCACAAGCGTACTGGAGACAACCGCCGAAGTTACCGGCAGTAACGGAGCCTATATTATGTTTACATCTGGTTCTACCGGGTTTCCGAAAGGGGCTGTTATTACCCACACTAATTTGATCAACTTTATTTCCTGGGGTAAGACTACTTATAAAATCACGGGTGATGATATTTGCACTAATGCGAACCCGATATATTTTGACAATTCGGTTTTTGATTTTTATGTGACGATTTTTTCAGGGGCACAACTTGTACCACTGACTTACGACATCACAAAAGATCCTTTTCAATTAGTAAAGGCAGTGGCAGCTGCCGGATGCACCAGCTGGTTTTCTGTACCATCATTACTGGTATATCTAATGACGACGAAGGCACTTGCGGCTGGTAGCTTGCCGGCAATGAAACGGTTTGTATTTGGCGGTGAAGGTTTTCCTAAGCCACAGCTTAAGAAGCTATTTACGATGTATGAAGGCCAGGCAAAACTATTTAACGTGTATGGGCCTACGGAGTGTACTTGCATCTGCTCATCTCATCTTATTGCTGAGAAAGATTTTGAGGATATGAATAATCTTGCAACGCTTGGTTACCTCGCGCCTAATTTTGACTACACACTCATAAATGCAGATGCAACAGGGAAGTTTGGAGAGCTGTGCTTGAAGGGGCCAAATGTAGGTGCGGGTTATTATAATGACCAGGAACGGACCGCAAATTCGTTTATACAAACCCCTCAACATAATAAGTATAGAGAAATAGTATACCGAACAGGTGATATAGTGCAGGTGGATGATGAGGGTAAGTTGCATTTTAAGGGTAGGGTGGATAACCAGATAAAACACATGGGCTACCGGATAGAGCTGGAGGAGATAGAGTCGATGCTGAACACGCTTGATTATGTAAATGAAGCAGCAGTGATTTACGAACGTATAAATGAAAGCCTGGGGCAGATCGTGGCATTTGTGGCACTGAATTCGGAAAGGGAAGAAAAAGAAGTTTCTACCGATCTGAAAAAACTTGTCCCGGAGTATATGGTGCCTAAGAAACTATTTATTTTGGAGCAGCTACCTAAGAACCAAAATGGCAAAACAGATAAAGTAGCTTTAAAAGATCTTAAAAAGAAAGCATGAGCAAAGACATAATTATTTTCGGGACGGGTGTGAACGCGGATGTGATACAGTTTTACATGCGCGAGGTGAGCGGCTGGCCGGTGAAGGCTTTTACTATAAATGAAAGCCACATTAAAAGCGACACCTTTAATGGGCTGCCTGTTGTACCATTTGAAGATATTGAGAAGAAGTACAGCCCTGATAAATATTGTATGTTTGTCATTGCGGGCTATCATGATTTCTTGGCCCACACAGCAAATAAGATACTGGAAGCGGAGGCAAAAGGCTATGAGATCATTTCTTATGTGCATCCGGAATCAGGGGCGCCGAAGGACCTGGTGTACGGAAAGAATTGCTTTATCATGAATAATGTGTGCATACATCCACGTGTGCGGCTTGGAGATAATGTTTTTGTGTGGAGTGGTGCTATAATAGGGCATCATAGCACTGTGGGCAGCCATAACTGGTTTGCATCAGGGGCGGCGATATCAGGTAATGTAACGATTGGTAATAACTGTTTCTTTGCGGTGAACTGTACCATTGGTCATAGCATAAACATAGGCAACGAGGTTTTTATAGGTGCCAACACGCAGGTGATCAAAAGTGTAGAGGATGGCAAGGTGATCATCACAGAAGCAGACAAGCCAATAAAACTTACTTCAAAGCAGTTTTTAAAATTCTCCAATTTCAATAACATGTAGCATGTTGTTCAAATTGGTGGAAGGGGTTAAAAGAAATTAAACCCACCTTTAATAAGCGTTCTGTTGCCGTAAAACGAGTTTCTGCCGTGTAGCAGCCGGTCATCCTGAAAAAACGCTGCTTCGCCGGGCTTTAAATATACTTGTGTCAGGAGGCCGCCGGCAACAATCTTGTCTTCAAGAAATTTATTGAATTCTTCGCACATGGCTATGACTTCAGGAGTATTATCGGGCATTACGCGGAAGTAATTCCAGTTGAGTACTGTGCCGCGTGCGTCTGTATCTATTATTTTCTTTCTTTTTCTCTGGTTATTGCCTTTGCCAAAGTCAACTTCAAAAGTCTTAAGTTTTTCATGTAATGCAGGTTCATACTTCTCAAGGATATACAAAAGGTCAGCTGAATCTATAAACGTGGTGGCGCCACCGATCTCTGCATTTTCCATACAAAAAAAGAAATTCACGTCCATTTCGAAATTCATGTATGCAGCATCTGTGTGCAGTGGCTGTCGTGTATTCGAATGGCGGAACGTAAAAGAGTTTTCTTTATCATAACGCACATCGGTCCAACGCTCCTGGCTATTGGCGTCGCCAGTCTTGATATCTTCATCCACATTCAATATTTCGCCCAATTCATCCACCAGGTCGGAGTAGAATTTTTTAAAGTCAGTATTGGCCGGTACATTCCTGAGATGAACGACTTTGTTTTGTTTCAGCATTTCCTTCAGTCTGGCAGGAAAATCGTTAGCTGCAACATAGTCATATACTTTTAAAAAATTGGCTTCCATAAAAAACGTTTTTTCAATACGAATAACGAGTAAAGTTAAATAAACAGTGTTATCTTTTGCACATCTTATTTCTGATAAAAGTACTTTTCTTCATTGATGATCTTATATCTCAATAAGAGGCCGGTAACCGTTTTTGAATCCTGGTAATCGGTGACCTTACCCCAATAAAAAACATCGCAATCAGCATTCAGGTGTACGATCTTTTCTTTTGATGCGGCAAGTTGCTGTAAAGAACTTCTCTCGCAAGAATTGTCAAATTTGTTATTATTATTTGAAACGACAAAATATAATAATAGGATGGCCAGCGAGCCGGTATATAGTTTCTTGTAGTTTGGTGTAGTGATATGTTTCAGTATGTATAATGTAGAGATGCCATAGAAAATAAATACGGCTATCAAAACGGGTTCCATGGTGTCGCGCCGCACAATATATGGCCGGTAAGACCTGTAACCGCCAAGCGGGAGCAGCAAGGTGTATACAATAGAGAACAGGATTATCCACGGAAAGAGCCGCAATATTCTTTGAGCGGCAGGATCTTTTTTATTACGAATGAGGATTGTGATATTTGCTAAAACAAGCAATGATACAAGCGCCATAGCTTTATTAAAATACATGGAATAAATGCCACGTGGCATTTGAAGATAGCGCTGCATGAGGGGCACAGTGGATATAAAATTCTCGCCGTTGTGCTTGCCGATATAGAAGGAGTATACTGAAAACAGAAGTGCCAACATGAAAGTAATGAGTACTGCCGTTGGTATCTGCCTGATCGATACAACTGTTTTTTGAAGGAGTGGCAGGTCTTTGTTGCGCCTCATGCTCCGCCACCATTGATAAAAAAGAAGAGATGGGCAAATGATGATGATGAGTGGTGCATTGACCGGGCCAAAAAACACGATGACCAGCAGAAACAAAACCAGCAATGAGATGATGCCATAATTCATCTGCAGCTCTTTTTGGTGAAAATATTTTATAAAAAAGGGCAGGAAAAACAAGGCGAAGAGACCTATGCTCAGTGTATAAGCAAAGGCCCCGGTAACGGTGGGATCTATAATACCCATACTCCAGGCGTAACCACATGTTTGCAGTAAGGGTGTAACAAGCAGTGCGGCCAGTAGAAAATCTTTATTGATAATTTTGTAACTGCCGCTGATGAATGCACTTAAAACATAGACCATCAGTACTTTGATCAATGTTTTTGATAAGGCACTGGCGAGATATATACTATCGATAGGTGAGGCAAAATGCTGGAACATAAATGGTGCCGTATTGAAATATTTATAGGCGGTCCAGTGGAGAAAGAAGCGATTAGGCGCATTGTAGCGGGCATGGTGAAAGAGTATGCTGAAGCCAAAGGGGTCGGTTAGCACTTTTGAGTATTGCTGGCTGGGCAAAACAACTTCTGCCAGATCCCCATCTATAGAGGAGTGATATTGCAGATAAAATGTGTAGGCAAGGTCGCACATTAAGAGCAGCACTATCCCTGCTTTGGCCAGGTTAATTTTTTTTGACGGATCGGATCTTAGAAAGTGGTTAGTAAGATCGATACTAAGCAGGAAAATTGCCAGGATAATAAATGCCGGTTTGTTGTGGTTCACTAAGAATCCAACGGCCAAGATACCAACAGAAACAAGCAGAGATGATATTAACTTGTTGCTGCGAAGTATATTGTTCATCTATTAATTGTTTATACCAAAGGTATAATATCCTTTATAAAGAATAAGCAAGGTGGGTCCCGTTTTTTATCCGGATATCAGCTACTAAAAGATTTTATTGTTAAGTTTTAGGTCATTTAATTTATTTTCCCAGTAAAGGAGTGTCTGATACCACTTCAGCGTGTGTGTAGTAGGGTCATCATAGGTGATAAAGCCTTTCAATAGGGCATCCTGGATTTCTTTTACACCGTCCCTGACAGTATATTTGGTATGAAAGCCTAATTTTTTAGTGATCTTACCAAAGTCCAGGCTATAACTTCTGAAGTCAGGATTGTCGGGGATGTATATTGTTTTGGACCCTTCGATGAAACTTGATACATATTTTGCGAGATTCCCGATGGAGTAGTTTTGATCATTGCTGCCAACGTTGAAAATCTCGCCTGATGCAGCCTCTGGTTTTTCCATGCACATAATAAATGCAGCGGCTACATCTTTGATGTGAACAAAGGGCCTCCATTGTGAGCCATCGCCCATTATGTAGATTATCCCTTCTTTACATCCTCTCATAGCCATGATGTTAACTGCCAGATCGAACCTCATGCGTGGGGATAAGCCGTATATTGTTGAGTTTCTTAATATTGTAATATTGAAGTTGTCATCATACAATTCAATGAGTTTCTTTTCAACCAGCACTTTACTTTTGGAATACTCGGTCAGGGGGTTTAACGGATCTGACTCGCTTAGGTATCTTATTTGACTAAAACCATACACACTGGCCGAGCTGCTATAGATATAATGCATGACCTTGTGTTTTTTGGCCAGCATAGCCAGCCTTATTGATCCGTCACAGTTTATTGCTTTAGTATAAGCAGGATTTATCTCGGATGTTGCATCATTACTCAGGCCTGCGAGGTCAATGATGACATCAATGCCTTTTAGTATTTTTTCATTGAAAGACCTTATGTCATCCTTTACTATAGTTATGTTTTTATCAGTCAGATTTCCCATTTTTTCCAGCCCAAAAAAATACCGGTCTAAGGCTACTACTGAATACTTTTTTTTCAGCAATTCCCGGCACAATATTGTGCCCACATATCCTCCCGCGCCTGCAACCAGTACCTTTTTCATAAACTAAAGTAATTAGTGACGATTTCGAAAATGTAGTTGATCTCGTCATCATCCATTATGGTGTGCAGTGGAATGGCGACAACGCGGTCTTTGATGGCATCTGTATAATCTAAATTGAATGACAGGTATTTCCCTTTATAAAAATCGAGATCATGCACGGCGGTATAATATCTTCTTACAGTGATATTATTTGCCTGCAGGTAGCTGACGAAATTTGTGGCTTCTTCTTTTAAGATTATCGGGAAGTACAAATAATTGCACTGCACATCTTCCCTTACCTTCATGGTTGAGAAAAGATGTTGACGCTCAGGGTTTTCAAAAAAGCTTTTGTATTTATTTATATTCTTCCACCTTTTAGCCAGGATGAAATCAATTTTTTCCAGGTTCTTCAACCCGACTATAGCAGATATCTCAGGCATTTTTGAGTTCAGCCCGGGAACGCTTACGTTACCTCTTACCTTTTCATACTGGCCAAAATCCCTGATGAGGGTTAAATAATTATAGATCTCACTATCATTGGTTACAGCTAACCCGCCTTCCATAGTATTGAATATTTTCGAAGCGTGGAAGCTATAGATCTCGCTGAACCCTAAATTACAGACGTATTGATTTTTGAAGCGGGAAGCAAAGGCGGGCGCGTTGTCGAAAATAACATGTATGTTATTTTTGCGGGCAAATTTTGCTATGATATCAATATCAGGTAAGTTTCCATAGGCACCTACAACTACCATTAATTTGATGTCGTTTGTATTACCGCATTTAGTTACATCTAAGGTAAGCGTTTCGTCAACATCGCAAAAAACAGGTTTGAGATGGTTCATAACGATGGCATTGATTGTCCCTGAAAAAGTAAAGGAGGGGACGAGCACATCAAAACTATCTTCCAATTTATAACCTAATTTCAGCTTTACTGCTTGTACCAGGCTGAATAAGGCTAACTCCCCATTGCAAAATGTAAGTGGCTTAGTTTTGCATCCCAAGAACTCCTGCAGTTTTTCTTCGAATGACCTGACATTTGCAGAGTTATTGGTCACCATTCCGGTGGCAAGGCATTTTGCAAAATCTTCATAGATCTCATCAATGTCCGGCAAAAAAGGTTTAACGATATTGATCTGTTTCATGATTGCTTGTTAGTCAAATAATTTATTAGCAGTTTGAGAGTGCGTTTTTCTTTTTCCCGGGCTTATCACTGCCCAAACCACATGGGTGACATTCTTTGTGTTTGATTTAAGCAAAGTTATAGTTTGCCTAACGAAATATCTATTGAGTGTATGATAATCTTAATTTGTTGTAGTATGATTTTGATCATGTTGCGACAAATTTTATTGCATTGGGATGATGAAAATCATATGGATTGCCAAATTTTATTTTACAGTAAAGGGCTATCTTTGATGAGGTTTGGTTTCGAGAGGTGATATTATTTATGAGGGAAGGCCAAAATATTGTGGCGTAAAGAAAAGTGATGCTATTTTGCACTGATTTTAAAATACTAAAAGGATTTCCGGTTGCAACAATGTTACAAAAGCTACATAGAGATAAATACCACCTGCTTCAAGCATTTAATGAGTTGCAAATATTTCCACTGATCAACGCTGTTTTTTTACAGAAGCAAACAGGTGATATATATGTAGATGACGCGGAAAAAATCACCAGTGTATTTGTAATCCATAAATCGGGTTTTGCATTGCTTATTTTGAGTGACGGGTATTCTGATTTTGCCGCGATAGCTGATTTTATAAAATCAAACAAGGGTCTGCCCAACTACTTTCATATTTATGCGCCACCGGAAAAATTTATTGATTACCTGAATACGCAAAGTGAAATTGGCATTAGAATAAGACGAAGAATAAAGCTCCAGTATCAAGGAAGTACTATTGACAACAAGGTGCAGCTCCCTGGGAAATTTAATTGTTATCAGATCAATGAAGAGAATTTTGACAGGTTATCTTCATTCAACCTGAGCCTTGAAGATAAATTTTGGGATTCAAAAGAACATTTTTTAAGAGAGGGCTATGGCTATTATATTGAGGATGCTGACAAAAAGCCGGCGGCAGTATGTTACAGCGCTTGTGTAGCAGATAATGTGTCTGAAATTGATATTTTTACAGAAGACAGTTACCGTAAAATGGGGTTAGGTAAATTTGTAACAGCTTATTTTGTGAAAGGAAGTATTGAAAGAGGCATCACAGCCAACTGGGATTGCTTTGTAGAAAATACAGCATCTTTTACTGTGGCTAAAAATATGGGCTTTGAACCGGTGAAGGAGTATACCTTTTTATCGGTTTATTTTGAGAAATAAAATTTAGAAAATTGGAAAAGTTTTTTTGGAAAAAGAAAGGGCGTGTTTTTGTTCCGGATGGATCGGTAGAATGGATGAAGACCCATGCGCAGGGCCCAAGCCCGATAGAATGGGATGGTGTGATCAGAACTTATTTTGCATCAAGGCCAACTAATGATATTACATTGCCGGGATTCATTGATCTTGAAATAGAAAACCCGAACAATATTCTTTATGTGCATGAAAAGCCAATATTAGAACTGGGTAGTCCCGGTACATTTGATGAGCATGGTATAATACCGCATCCTGCCATTAATGTGAATGGCCAGGTGTACATGTACTATATAGCATGGCAAAGGAGAACAACCGTGCCCTATTGCCTCACCATAGGGCTTGCAATAAGTGACGATGGAATGAATTTCAGGAAGTATAGCGAGGGGCCAATATTAAGCGTAGAAAGATTTGACCACCTTACGGTTACGGCGCCATGCATCATCAATCACAATGGCCTGTTTTATATGTACTACACAGCCGGGCTGAAATGGATAATGCTGAATAACCGGTGGGAGCATACTTATACTATCAGGATGGCCACCTCAAAAGATGGAATTAAATGGGACAGGGATTTTAAAAACATTTTAGAACCAAAGGATGAATATGAATGCATATCGTGCCCTACGGTATTACTGATAGATGGTGTATTCCATATGTGGTTTAGCTATAAGGGGTCTATGAGTTTCAGAACAGGAGGCGACGGTTATAGGATAGGCTATGCGGTGTCTCATGACCTGGTGAATTGGGAAAGACAGGACGAAAAGGCCGGCATCACGGTGTCAGAAAATAAGGATGATTGGGACCACCACATGATAGAGTATGGCGCTGCAATAGAGGTAAATGACCGCCGTTTACTTTTTTATAATGGCAATGGTTTTAGTCAATCAGGTTTTGGTTATGCGGAATTAGTAATAGAAAAATAGCCGGGACAATGGAGCACGAGAGCATGGTGGATATTATGATGCCTGTGTATAACCAGGAGCGATTTATAGCGCAGACAATAGAAAGCATCATTAGCCAGAAAACCACATTCCGGTACAGGCTATTGATAGGCGAAGACTGCTCTAAGGACAGCTCACGAAGCATCATAAAGAAATACGCTGCACTTTATCCCGAAAAAATTTTCCCGATATACAATGAAGTGAACCTGGGCTCTAATGGTAACAGCAGCAACATCTATTTATCGGTGACTGCAAAGTACATTGCGCTTTGTGAAGGCGATGATTTTTGGGTAGACGATCATAAACTGCAGAAGCAGGTGGATTTTATGGAAGGTCATCCTGATTTCAGTGCTTGTTTTTCGAATGTGGAGATAGTAGATGAGCTGAATACCAACTTGCCTATTTTCCCACCGTTCACAAAGGAGGTATACGAGATACAGGACTTTATCAATTCTGAAATGAATATTGTGCCTACGCCGAGTTTGTTGTTTCGTAACGTACTACCAAGGCCACTACCCCATTTTTATAATATAGCACTGGGTGGAGACATGATCACGCAGCTATTGCTTGCAGATAAAGGCAAATTGAAGTTCATGGACGAAAAACTGGCTGCTTACCGCAATCATTCGGGTGGTATGTCTAAATCGAAGGAGAACCTGGAAAAGTCGGAGATGGCGCTTAAAAAGGCATACATGGAGCTCAATACCTACTTTGATTTCAGGTACGATAAATTCTTCCGCCAGCGTTTTCTGTCGATGGCTAAAAAGAACCTGATATATGTATCAAAGGGCAAGAAGGGAATAGAAAAACTAAAGCACTATTTCCGGGCCATGCCTGAGTACATGAAATACTCAGATAAAATAAATTTCAAAGAACTTGGGTATTATCATATTGTTCTTTTTGCGCCGTTCCTGTTAAGGAAGAAACAATCAACCCAATAACACCAGGCCTCTACAGGTACATACTGTTGCCTCTTTTCTTATGCATTTTATAATGAATCGCAATGTAAAAATCTGGGGCGATGACGCTGCCTGTGAGGTTTGAGGTGAACGTCATACGTTGGGATCTCTGCTCAACCACTGTGGTATAATAAGTATTGCGGCCTTGCAATAACAATATGTACTGAAAATTGATCCCGATAGTGAGGTATAGGTCTTTGCCGGTAGACTCACCGTAATTATACTCAAACCCTAAATTGAGCGCGGGGAATGCCTTGTTGATATTTTTGGTTGAATCAATAGACGGCTGCATGGCCTGGCCCCCTGTGCCGGCCACAGTTATTCCTCTTTCCTGTAAATAAGAAAACCCAATACCACCATAAATGAACAACTGGCTTTTTGGGAATGTGACAACGAAATTTTCATTGAGCATTACATTGGCGTAATTAAAATTAAGGGCAGCAACATTGTCTCCGAATTGTTGCAACGGGAGCCTGGTTCTTCCATAAGAGAGGTTGAGGATAGGGAAGAATTGTGTTTCATCCGGTTTGTATGCAATACCTGCGCGCACCCCGAAGCTGATCTGCCCGTAGTTAAGGGCTTTATTATCGCTGTTCATTAACACCGGATAGCTCAGGTCAAAACCGGTGGAGAGTTCAATTTGTGCATTGCAATAAGAGGAGAAAAGCAAAAGATATATTATGCCAATGCTCCTTATCGATTTTACTGCCATCTTACTTTAATAACGTTTGTACTATCATTTTGTTGCCCCGAAATATTACTCTTTATACATGATCCATTTAGCCAATTCACGGTAGCTGGCCTTTTTGCCATACATGAGAATACCCACCCTGTAAATGCGTGAGGCAAGCCAGGTGGTGAATAAAAACCCAATGATCATAAATAGCATAGACAAGGCCAGTTGCCATGCAGGCACGCCAAAAGGTATCCTTACCATCATGGCAATTGGTGATGTGAACGGTATCATGGATAACCATACTGATATGGAACTATCGGGGTTATTGATTATGAAATTTTGCGAGACTATAAAGGTAAATATCAACGGCAGGGTAATTGGGAGCATAAACTGTTGCGTCTCGGTCTCGTTGTCCACGGCAGAGCCTACCGCCGCAAAGATGGCACTGTACAAAAAATATCCGCACAGGAAGTAAAACAAAAAGCATGCTATAGTATAAGCCACCGGAATATCCTGGACATCATGCATTATGCTTGTGAAATTAATATCGGTCTGTTTTTGGGTTGCAGGGGTGCCTGTAGAGCTGCCTTGCTGCATTGTTGAAACCTGTTCAGTCTTGGCAGATATTTGGCTTTTAATAAGGGCTGTGCCGACTGTCATGGACAGGACAACCGATATAATTATCCATAAAAGAAATTGGGTAAGCCCTACAAGGCCTACACCTATTATCTTACCCAGCATTAACTGAAAAGGTTTGACAGAAGAAATAACTACCTCTATTATGCGGCTTACTTTTTCTTCAATAACGCCACGCATCACTTGAGTGCCGTAAATGAACAGGCACATATAGATGAGAAATGCCGAAAGAAACCCTATAAACATTGCTACATACGAGTGCGCGTCTTTTACTCCTTTTTCCGTTATCTGCATTGCAGTAATAGAAATGGGTTTTTGTGCCCTCGAGAGCACTGACGTGTCAATACCGGCGGCAGCCAGTCTTTGTGAGCGGATGATATTACTGAGCTCGTCTTCTATTTTGCCGGTGGTCATTGGCCCTGCTTTTTTTTCACCAAGTATTTGTATACTGTCGAGCGAAGCGGGTATGTATAGCAGGTAATCATCACCGTCCTTTATAAAAGTTTTTTTTGCAGTGGTATAATTTCCTTTTGCTGTTACATATTCTATCACAGTCGTGCTTTTCAAGTTGTTCGCGAAACGACCACTTTCATCTACTACTTCTATTTTATGCTTATCGCCAATGTCATTTTGCTTCATGAGAAGAAATCCAACCAGTGAGATCATGCCTATGAACAAAACGGGCACAAGGAAAGTCATGACAATAAATGACTTTTTCTTTACCCTGGATAAATATTCGCGTTGTATGATCAGTAGTATCTTGTTCATAGTTAGTTATTATTGTTTTGAGCGCCTACCATCTGGATAAAAATGTCGTTCATTGTTGGTATTACTTCTTCGAGCTTATTGATGCTGGCAAGAGGCAGCATATAATGAAGTACATCGTTCACTTTGCTCCCTGCATTTATTTTTAGTTTTACTTGCTGGTAGCCATCCAGGCTTGTTTCCTGCAGTATGCTAAATGGTGAAGTGCCATTGAGATGTATTTTATCGCCCTCATACTCCAGCATATATGTGCCGCTGCGGTAAGAGTTTCTTATGTCTTTCACTTTGCCGTCCAATATCTTGTGAGATAGGTTGAGCAGTGCAATGGAGTCGCATAATTCTTCTACTGATTCCATGCGGTGTGTAGAGAATATTACGGTAGCACCTTTTTTGTTTAGCTCTAATATCTCATTCTTGATGATCTCTGCATTTACCGGATCAAAACCCGTAAATGGCTCATCAAGTATCAGCAACTCGGGCTCATGTATTACAGTGGCCACAAATTGTGCTTTTTGCTGCATACCTTTCGACAGCTCTTCTATATTTTTATTCCACCAGCTTTGTATCTGTAGTTTTTCAAACCAATACTTGGCTCTTTTCAATGCTTCCGGCCGGCTGAGTCCCTTGAGCCTGGCGAGGTAGATGATCTGCTCGCCAATTTCCATTTTTTTGTAAAGACCGCGTTCTTCCGGCAAATAGCCTATGCGCTCCACGTGCACCTGGTTAAGTGGCTCACCATTAAAAAGTACCTGGCCACTATCAGGAGCGGTTATTTGATTTATGATACGTATCAGAGAGGTCTTTCCGGCTCCATTAGGCCCCAGCAGCCCAAAGACATCACCTTTTTGTATTTCCATACTGACGTCATCGAGGGCGCGATGGCTAGCATACTGTTTTACTATATTCCGGATGCTTATCATCTCATTTGAATTATTAATGTAAAATAACAATTTTCCTGATAATATCTCTTATCCGGAATTTGGGATTGGTAATTTGTAATTTGGATTGTGTTGTTTTTTTGCACTTATACATTTTTATTTTTCTGTATTTGAAAATCTACAGTTGATCTATGTTGATTTTTTTTGGTTTTTTTGATAGTGATATAAGCTGGTAGCGGGTTTTGGCGGATTTGTGTGATTTTGCAGTTGATTTAAAATCAACTGTAAAAAAGTTTTCAGTTGATTTTTTTGGTTTTCAGTTGATTTTTAGTTTTGCGTGATGATGGTTTTATATGTATAATAGAGACCTCTCCCCGGCCCTCTCCGAGGGAGAGGGTGAGGTCGAATGAGCGCTTTCGATAGACAACCCAATGCCGAAATAATAAGAATTGGTAAAATATCACCCGACTGTACAGTCGGGCAAGCACTCTTCCCGATAAAATATCACACGCTTCCGGAAAAATTTTAAAATGGTTTAAATTGTTGTTATTCAATGTTTTAATGGTTTAGAATATCACGAAAATATCTCGATTTTATCACACTTCGGCAAGCTCAGTGCAGGTGACCCGTGCTAAAATAGGTTGTCACTTATTTTGATAATGCCAAGATAAGTTGTCATTCTCATTTTTAGTGCTAAAATTGGTTTACAGACCTATTTAAT
>Ga0302185_10001761_pt1 | contig 14822 bp, 12 predicted proteins | sample II_Bog_E1_1_FD_200231 | JGI IMG/M metagenome (GOLD analysis project Ga0302185, IMG submission 200231) | Peat permafrost microbial communities from Stordalen Mire near Abisko, Sweden - II_Bog_E1_2 | ecosystem: Environmental > Terrestrial > Soil > Wetlands > Peat | place: Sweden: Abisko... | reverse complement strand
AAAATTTTTAATTAAAATTATATTTTTGTGGTTGTAATGGCAAATAGTTTGTTTAAATTAAAGGAAATTCATAGTTTCACCAAATCAGACACCAATGATTAATCCTAATAAAAAAATTGTCATATTTGATGACGATGAAGATATTCTTTCTATCTGTTGTTTCATATTAGAAGAGCAAGGATGGACGGTCTTTGCTTTTACCGATTGCAATAAAATAGTCGAAAAGGTTTCATCTATTTTACCCGACGTAATATTAATGGACAATTGGATACCCGACGACGGGGGAATTATAGCCACTCAAACACTTAAAAAGTCTGAAAATTTAAAAAATATACCGGTTATTTATTTCTCTGCAAACAGCGATATTGAGTTACTTGCCGCCCATGCAGGGGCAGAGTGCTACCTGGCAAAACCATTTGACCTGGAGGACCTGGAACGGATTATTAATACGGTGTTAATACCTAAAAATTAAACTACTTTTTAAGTATTAACACCACTGATTTTTGATTAATTGTTAATTATTATCTGGTCCATTGGAAGGACCGCCCGGGCCACCACCCGGAGGACCGCCGCCGCCGGGACCGCCGTCTCTCCTATTTCCACGCATGCCAGGGCCTTGAGTTGGCGCCTTTCCGGCAAATTTCTGTAAACGCAGGGTAAATGTTGCAAGGTAATAACGGGCAAGCCTGTTAACATGGGTTTCGGTAATTGAACTTGCGGTTTGAGATGAAGTAAAACCCGTGTTTTCATTAAATAAGTCAAATACAGAGAGGCGTATTGTTCCCCGGTGATCTTTCATAAACCGTCGCTCAAGGTACAAATTCAATATATTGGGGTTGGTTACATTTTCGCTTGCGGCATAACCGTAATTTGAAGCGTGTGAAAAATCATAACTAAATGTCCAGTCGCCGAAATAGTTTTTACCGGTTATGCCGGTGTTCCACGTTCTAATATCCGCAGTTCCGCTGGTGAGTGCATTTTGCACAGAATTGCTTGTTCTGTTAATAGCGTAGTTGGTTAAAAACTGCGCGTCAATTACATTAGTGATATCGACTCTAAACTGAACCTGCGGGGTGAACTGTAAGTTTTTTGATATGTTTTCAACCGTCGTTGCTTTATAGCTTACCGAATCAACACTTGTTAAATAACCAATATTATTTGTGTAGGTAAGGGTACCTCTAAACTGAAGTGTATATTTACGGTTATCCCAGGGTTTTGCATAAGTAACCTGTCCCGAAGTTGTATTATAGCCGCTGGCATTTAAATATTGGGTTAATATTGTATTCTGGAATGTACTGTCGGGCTTGTATGCAGGCTTGTAATGGCGGGGGAAAGTCGTTGTATTTGTTGCTACATAGTCTGAAATCGCTGTGTACTGGAGCCGTATAAAAAAGATATCGCCCGAAGTAAAGCTGAAATTGTTATACCTTACTGAAAAATTATTTGTGAACTGTGGCTTAAGGTTCGGGTTTCCTTCTACAGGGTATAGCGCGTTCGAAAAATTGGTGACAGGCTGCATCTGAGTAAAACTTGGTGTGCTGCTTGTGCCATTGTAATTGACTGAAAAATTCCGGCTCCTCGAAAAATTGTAGGTATAACGCGCTGTTGGAATAATGTTAAATGCGGTAACATGAGTATTAACACCTATGCTTGGTGAATTTCCATTTAAATCGGCCTCCTGGAAACCGACACCAAGCGTATAATTATACAGCTTTTGTATGAAGCGATAATTAAACCCAGCCTTATTTGTGATAAACGTATAATTATAGATATTACTCAAGGCGCTATCTTTCCGGAATGAATAATTTGCCTGGTTGTATAAAGTATCTGTTTGCGTGCTATTATTGGTAACTGCGATATTAAAGCCATAGTTAAATTCCCAATAGGAATATTTGCCTATTGGAAAGAGATAAGACAAGCTGGTGCCATAACTATCAGTGCGGGTATAGGTATTGATCTCCTGGTTGGCCGGGGCAGTGTGCGAGCCTGCACTATAGTCATACATTGGGTTTTGGTAAGCCCAGCTCGGTGATGAGTTAAAAGTGACATTAATGCTGAGATTGTTGCGGTGCTTAAGCCTGCGATTATACAATCCGGTAAAGCCGTAGGTAGGCGCCTGTGAATTGCCGCTGGTTAGTTCAGTATAGGCCGAACTTATCGCATTGTTCCTGGTTAAGCTGACTGTCTCATTGTCACTAGTGTTTGTGCCCGCGTAGGAAAATGTCGGGGTAATTTTTAAGTAATTTACAGTATCGGGTTTATATTCCATATTCCAGGTAAACCTGTGGTTAATGTTCCGGTCTGCTTCATTACTATTTTGCTGTTCGTTTGATGGATTTTGCGAAGAAAAATTTTCCTGCAGAATATTATTTGTAGTGCTAACAGTATTGTCGGAAAAGCTATAGCTGCCATATACTGAAAGTGCTTTGCCCCATTGGTCGCGGAAGTTACCACCGAGATAATGCGCGTCGGTTAAGCCATTTTGAGTAGTTACAAGGCTGCCCGTATTATTGCCGCCGCCACCTCCGTTACGGGCAGCGTTTCCCTGTCCGCCGCCGCCGCCAAAGCCACCGCCGGCGCCACCACCCGAGCTGTTAAATGTGAAGGTATTAACATTGGTATTATTGATGCTGCCTAAAACAGCAATTTGCTGGTCACCGTTAAATTTAAAAGCGTTTAACGATCCAATATAACGATTTTCATTTGGTATACCCTGGCTTTGTGGCAAGGCGTCTTCGCCGTCACCTACAGTTGCCTGGCCAAAATATCCGTAGTTTTTATCTTTTCTTATGGTGATGTTCATGATCTTATCAGGCTCACCGGTTTTAATACCGGTTAAGGCGGCCTGATCGCCATAATCATCAATCATCTGTATATTTTCTACAACATCGGCCGGCAGGTTTTTAGTCGCGCTCTGCACGTCACCACCCATAAAGTCTTTACCATTAATCCGCACCTTAGTAACTTGTTTACCCTGGGTAGTAATATTGCCGTTTACATCCACATCAACTCCCGGCAGTTTCTTAATCAAATCCTCCACCGGCGCATTTTCACGTACTTTATAGGCGCTTGCCTTATATTCTACGGTATCTTCTTTTATCGTTACCGGAATAACCCCGACTATATTTACCTGGTTCAGCATGTTAGACTGTACTTGTAATATGATTGTTCCCAGGTCTGCAGGGGTATTATCATTGGATAAAGTATAATGCCGTTTAAGCGCCAGGTATCCAATCGAGGTGATAATAATTGTTACTTTATTTCCCTTAACCGCATTAAAAACAAATTTCCCCTTAAGGTCTGTAATTGTTTTGATACTATCATGCTGATCAGATGTCAGCTCTATTGTGCTTGAGGGAACACCTTGTTTGGTAGAATCTATAACGGTTCCGTGTACTTCCCTGCCACTTTGTGCGTAAGAAATTGAAATGAAAAGAAAGATGGCCGCCAGTAGAGGTAATAAAATTTTCATGTTGTCTGAGTGCTCGAAAAGGTATTTGTAAATAGAACATATTTCTAATACAAATGTTCACTTTATAATTGTTAAATAATTAATAATCATATCATTGTTACACACTTAAAAACATAAAAAAGCTTCCGGTGGAAACCGGAAGCTTTGGCATATTATGAGCGCGTTAACTTAAACGCTAATTTGGAAGGCGAAGGGCTTTTGCAACCTCGTTATAATTTGAGAAATTAAGATTTGGGTGATAAATACTTAAGGTTGTAATAGAAGAGCCAGGAATTACGACGACCCTGAAATCGAGGCCACTTGATTGTGTAAAATTAGCCTGAAGGTTGACATAACCAACGCCAAAGTCATAAAGACTAATTGTGTTATTGCCTACCGAATACGGAAGAGCAAACCAATTTGTCGTTGATCCGGTATCTCTTACGTAAACCAAAACAACACCTTGGTCAACAATCGCTTGTGTAATTGCCGGCACAGACAATTGTGTAAGCCCCACTAAAACAACCCCTTGATTTAGTAATAAAAAACTTTGGACGTCTGAACTACCCGGAGGCCCTGTAGCACCTGTTGCGCCAGCGGGGCCTGTTGGGCCTGTTGCACCGGCCGGGCCAGTTGACCCTGTTGCTCCGGTTGTCCCTGTCGCTCCGGTTGTACCAGCGGGCCCTGTAGCACCGGTTGTTCCTGTAGCACCCGTTGCTCCTGTTGCTCCTGTTGCTCCTGTTGCTCCCGCAGGGCCGGTTGCTCCGGTCGCTCCCTGTGGGCCGGCCGGCCCTGTTACGCCAGCTGCGCCTGTTGCACCCGCCGGACCGGCCGGACCAGGTGTTTTATCCTTTTTGCAAGCGGTAAGGTTGAGAATGAATATAGATATTAATAATAATAAAAGTTTAATTGGCTTCATATTAAATATGATTTGAATTTGTTTTACGTAAGCGTTTTCATTTAGTTAAAAATATTTTTAACATAACAGCCCATTTTCTTTAAAGTTTAGAAGAAATATCAGATAACGTTAAATAAATTTTGGCATCCATCTTGTATTCATTATAAAAAATTAAATCATGAATAAGATTAATGCCACGTTACATACAAAAGTTCATAATTGGATCAACGCCATTGGCTTTCAGTTAAACGGATCGCAAACTAACACTAAAAACAACGAAACAACAAACCATTATTTCTTTGCGACTTTTAATTTTATTGAAAAAGCAAAAAACAATGATTTTAAAAACTCAAAAATCTTATGTTTTGATACCTATGGCGAAACCATAAATGTAAAATCGCTTTTAGATCTTCAAACTGCGTTTTTTGAAAATATTAGTCAGTTGAAATAATCAGATAATTGAAAACTATTTTATTTAAAAGTTTATATTTTTTCAGTTAATTTGTTGTAATTAAACAATTTAAAGTAAAGTTATAGAAATTAATAAATAAAACAAAATATAATTTTATTGGTAAATAAAAAAGCCCGGTTAAAAATAGCCGGGCTTTTTTATCTCCTGTTTATTATTATAAACCAGGTTTTGGCCAGCAATCTAAATATTTATCCATCGGTTCGCTAACGGGATATTCTCCGGTTATTCCCCTTCCACCAGCACCGGCGGGTAAATTAATAATGGGCCTTGTTGGATTTAACGCTTCTTTTATCCTGAAATGCAAGTCAGCATAATGCGCTGAGGTTATTGCATCACCACCTTTTGGCAGGCCTGAATCAATTGCTTTTAATTCTGCCCGTACCATCGGCCTTATATCTGACAGAGTAAGATTAATTGGCGTTAAGCCATAAGAGGCCAATTGGGCGGCCGGGACCCCCGGAAACGGCCTGTTTTCATCATTTAGCAAACTTCTTAAGTTTTCAATAAAACCGCGCTGCAAATTACGTTTAAACGAATCCGGGCGGCCGGCTGTAAATATACCATCGCGCAAGTCCGAAAATAAGTCACTTACCGTATACGCTTTGCTGCCATTTCTGGTTTCATTATCATACAATCGAGCCAGCCTCGATGGTGAAAGTATATTGCTTAAAGTATTAACCTGCACACTTTTTATTCGGTTTAGTAAAATGCCATTATCAAATTTACTCAACTCCTGACTGTCAATCAGCCACAGCGGCGTTGAAAAAAGTTCCTTTTTAAAAAACAATATCGCATCGCGCTGGCGGTCTTTGCTCACAAAGTCATAAACCGGTCCGGTTTGATCGTAGGTTTTAAAATTTTCGTTCATGCCGCCAATATTTGCCGCAACATGTCCCATATAACGTGTAAACTGTCCTAAAACTTCTCCATATAAATCCTGCAAATCATCAAAACTTTCCCCTTTTTGGTAGGTCCATTTCTCTATGTTGGGTAAAATACGTTTCAAGTTCGCGATTCCGTAAGCGCTCGCTTTCATAGCGTTATCGCCCAGATCTTCGCTTTGCAAACGGGGATCAATCGTGGTTCCCTGCCTCCCATAATAATAAAGCGGGTTACCAGCTTTCTCCTTTGTCCACACATCTAAAATTTCTTTTTCATCCTTAGGGTTCTTATTGCCCGGAAACCAGGTATAGCCCCATTTGATGGCCCAAATATCATATTCGCCAATTTGAGGGTGAAAATGCGTTACACCGTCTCCAGGTTGGGCAATATAGTTAAAGCGCGCGTAATCCATAATTGACGGGGCAGTGCCATGCTTATCTGTAAACGATTTGGAGCGCAGGGAATCAACAGGATAGGCATAGCTTGATCCAAAATTATGCGGCAAGCCCAGTGTATGCCCAACTTCATGGGAGGAAACAAAACGGATCAGTTCACCCATTTGCTCATCAGTAAATTTTGCTTTTCGGGCTTCGGGATTAACTGCTGCGGTTTGTACAAAATACCAATCGCGCAATAACTGCATAACATTATGGTACCATCCAACATGACTTTCCAATATTTGGCCGGTGCGCGGATCGGAGACATGAGGGCCGTAAGCATTTTCAATATCTGACGCAAAATATCTGATTACGCTGTAACGTGCGTCTTCCGTACTAAAGTCGGGGTCTTCCTTTAGCGTTGGCGCTTCTTTGCCTATAATGGCGTTTTTAAATCCAGCTGCTTCAAATGCCACTTGCCAGTCGTTTATTCCCTGGATAAGGTAAGGCACCCATTTTTTTGGAGTTGCAGGGTCTATGTAAAAGACGATTGGTTTTTTAGGCTCAACCAGTTCACCCCGTTCATAGGCCTTTTCATCTTTGGGTTCTAATTTCCACCGGTGTATATAAGAGGTGATTTCCGCTTTTTGATCGTTTACGCCATAATCGGTTTGCCTTTGACCGAAATACCCTACTCTATCGTCATTCAAACGTGGCTTCATAGGCGTTTTTGGAAGCAGCAACATCGATGTGTTCAATTCAAATGACATGGCCCCGTTCGTATTATCTGTTGGTGACTCGGCAGACTTATAGGTTTTTAGTACCCTGGCTTCTATGTTAATTGGGAAACTTTTAATGGTATCAATGTACGATCTTGAATTATCCACACCTGAAATTTTATAGGCTTTTTTTAAATAATCAGCTATTCCTATTGCAGCTATGTCACCATTATAAAAGTCGGATACATCTATTATCACTCCGGTAGTATCCTTATTGTAGGCCTTGATGTCAAATGATTGCAAAACTACATCGAGGTTTGAATTTTTTACAGACTGATACATTTCGCTGGTACTATCTGCCCTTAAGGAGTAGCTCGGCACGCGGATAAAAACTTGTTTATCATGACGTTCCCATTTCCACACCTGTTCGTTTTCTTCTTCACCGCCATATTGATGTATATCAGACGGTGTTTTAACAAAACGGGTTACTACCAGCATTTCGCGGCCAAATAGAGAATCAGGTATTTCGTAGTAATATTTACCCTCCACCTTATAGGTGTTAAATAAGCCCCTGTTTGCTTTAGTTTTCGCCGGTATTAAATCGCCGAACTTCTTAATGCCCTCCTTTTTAGCAGCCGGGCTGCCCAAAGCTGTGGATGTTCCCGGAGGTTTCGACGCATTTTTAAGCGTATCCGTTTTTGAAGGTATTTGCTTCTTTGTTGCACATGAACTTGCAAATACCGACATCGCCAATGTAAATACAAGCAGGCAATGCCCCGTTCTTAAATTTCTGATCATATAAAATATCAATAGTTTTCTTAAAATGTAAACTTAGGTAAAATACAAATTCTTTGTGTAAAGCGCGTGTACGTTAGGTATGTAAAAAATAAGTGATAAATATACCTTAAGATTTGTAAAAGGGTACACACTGTAAAAAATAGCATTCAATAAATTGGGGCGCCTTTTATCTAAAGTTTTCGAAAGTTAATACCTGAGCACCCTGTTTCCATATATTTTCTCCCAGCGCCCCGAGTAACGGCATATCGTCGTCAAAAACTTTCGCAAATATATTGCAACAATCAAGGCCTTTACCTTCGCTGTAATATATGCCCATACAATTCGATGTTTTTGCCCTTTTCGGTTTTAGAGGCCCATACACCACCTCACCCGGAACAGTAAAAACCGAGGCGTTTTCCTGTATAATATCAAGTTCAGGTGCATTGTCTATCCAAATTTCCCCGCCTGAAACGCGTGCCTGCAAAAATGTCCTGGTAAAAGGCAACAAAGACTCAAACGCAGAAGATGTTACCGGGGCATCCGCGAAATAGTAACGGAAACGGATAATCATATTATCCGAAGTTTTAATAATAAACCCTGCCGAAGGTGTCTCTATTTGACCTGCCATTAGTAGATCTTTTGTTTATATGTTATCCTGGTTTATTTGAAAACGACTTTATTAACGGTTAATAGCCAGTATAGGTTGCCTTGTTCATGAAATTTTTTCTCCCTAAAAATGACTGTATGATTTGCAGCTGTCATTAAATTGTATGTTTTATGATTGGCGTCAAATTTTATTTTCGGATTGGAACTGTTCTACCGGTTCGATTTACTTATTGGGCATGTCAAATTCTCCTTTTTAATGTGATTACTACCCTGTCTAACTGTTTATCGTGATAAATTTCAAGCAGCAGGTTGCGGTCAACCTGCGATCTAAAGAGTGCGTCAATATCCTCAAGCGTCATATTCTTAACCGGCTTAAAATTTATTGATATGATCTCGTCATCTTTTTCTAACCCTATTTCGTCAGCAGCTGATCCCGGTTCAACCCTGCTTATAAATACCCGGCTATAATTCTCGCCGGTGCTATAATACTCGAGGCCGCTCATGTCATGTTCAAAAGGTAAATCAAAATTTGCTCCTGGTTTCAAATACAATGCGCTATCAGGATAATCAATGATCATGTTAAAGCGTTTAAGAATCCCCAGGCCAAGGTTACCGTCGCGCTGTGCCAACACCGGGGTATTTTCTTTTTCTACCGGGAATGAGGTAATCACATTTTTCATTTTATATTTTCCTAAATCAACTTCTTTTACCCGGCTCAAAAACCCTTCAATCGGGCCCGTTAATCCAACACCGAGATTGGCAACAACGAATTTTTCGGGCAGCCCATGTTTTTTAAGCATGTTTTCGAGCGATAGTGGATGTCCCGCGCCAATGTCCATTATCAGCTTGTTTGTCGTTTTAATCCCGTTTGCAAAAGTCACTTTTGCCTGTAAAAATGGTTTTCTGTCTTCGATAGTTAGGGGTATTTTGTTCCCCTTTTTAAATAGCTTTATATCTTTTGGTTTGGAAACAGATATTGTGCTATCAGTAAAGTCAATTTTAACTGCTAAATTATTGAAAAACTCATACCCCAACAGACCAGATATTGGAATTCCCGCGTAATTTGAAAGGCCTAAAAGGTCCTTTTTTAATATGGCGGCCCCTACATCATAACTAATTAGCCCGGGAATATCTATTCTTAATGCAGAAGTGACATACGCTTCAATATCTGCCCCTTCGCCAAGACTCGACATTTTTAAAGTGCGTTTATTCTGAACATTGATCGAATCAACCAAACCGGGGTCGGTTATAAGCATCAAACCCACACCGGTATCTAAAATAAAGTTAAACGGTCCTTTATCATTTATATCCAGATGTATCACAATAAGGTCCCGTACCATCCGAAAAGGGATAGTAACGTGTTTTCTGTTACCTTCCAGATCAAAATATTGTGCTTTAGAAAATAAACTACAGCAACAAAATAAGATTAGCAGTGTAAAAACACGGGAGAGTTTTGTAATATAGGACACCGTAGTTGACAAAAGTTTATATTTGGTTATTAAATGTACAATTTAATCCTTTAAACGAATACTGATGTTAAGAAAAGTATTTTTACTAATAACGATAATTTTTTATTTATTCATACATCCTTATCATGTTAGCGCCGGGCATATAAAAAAAAGAAAAATAAAAAGGCTCTTTAAACATTCGGCTATTATAAACGATCATTTTACTGGTTTTGCTTTATACGACCTTGACAAAAAAAAAGTAGTGTATGAATATAATGATGATAAATATTTTATACCTGCCTCAAATACAAAGCTATTTACTTATTATGCTTGCCTAAAAATATTGGGTGATTCTATACCTGCGCTAAAATATGTTATTCATGGCGATTCCTTGATATTTTGGGGCACAGGTGATCCATCCTTCCTGCATTCTGTGCTCAAGGGAGTAAAAGCTTTTAATTATTTGAGTAATAGCGACAAGCAGTTATTTTACTCAAATGGCAATTGCAAAAATGAATTTTATGGCGAGGGATGGTCCTGGGACAACTATAATGATTACTACCAGGCCGAGATTACCGAACTGTCCATTGAAGATAACGTCGCTGTATTATACGCAGACAAAAATGATTCCCTTCAAATCCACCCATCCTATTTAAAAAGATTTTTAAAGCGTGACAGTAGTTATCGGCCTGGTAGTTTTAGGGTTAAACGCGATTTTTTAAGCAACAGTTTTATTTATCCGCCGATAGCGCCCCCGGGAAATTTCAGACAGGAAATACCCTGGAAAACAAACGGGGACCTAAATATTGCGATATTGGAGGATACTCTGAAAAAAACTATTCATATTGTTAATATTCCACTTACAAAAGATGCAAAAACACTATACGACATTAATGCAGATACGGTTTATAAACATATGTTGCAGCCCAGCGATAATTTTATTGCCGAACAATTATTGCTGGTTTGCTCATCGGTTAAATTTAACATTCTTAGTGCCGATTCGGTAATTAATTATTCCAAAATACAGTTTTTAAATGATTTGCCTGATGTGCCTCAATGGGTTGACGGTTCGGGCTTGTCGAGGCAAAACCTTTTTACCCCCCGCGACATGGTGGCCATTTTGTGCAAAATTTTAGATGAAGTAAAAAATGAATCGCTGCTGCATAGCCTGTTGCCTGCGGGTGGTGTTGTTGGCACAATAAAAAATGTTTATAAAACGGACAATGGCCAGCCTTTTATCTGGGCTAAAACCGGGTCGTTAAACAACAATTATAATCAGAGCGGGTATCTTGTCACAAAAAAAGGGAAACGTCTGGCGTTTTCATTTATGAACAATAACTTTACGCGACCGGCGAGGGAAATACGGGACGAGATGGTTAAGATAGTTACCTATATACACTATAACAATTAAGAGTTGCAGTTGATAGTAGCAGTTAAAAGGTGTACCTGCTAACTGCTACTATCAACTGCAACTCATTTTAAGATTTTTCCGTTGGATGTGGGTTTTGTCGGTCTGAATGAGGGACGGGTCTCTCAACTTCTGTTTGCCGGACGAATACAGCATATTCAGCTGGCTCTATTTTACAACCGGTAACATCCGCATAAACCTGGGTGAATTCAGCCCCTAAATACAAAATTGCAGAAGTATAATAAATCCAAACTAAAATAATTAAAATTGAACCGGCCGCTCCGTAGGCGGAACTTTTGGCAGTATACTGTATATACAAGTTAATTCCGTATTGACCAATCATAAACAGAATCGCGGTAAAAAAAGCACCGGTGCGCACTTCGCGCCATTTTATCTTAACATCCGGTAAAAATTTAAATGTAATAGCAAACAAAATTGAAATAATAATGAATGTTATTCCCAGGTTAATCCCTTTTATCAATAAGCTGGTAACGGAATGCATAAATTGTTCAATCCATTCGCCCAAAGCCGACATGATAATGTTAATAATTAATGAAAGCAGGAGTAAAACTCCAAGAAAAATAATAAGAGAAAATGATAAAAGACGATTTTCTATAAATTTAACCCAGCTTCTTTTGGGTTTGGCTTTTACACTCCATATCATGTTTAATGAGTCTTGTATCTCTAAAAAAATTCCGCTTGCACCCACAAAAAGGGTAATTACACCAATTACTACAGCGATGTCTGATTTACCGGATAGCTGAAGTTTTTTTAGAATATCCTGAATTTGAAGCGCGGCCGCTGACCCGACGAAGTGCGCTATCTGGGGGTACAACCTATTTGCCGCTGCGGCATTGCCTAAAAAAAACCCGGCAAGCGAAATAATTAGTATGAGAAGTGGTGCCAATGAAAAAATGGTATAATAAGCCAATGATGCGCTAAGCTTTAACCCGTTATCATTAATGAAATTAATAAACGTGCAAGATATTATATGCCAAATTTGTTCAAAATGTTTTTTCCTAAAAAACTTCATGTAGCTAAAAATTTGCCAATTAAAATTAATTGCCCACACGGCAATTTTTGCCCCTGATACTTGAAGATTAAAGAGCAAAAAATGTTTGAAATTATTTCTAATTAGTGAATTTCCGAAAACGGAATATCCAGCAACGGATATTTATCCCAGCCGTCGAAATCGTAATGCCACCATTCGGTGCGGTAAATTTTAAAACCATGCGCCTGCATAACGCCTTTTAATAATTCGCGGTTTTCAATTTCCTTTTTTGGGAGATCAGGGTAATTGGCAGCAGCCTTAACACTAAAACTGTCAAACCCGGTTGGCATGTCCAGTTCCTTACCGGTTTTCAGGTCAATAACGGTAAGGTCAATAGCGCACCCACGGTTATGCCTTGATCCTTTGCGTGGATCAGCTACAAAATTCGTGTCATGGGCCATATCATAAAATTTTACGGTAATGGAATATGGGCGATAAGCATCATATATTTTTAAGCCAAGTCCGCGTGATTTTAAATCCGCTTGCACTGCTTTTAACGCTTCTGCTACGGGTAGGCGCGCAAACGCTTTTGCCTGTTTGTACATACGCTGGTGCATAAAATTATTGGTAGTAGCGTACCGTATATCCAAAGCAATAGATGGAACATATTTTTTTATTTCAACCAGTCTTGAACCGGGGATACCGTTAATTTCCTTGATATATTGTTTTAGCCCCATTACTTTAGTACTGTCGATGTATTTATAGTGCTGCGCCTGAACATCGCAGGAAAAAACAATAAAAAAAATTAAGATTAATGTATATTTCATATTAACGGTTTGATACGATGAGCAAGTCAAGGTCTTTACAAGGTATTGAAAAGCGTTCACTCATATGTTTATTGGTTAAATGCCCCTGGAAAATATAAACCGCATCACGGACACCTGACTTTTGCCAAATCACATTTTTTAAACTGCCCTGTTCGCCGATGTCCAGTAGTATTGGAGCGAAAATATTAGTTAATGCATAGGTAGCAGTACGGGCAACGCGGGAGGCAATATTAGGCACGCAGTAGTGGATAACATCGTATTTTCTGAATACCGGGTGCGTGTGATTGGTTACTTCGGATGTTTCGAAGCAGCCGCCCTGGTCAATGCTAACATCAATAATAACCGAATTTGGTTTCATCCGGCTAACGGTGGCTTCTGATACAATACAAGGGCTTCTGCCGTCCTCTGCCCGCATAGCGCCGATGGCTACATCGCATGTGGTTATGGCCTTTTCTAAAACAATAGGTTGAACCACCGACGTAAATACCCGGCTACCAATGTTATTTTGGAGTCTTCGTAATTTATAAATAGAAGGGTCAAAGACCTTTACCTCGGCGCCTAGCGATATTGCCGTACGTGCTGCGTATTCCCCAACCGTACCGGCGCCTAGTATTACAATTTCCGTTGGTGGTACGCCGGTTATACCGCCGAGCATTAACCCTTTTCCATCAAAAATATTGCTTAGGTATTCTCCGGCTATTAAAATCGAGGTGGCGCCTACAATCTCGCTCATTGCCCTTACTACGCTCAATGAACCGCCTTCGTCGCGCAAATGTTCAAAACAAAGTGCAGTTATTTTTTTATTGATGAGTGCGTGAAGAGACTCTGCTTTAAAAGTTGCCAACTGCAATGCTGAAATTAATATCTGGCCGGGCTTCATCATGCCAATTTCCGTCATTGTCGGCGGGGCAATTTTTATAATGATATCGGCATCATAAACCCCTTTTGTATCATAAACAATCTGGGCGCCCTGTTCGCTATAATCTTTATCCTTAAAATTTGCCGCAAGCCCTGCGTTGCTTTCCAGCATCACCTCGTGCCCGTTATTTATTAACAGAGCAACTGATAACGGCGTTAATGGTATCCTGTTTTCCTGAAACGACACTTCTTTAGGAATGCCGATATAAAGTTTGTTTTTTTTGCTTTTTACCTCCAGCATCGATTCCTGGGGTTGCATCATAGCTTGTTTGGCAATATCCGAAAACCCACTGTATTTCCCTGAACTCATTGTGCATTATTTTCTGGATGATGAAGATAAACAATTTTTTATTTATCTTCATATTAAATCTTCTCAATAATTATCTGCCTTGAATTATTAAGCATAACATTTATTTGAATTTTAATGTGATGTTCAGGCAATAGGTCCGGAATCTTTTCAGGCCATTCAATAAAGCAATAGGCGCCGGAATAAAAATATTCTTCATATCCCATATCAAACGCTTCGGTTTGATTTTTTAACCGGTAAAAATCAAAGTGGTAAATTTTGTTACCGGTACAGTTGTATTCATTAACAATTGAAAATGTAGGGCTGGTTACAGGATCAGTTGCACCCAAACAAGCGCAGAGTAACTTTATGAGTGTTGTTTTACCAGCCCCCATATCACCGTAAAAAAAAAAAATACGGCTGTTTCCAGCAAGTGATATGATTTCAGTTGCAATGGCGGGCAGATTGGATAGGGAAGATGCAGTTAGGAGCATAAAAGACCTAAATAGTATTTAAGAATTTTGCAAATTTCGTTTTAAACCTATCGGGGACAAAATCATTCAAAAGGTTTATTTGAGTTTATAAAAACGGTGTCCATTGGCTCTTTAACCTTATTTAATTGGATTTCCATCCTTTTTAAAAGGCAATGATTAACAATGCCATCGCATATTTGTAACTTTTGATATTTATTTAATGAATCTAAATAAAAGAAATAAATAAATTGTATCGCAGAATCCGGCATTGCACTGAGTCTGCCTTTAT
>Ga0302185_10001760_pt1 | contig 14823 bp, 7 predicted proteins | sample II_Bog_E1_1_FD_200231 | JGI IMG/M metagenome (GOLD analysis project Ga0302185, IMG submission 200231) | Peat permafrost microbial communities from Stordalen Mire near Abisko, Sweden - II_Bog_E1_2 | ecosystem: Environmental > Terrestrial > Soil > Wetlands > Peat | place: Sweden: Abisko, Stordalen... | reverse complement strand
GGCCCGATCTTTTGTTGCATGACGAGCAAAGGTTTATCCGCATTCTCACCAATCACGAGCATCCTGTACAATTGGTTATTGCCGGCAAATCGCCTCCCTTTGATGAACCCGGGAAGTCATTGATCAGGCAATGGATACAATTCATTCAAAAAAATGATCTGTACGCGCATGTCGTTTTTTTGAGCGACTATGATATGTCATTGTCTGCGCAATTGGTCCAGGGAGTGGACGTATGGCTCAATACGCCGAGGCGCCCGTGGGAAGCCTGTGGGACAAGCGGCATGAAAGTACTGGTAAACGGCGGCCTCAATTTATCGGAGCTGGATGGCTGGTGGGCCGAGGCTTATACCCCCGAAGTAGGCTGGGCCCTGGGCGATGGAAAAGAGCATGGCGAAGACCCCGCCTGGGATGCCGCAGAAGCGGAAGCCCTATATGACCTGCTGGAAAAACAAGTTATCCCTGAATTTTATGATCGCGACCAAAACGGAACGCCCGTGCGCTGGATAGAACGGATGCGCAAAAGCATGGCGACATTAACACCTCAATTTTCAGCAAATCGCACTGTGCGCGAATATACAGAACAACGTTATCTGCCCGCAGCCGAAAATTACTTACAACGGGCGGCAGAAAAAGGCTCAGCAGGCGTTAGAATTATCGATATACGACATCAACTGACTGACAATTGGGATAAAATTAAATTCGGAGAAATACAAAAAGACGCTGTAAAAGATGGCTATTCGTTTCATGTTACCATCGGGCTTAATGGGGTAAACCCGACTACGGTTGCCGTTGAATTTTATGCGGATGGAATCAATGGCGAAGTGATTGAAAAGATAAAATTGCAACCCGACGCCGGGGAAAATGCTGGTGGCGAAACTATTTATCGTGGACAGGTTATAACCAAAAGGCCTGCAAGTGATTTCACAGCCCGTCTCATCCCTGAATATGAAGGCATTGCGGTACCACTTGAAGATGGGCATATCCTTTGGCAGCGGTGATAGCCCTAATTGTGACAGGATAAAAACTAAAAGCGCGATTTTTTCTGATCTAACCTTAGTTTTCCTCACAGCTTTCTTGCACTACTTTATCGGTGAGGGTGTATTAGCACATTACTTTTAAATCTGCTAATACATCCTTTACCTTTTGTATTCGACAGAATTAGCTTTTTGTGAACATTTTAATTAAATGCATTAACGATATCAACAAAATCGCGCGCTTTTAATGATGCACCACCTATAAGGCCGCCGTCAATATCTTGCTGCGAAAAGAGTTCAGCTGCATTTTTTGGATTGCAGCTGCCGCCATATAAAATGGTCGTTTTATCCGCTACGTAATTACTATACCAGCCGGATACCTGCTTGCGGATAAATTGGTGTATTTCCTGCGCCTGGGCTGCCGTAGCGGTAATTCCTGTTCCTATGGCCCAAATGGGTTCGTAGGCAATGATCAAATTTCCAAACTGTGTTTTATCCAGGTGAAACAGACCATCAGTGAGTTGCTTTTCCAGTACGTTATATTGCTGGCCGCCTTCCCGCTCCTTTTTGGTTTCGCCGACACAACAAATAATTTTAAGGGTGTTTAAAATTGCTGTATCGATCTTTTTTGCAATCAGTTCATTGGTTTCATTGAAATAAAGCCTGCGTTCCGAATGGCCAAGTATAACGTATTCAGCGCCTGTTGACCTGACCATTTTTGCTGATACTTCCCCGGTAAAAGCGCCCGATTCTTCGTGATGAATATTTTGGGCGCCAATTGCCATTTCGGGATGGTTTTTTGAGCGTTCGGCCAGCGCATGTAAATGAATAAAAGGAGGGCAAACAATAATCTGCTGCTCATCGGTTACCTCATCCTTTATCAGCCTTATAACTTCGGAAAACAAAGCCAGGCCTCCGGCATAATCTTCGTTCATTTTCCAGTTGGCTACTATAACCTTCTTTCTCATCGTTTGCTTATTTATTGGCGATCAACTATTGCCCTGGCCGGATTTTTCGACTTCCATATTATATTCACCGCGACGCGCGGCGACATTACAAATGGCACGGTGAAATAATGCCTGCTGGGCTGCCGCAACGTTCGCTTCATCACCCTTCCAAATCTCCAGGGCAGGTTGCTGAATAGCGCGTGCAAAAGAAAAGGAAACGCCCCAGGGCAGCCGGGATTTGAACCGCGCATTCATCGCATTCAACCTGGCTGTTGCCATTTCGGGGGGTTGGCCGCCGGATAAGAAAGCAACACCAGGTACGGCAGCCGGGACGTTCCGCAGCAAGCATTTTATAGTGGCATCTGCTACTTCATCTACCGATTCCTGTACTTTGCAGGATAAACCCGGAAGAACCATATTGGGTTTTAGCATTATTCCTTCCAGCATTACGTTTTGCAGATGCAGTTCTTTAAAAACGGCCCGCAAAGTTTCTTCGGTTACATCAAAGCATTGGTGTATCGTGTGGTCGCCAACCATCAGTACCTCCGGTTCAACAACAGGTACCAGTCCGGCTTCCTGGCATAAAGCGGCATACCGCGCCAATGCCTGGGCATTAGCCGAAATGCAGCCGCGGGTGGGTAAACTATCGTCGGTGGCGATAACACCGCGCCATTTAGCAAAACGGGCTCCCATCTGCGCATATTCCTTTAGCCGGTCGCGTAATCCGTCCAGGCCTTCAGTCACTTTCTCAAAGGGATGGCCTGCCAGGTCTTTTGCGCCAATATCAACCTTTATGCCCGGTATAATGCCTGCATCGATAATTGCTTTAATAAACGATGTGCCGTCTGTTTTTCGCTGACGGATAGTTTCATCATAAAGGATAAAACCATTTATGCAGCTATTAAGGTTGGGGGTGGTTATGATCAATTCCCGGTAGGCTCGCCGGTATTCCTCTGTTTGAGGAATACCAACTGCCGCAAACCGTTTATTGCAGGTTTTATTGCTCTCATCCATGGCCAGCAACCCTTTATCTCCAGCCACCAGTGTTTTTGCCGTACCGATCAGTTCCTGCTCATTCATTCGGTAACGCCCCATTTCCAATTGCGGATCTCCGGCATATCTTCGCCGTGTTGGTCGATATAGTTTTTGTGAGCGATCAGCTTATCCTGCATCATTTGCTTTAGGTAAGTCCCTTTTGAGCCAAGGCCAGGCAAGCGGTCAACTACATCCTGCACCAGGTGAAACCTGTCCAGATCATTTTGCACCCGCATGTCAAATGCGGTGGTAATGGTGCCTTCTTCTTTGTAACCCCGCACATGCAGGTTGTGGTTTGCGCGACGGTAGGTTAAACGGTGCACCAACCATGGATAGCCGTGAAAGCCGAAAATGATGTGTTTATCCTTCGTGAATAATGAATCGTAATCCAAATCGCTTAAACCGTGAGGGTGTTCACTAGAGGACTGCAGTTTCATCAAATCAACCACGTTTACGACCCTTATTTTAAGCTGTGGCAGGTATTGGCGTAAAATGGAAACAGCGGCCAAAACTTCCAACGTCGGTGTGTCGCCGCAGCAAGCCATCACCACGTCTGGTTCTGATCCCTGGTCATTACTTGCCCATTGCCAGATGCCGATGCCTTCAGTACAATGGACAACCGCCTCTTCCATCGTTAGCCATTGCGGCAAGGCGTGTTTTCCAGCAACTACCACATTTACATAGTGACGGCTGCGTAAACAATGGTCAAATACCGAGAGTAAACAGTTTGCGTCGGCAGGAAGATAGACCCTGACGATATCCGCTTTCTTATTGATGACGTGATCAAGAAAACCAGGGTCCTGGTGTGTAAAGCCATTATGGTCCTGCTGCCATACGTGCGAGGCAAGCAGGTAGTTTAACGAGGCGATATTTCTGCGCCATGGCAATTCCCTGGTGACCTTTAGCCATTTTGCATGCTGACTAAACATCGAGTCGACAATACGGACAAAGGCCTCGTAGCAATTGAAGTAGCCATGTCGTCCGGTTAACAGGTATCCCTCCAGCCAACCTTCGCATTGGTGCTCACTTAACTGCGAATCCAACACACGGCCAGCCGGTGCCAGGAACTCGTCTTTTTTTGTTGCCCTGGCATCCCATTGACGATTGGTCACCTCAAACACACTTCCTAATAAATTAGATATGGTCTCATCCGGCCCGAATGTGCGGAAATTACTACGATTAAACCGGGTCACATCACGAAGGAAAACGCCTAACACCATGGTGTCCTGTCCGTCTACCGCGCCAGGCGACGGTACATTAACAGCGTATTCGCGGAAATCAGGCATACGCAAATCGCGCAGCAATATCCCGCCATTTGCATGCGGATTTGCGCCCATGCGCCGGTCGCCTTTCGGCGTCAGTTCTGCCAGCTCGTCGATCAGCCGTCCATTGTCGTCAAATAGTTCTTCAGCTTTATAACTCTTCATCCAGTTTTCAAGCAATTGCACGTGGTCCGGGTGATCTGCATCTACCAGTATCGGTACCTGGTGCGCCCTGAACGTGCCTTCAATCTGCAGGCCATCAACTTCCACCGGACCGGTCCATCCTTTGGGAGATCTTAGCACGATCATTGGCCAGCGCGGCCTTGTAGTATCGTTATTGTGCCGGGCATTATTTTGAATATCCCTGATCTCTTCAATAACAGTTTCCATGGTTGAAGCCATCAACTGGTGCATTGTTTCCGGGTCGTCGCCTTCGACAAAATAGGGCGTCCAGCCGCAGCCTCTTATAAATTGTTCCAATTCCTCGTGCTCAATGCGGGCCAATATAGTAGGATTGCTGATCTTATATCCGTTAAGGTGCAATATCGGCAAAACAGCACCGTCGGTAATGGGGTCAAGGAATTTGTTGGATTGCCAGGAAGTCGCCAATGGCCCGGTTTCGGCCTCGCCATCGCCAACAACGCAGGCAACGATCAGGTCTGGATTGTCAAACGCAGCCCCGAAGGCATGACTCAGGGAATAACCCAATTCTCCACCTTCGTGGATCGAACCGGGAGTCGTTGGCGCTACATGGCTCGATATACCGCCGGGGAATGAAAATTGCTTGAATAACTTTTTTAGCCCGGCCTCATCCTGGGTTACGTTTGGATAAACTTCGGTCCAGGTGCCTTCCAGATAAACATTACCCACAATTGCCGGCCCCCCATGGCCCGGCCCCGCAACGTAAAACATGTTGATGTCGTACTTTTTTATCACCCGGTTCAAATGCACGTATATAAAATTCTGACCCGGCGTAGTACCCCAATGTCCAACTACCAGGGGCTTAACGTGTGATAATTTGAGCGGCTCTTTCAGCAGCGGATTATCATAAAGGTAAATCTGCCCAACGGAAAGGTAATTCGCGGCCCGCCAGTATGCGTTCATTTTCATTATCAACTCTGGTGATAACGTTTCAGCCTCAGTGCTGATCATTTCTATACCCATTGTATTTATTTATTAAAGTATCTTAAGTTGTGTAAATCAAGGTTCCCATCAATCGTTTTGTGGTAAGATTTTGCTGAGCAAAGACTCTGGCAGGCCCAGGCCAAAGCTTTGCAACTTTCGGGCAGTCGAGGTAAAATCAATATGGTGAATGGCCTTCATTCCGAAGTCGTTGGCAATGCTTACAAACAAAGCCTGGTCATCCATAAACAAAATGTTTTCCGCTGGCACCTGCGCAATATCCAATGCGAGCCTGAAAATATCAGGATCCGGTTTACGCAAATGCACAAAGCTCGAGGAAATAAAAAAATCAGCCAATTGATTAAGTCCAAATTTTTGTATCCTAAACTCATTCAGTTCTCTCGCTTCATTACTCACCACACCTACTTTTAAGCCGTATAATTTTTTTATGGCAGCAATAAGTGCGATCATATTGGTAAAAGGAAGAGACTGCTCAAACATAAAATCCTTGAATTGATCATGGCTAAAAGTGCGCTCTCGATAGAAGACCACCATATCCAAATACTTTTCCAGGCTTAGCTTTCCTTCTTCATAAACCTCAAACACCATATGGTGCCGCTTCTCCATGGCAAGATGGTCAACTTTAAAAAGCACCGCTGCTCGTTTTCGTGATTCCCGGTCCCATCCATCAGTAAGAAGCACACCGCCGACATCAAGGAACAGCGTGGTGATTTTGTTGGCTTTTTTCATTCGTGTTTTACAAATCCTTGCCACCACAACGGTTTGCATTTAAAAAATGAAACCGGATAGAGCGGCCTGATAACCGCTTTCATTTAAGCAGATTGCAGCTTTTTATTCTTTTGGCGGAGATATTTTATTTAATTGGCGCCTTAATTTATTCCAACTAATAGTCTCCGGATTTCGCGGAGCAACTCAATGTAACAAAGGTGGTGACGAGTTTGCCGCAGATCATTGCATAACTCTGCATATAAGTTACATGTTTCACACATTAGGAAACCCTTCGGGAGACAACAAATGAAATTAAAGTGATTTTGTTATCGAAAACATTTTAACACGAAACCACAATAAATATATTGGCTATATCCCATCAAATCGTATGCTGTTGTTTATAGGCATTATAAATAACAAAAAGTGACGAGGGTCACAAAACTATTGATTTCCTGCTTGTTCTGTAATCATAACGGTTTATAGGCAGCCGTTTTTAAAAGCTCATAAAATCGATTGATAATCTATAGATATTCCCTTTAACATATGAAACTTTACATAAAAAATATGGTATGCATTCGATGCAAAATGATTGTCAAACAGGTTTTAGAAAACCTGGATATTGATTATTTATCCGTTGAATTGGGCGAGGTCCAAATCGCTCAAAGTCTGTCAACGCTCCGTTTACTGGATTTTGGGAAATCATTATCGCCGTATGGCCTCGAATTGCTTGATGACAGCAAAAGCATCCTGGTTGAAAGAATAAAAAAAGTGATAGTAGAGGCAGTCCATTACGAAGATGAGCCACTAAAAATAAACTTCTCCAATCACCTTAGCGAAAAGCTGAACCATGCTTATACATACATGGCCAATTTGTTTTCGGCGGTGGAAGGAACTACAATTGAACACTATATTATTATGCATAAAATCGAAAGAGTGAAAGAACTGCTGGTTTACGATGAGCTTTCCTTGACTGAAATATCTTATAATTTGCATTACAGCAGTGTAGCACATATGTGTAATCAATTTAAAAAGGTTACCGGATTGACGCCATCGACTTTTAAAACCTTTAAATCGAACAGGCAATTAGGGCTAGTCAACCCATAAATAAGGTGTTTTAAAACGCATTAAACATTATATTGAATATAAAAGCCAGTTTCCCTTTGCCGGGATCATGAAACGTCTGCAAGGCGCTTCGCAAATCGGGCGATGTTGGTGTCCAATAGGCCAGGGGGCAAACAACTAGTCAATCGGACAAGGCATTATTTCTCCAATTGATTTGAAATTTGCTTCAAAAAAGTATTGTTTGACGATGATTAGCCCGCTCCACAAATCGCGTTATGCCGACTCTAATCAAATTGGAAAATGCAACTGTGAAGTTAAACGATAAAATTTTAGTGATGTTGGTAAAATCTGTACCTTTGAACGATAAGATTTGCAATTAGTCTATATTAAAAAAGTGGTGAGTATTTCGGTGAGTAAGAAATCAAATCCACGTAAGGTATTGAAATTCAATTTCGTTTAGCTGGGGTTCGAATCCCTAACTCTCCGCCTTCGCCCGCCGAAGCTTTAGCGAAGGCGGGCTTTTTGTTCTTAATATTTTTCTGTCCCTGAGATTTGGAGCGGGCTTCGGCGGACGAAGTCCGCTTTCTTACAGGAAGTTTTTATCCTTGAGCTGCAGGGCGGTAAGCACTATGTTGGTTGTACCGTAAATCTCAAAGAAAGAAGTCAATAAGTAATCATTCGCGAGAGTTTGCTATATGCGCCTTGTACATGATTTTGCGCCTATGTACGATTCATTACTACAGGGCTGCAGTTTCACTTTACTATTCTTGATTTTCCGTTGTTGTCAAAAATTATTACCTTACTGACGTTATCATTCACTTCAATAAATCTTGCAGATTGCGATAAAAAGGACGACCCATAATAAAATTCCTGCTTTTCAACTTTTTTGTTTTTGTATATAATTAAGGCGTAAGCATCACTCGGATTAACAGCGACGCTTTCCGATACCTTGTTCCATTTGAAAACTTTCAGGGAGTCTTTATGCTGGCTGGCCGCCAGCAACAGGTTTCCTTTGGTATCTCTGAATTTTACCAATGCCTTGGCATCTCCGGGGATGTATATGCCGCTTTCCAAAATACTCAGGGCTTTAAAATTTCCTTTGCCGTCGCCTTTTAATAACAGACCGTTCAAGGCATCATAACGCCCTATTGAGACTTCTGTGCCATAGTCGTTGCCGGTAATCACCACATCAAGGTTCCCGTCCCCGTCATAGTCGCCCACCTCCATACCATTCAAAACTGAGAACTGCGCTTCTACAGGCAACGGAACAAGGGTGAATTTGCCATTGCCGTCGTTCCGCAAAAAACAAGACTTTAACAAGTTGGATTTGAGTCTTAGTGCTCCCTTTCTTTGTTCAGGTGATAGTATATCGTCCATTGTCGCCACGGCGAAGGACTTATAATCGGGGAATTTTATTTTTAAACGTATCATTTGTTTTATGAGGTCATCCCTGCCCTGTACTGGAAATTCTTTTTTTTCGCCGTTTTGGTCCAACAGAAAAATAGAAGGAATCGCATCGTATTGCCCGTTAAGCTCGAAATCTCCGGCTGTTATATATACAGGGTATCGATCAGAGGCCTGGAACAGGCTATTCTGTCCAACATTCCCCACAATATAGTCCGTGCGACCGGTATGCCTGAAATCACCGGCCACGATCGAATTCCACCAGCCAAATTTATCGCTGATGCCGGATTTTGCCGTTATATTTACAAACTTGCCGTGTTCATTTTTCAGGAAAGTGACGGGCATCCATTCACCTGCCAATATAAGATCCGGCCAGCCGTCATTATCAAAATCGGTAAATAACGCGTCGCTGACCATCCCGATGTTCTTCAATGCCGGCGCTACCTCTTCGGTCACGTCGGTAAACTTTACATGCCCATTTTTACTATCGTTTCTCAATATAACACTCGATACCGGCTTGGGGTAACTCCCGGGTTCAACCCTGCCCGACACAAATAAATCCAGCTTGCCATCTTTATTGTAATCACAGGCCCTTATGCATAACTTGCTCGTAAAAATTTTTGGCAAAGCATCCGGGGCCAGCGTAAAGTTTCCATGACCATCGTTTAGGTAAAGCCTGTCTTGGTACGAAGGAGAATTCGGCGCATACTGGTATCCGCCGCTTGCTATATAAAGATCCGGCTTACCGTCGCCATTCGCGTCAAAAAGCAATAACCCCTCATCTGTAAAGTCAACCGACGCATCGCTTGTCGTCGAGAAAAGACTATGTCGTTCGAATGTACCATCGGCCATTTGCAAAAAAATCTGTGCCGGGTTACTACTGTCGCCGCCTATTATCAAATCATCGAGACCGTTGCCATCTACATCACCTACAGCTATAGCCGGATTATAGTCCGATAATTTATGCGGCAATAGTTTTTGAATATTAAAGTCGATAAAATCGGCTTTATTGTGTTTATAGTGGAGTCCCAGCGAATCGGTCACCTCTTTGAACAGTGCTTTAAAATCAATTTTGGGCTGGCTGATCTGATAATCACTCCAGGCATCAGCAATATTCACTTTTATGCGTTGATCGGCTTTTACATCCAGCAGCTTTTGTTTTTTGCCTCCCGGCCACTTTATCACCACAGAATCAACTACGCTTACTTTGCCCAGGCCAAAGTGTGCCATCGCCTGCACAGTTGATAAATAACCCCTGTAAGGATCATTCTCGTAGACCTGGTGTTTCCCATGGTCATAATAAATATCAGCCTGGGCGCCTAACCCGTTTATATTCTGTTTCCCCCCGACAAAGGTGATTTGCAAATAATGAACATGGTCCAAATTTTTTCTATCGTCCCTCGCCGTGTTTCTGTAGATGGACGCCTCGCCATCAATATTATTGATCACCAGGTCCATCGCGCCATCATTATCCAGGTCGGCATATACAGCGCCATTTGCAAAAGCCGGGACATTCAGGCCCCATGCTTCACTTACATCTTCAAATGTCAGGTCTCCTTTATTTCTAAAAGCGTATTTAGGTAGCTTAACTTCAGGAATCTGTTCAAGCAGCGCCTTTTTAGAGGCCAAAGCATACGGGCTTTGCTCGTACATTATAAAATCATGATCGGAAGCATCTTTTCGAAAGCCATTTGTCACTATGATATCCCGAAAACCATCGTTGTCAAAATCGGTCACCAGTGGTGTCCAACTCCAGTCTGTTTGTGCTATACCGCTCAGAAAACCAATCTCGCTGAAAGCAGGGCTGCCAAGCCGGCCCTGCTGACCAAGCCTGGGGCCCTGGTTAAGTTGGAGCGTGTTGTGCACGTACTGGTACTGGTTGCCAAAAATATCGAAGGTTTGATAAGTGTTAAAAGTATTAGCCCCCATCATCATCTTCTTGCGGTAGTTGTCCGGCGGATTCATGTCCAACTCCACTACGTCGGGAAGCCCATCGTTATTAATGTCAACTACATCCTGTCCCATGGAATTTAGCGAGGTATGCTTAAAATATTCTCTTGAACGATCTGTAAAGGTTCCGTCGTGGTTATTGATATATAAAATATTGCTCGAAATAAAATCGTTGGATACATAAATATCCTTCCAACCATCTCCGTTAAAGTCTACTGTGGTTGCACTGTGTCCGTACCCGGTTATATTAATACCGGCTTGTTTTGAAACATCATGAAATACGGGGTGATGCAAAGTGCTATCCCAATCATTCCGGTATAGCCGCCCGGAGATAAACTGCGGCCCGGCTGCCTTAATTCCGCCAAAATTATTTGTATTGTTCCGGGAATTTGCATTGTTAACGGTAAGGTACATATCCAGGTCGCCATCGTTGTCATAGTCAAAAAAACTGGCCATGGTTGAATAGGTACATATATCCAGCCCATATTCTTTAGCCATTTCTTTAAAATGAGGAATACCGTCCTTATCAACGCCCTGGTTGACGTAAAGAAGATTCCTTCTCCTTGTTGAATCTTTATAAATGGTATTACACACGTAAATGTCGGGCAAACCATCGTTGTTTATATCAACTATTGCAACGCCGCGGCCCCACCGTCCGACACCACCAAGGCCCGCTTTATCCGTAATATCTTCAAACTTGAAATTGCCCCTGTTTAAGTATAGCCGATTGGATACCATATTCCCTGTAAAAAAAATATCCTGTAAACCATCGCCGTTAAAGTCGCCGATCCCTACCCCGCCGCCGTTATAGGCGTTTACCATATCCAAAGCATTTACAGAGTCGGACTCCGTTATTTTATTGCTAAAATGAATACCGGAATGGGAAGAAGGTATTTCTTCGAACAGCGTCTTCTTTTTACAGGAAAAAAAAATCAACAGACACAAAGAAAAAGCGATGAGGCACCACTTATTCATGAAGGAATATTTACTGAAATTGAGCATTTTGTTGCTATTTATTTTAATTGACATAAGCGAGTATCTTTTTTATTTCCTGCGGATATACGCCGATATGATGCGTACGCACAAAAAATTTAACCGGCGGCGACTTGCCCCCGATCTGCACCGAAATAGCCTGAGTTGGCAGCGCCGGCATGTGGCAGTTAATGCATTTGGCTTTGAGCACCCCGGCGCTTAGGGTACCGGTCATTTTGCAATAAGTATGGTTTGGCGAATTATGACAGCCGAGGCATTTTTGCGTATAAAAAGTCTCGTTTCCACGAGTGTTTTGATGTGTATCATGGCAGGTAGAACATTCCATTTTGCTGTATATAAAGCATTTGCTGCTTTTTAATAGCTGGAGCTGGTTTCCATGCACATCCAGGTGGCCCGTGTCAATTTTTGCAGAAAACTCCGGCAAAATAAATTTAGCAAAGGTATCACCCGGCATAAATCCGAAAGCAGGCCTTAGCATAACGCTATGTTGACCGGAATGGCAAACTGCACACATATCCAATTTTCGATCCCGGTTAAGTGAAACATAGGTGGTTATAAAGCGGGCCGTTCTAACTGCAGGATTACGGGTTTGAAAATCAACATGCTGTGCTCCGGGCCCGTGGCAGCGTTCACAGTCGATATGATATACCACTGAGGTCTTGTCAAATTCTTCAACACCGTCTAATCGCTGCGCTTTTCCGGGCAGGTAGTTAATGTACGACGCGTGACACTCCAGGCAGCGGATCCCTATCGGCCTTATCCGGGGATAATCCATAAAGTTTGACCCCATACCCGGGCTTGTCGACCAACGGTGCTGACCATTAAAATAAGAAAGGGGTAATTGATAAAGCTCGTTCCCTTTCCAGTATAAATACGTTTCGCCTTTAACACCGCCAAAGGCAATGTCGAAACGATGCCTTTCCTTAAATTTTCCGTTGGCATAAAAACTTTGAAACATGCCGCTGTCGAGCTTTTGCATTACCACCTTTTGAGATTCGTTTATAGTGAACACGCTGGAATCCCCGGCGAAACTGCCATGGACGGTATTTTCCGAAGCGGGAGCTGATGCCTCAAAATGAGCAGTATGCAGGTACGAGTTGTAAATGTCAGCATGGCATTTTGCGCAAGCTTTTGCGCCGGAAAATGCTTCGCCACGGGGGTCTGCGTTACCTGCGTCATTCCAAAAATGCAGGTATGCACCTGCCAGCATCATTGAGCAAATACCCGACACAATCAGCACTTTTTTCATAACATGGTGCAAGTTACTGCTATTTTCATAAGTCCGGTTTGTTACCCCCGCGTATGCGGGTAATGATTAGTGATTTATAATTTCGGTTTCAATGAAAATGAACGGGATGCAAGACTTGCAGCATGCTCCGATTCCGGGTTTCCGGAGAGCAAAAACGGCTCCCCCTTTCGGGGAAACCGTTTCATCTTTAATCAATTAATCAACTCTCATTCAAGAAAACCCAGGTTTCTTAGTACGTCGGATTCTGTTTCATGTTCGGATCAAGCGCTATCTCCGACACCGGAAGCGGCAATATGTCTTTCCCCGGTGGCAGATCGTTATAGGTAACACCCTGATTGCCGGACAAATCGTTGAAAATAGAAGCGGGAGGGTTGTGTGTCGGGCCATAGGGAAAAATAATAAATGAGTTGGGGCGCGAACCATATGGATACTGGCTAACCGGCCCGGTGTTCCAAAGGTGAATTAATTCCCGGTCGTAAGCTATCCCGGTTGCTGCATCGATACCCGCCCTGCGTAACAGGTACATCAGGGAATATTCGCCGGTAAGCTCATGCCTGTATTCGCTGAATACCATTTGCAATGGATCGGTGATAACAGGGGCCGGAATGGGGTTGCCATTTGCGTCTGCCTGCGGCAGAAAGCCATCCTGAAACGTTGCGGGAGGATTCCCGTTGAATGCCCTGCTCCGTACTTTATTCAAGTCAGCTAACCCCGCAGCGGTCATCCCAAGGCGGATCTCGCATTCCGCTTTTGAAAGCAAAACTTCGGCATAGCGCATGAGTACCTGGTTTTGACTGCCAAAGAGCCTTCCGGGACCTGACCCGCCTGTAAGTGTTGGGTCTCTCCATTTTTTTGAGCAGGTATATCCTGAGCGTGGCGTGCCATCGGTTCCATACCAGGGGTGGGCAAGCGTTCCGTTTGTGTTGATTGGATTGCTTTTAAAAGTGCTGATAGGTTGGCTTTGGTCAGTGTACCGGTAATAGTCGGCAGTATCATACGGAGCGGTAGTTTTTGCCATATACGCTGCATAACCGCCTTGGACGTTTGGATAACCTTGTATGCCGCCCCACTGGGCAATAATCCCCGGGCTTAAATTGGGGTCACCAGGCCCCATTATTGTAACTATCTTCCTAGTGTCGCCTGTTTGATAGGAGTAGTAAAGCGCCGGGCTTCCGTAGTCGTAACCTTCGCCTGTAATTTCCGAGGGCCAGCTGAAACTGTCTATCCACCCCAATTCGCCGCCTGGTGGCTGCCAGCTGTCGCCCCAACTCTGGTTGCCGCCGGTAAGATCGAATTGTATTTCGAAAAGCGACTCGGCATTATTCTGATTGTTGTATTCGTTTACGTTTACGTACGGTGTTACCAACGAATAATTATTGAATTCCTGGTTACTGAAAGCTTTTAACGCCGCAGTATAATGTGCGGTTGCATTTGCCGGGTCACTCTCGGCTAACCACATTTGTGCTGAACCTTCGTAAGCATAAGCCGCACCTGTGGTGGCTCTGCCCAGGTCGGCCGCAGCCAGCTGAGTTTTTGATACCAGTAAGCCTTCTGCCGCCTGCATATCAGACACTACTTGTTGAAAAACCTGCAACTGGGTGGCGCGAGGCTGTAAACCGTTAGTTGGTTGGGTCAATTCGAGCGGAACGCCGCCGAAGGTGCCCGCGAGGTAATAATACATTGTCCCCCTCAGAAAGAGCGCCTCACCAGTTAAACGATTGCCTAAAGCGGGCGTAACAATACCCTGGGCAATTGCGTTTTTAATAATAGGCAGCGCAACATTTACCCTGGCAATACCAATATACAGGTTATCCCAAAAATCAGGAAGCGCATCAAAAGTACCCGAATAGGTATAATTATTCCATGCAATATCAGCTCCGTTGTTAAACCAATCATGCGGGAGATAATCCGCATAGTACCATAAACTCTTCTTAAGGAGGTTACTGTTCTGGTAACTGTCATAAATTGCGTTCACCAGGGCTATTACGCTGGCCGAAGTAGTAAAAGTGGCGCCGGCAGTGGCACCAAAAGTGTTGGTTTGGTTTAAAAAGCTCCTTTTACAGCTGAGGGGTATCAGCAACGCCGTAGCCAGCGTT
>Ga0302185_10001759_pt1 | contig 14824 bp, 15 predicted proteins | sample II_Bog_E1_1_FD_200231 | JGI IMG/M metagenome (GOLD analysis project Ga0302185, IMG submission 200231) | Peat permafrost microbial communities from Stordalen Mire near Abisko, Sweden - II_Bog_E1_2 | ecosystem: Environmental > Terrestrial > Soil > Wetlands > Peat | place: Sweden: Abisko... | reverse complement strand
AAGGACAACTACGAAAGCCTGCTCTATTGTTATGAAATGCAGCAACAGCTCGACAGCATTGATATTAATTATTCCCAATCACTTCAGCAATTTGACATTGCTTTAAAAAAACAGGAAAAAAATATCACCGAACCGGGTGAAGATGCAGCGACACATACTTTGAGCAATTTATTTGAACAGCTCAGATCAGGTGACAGCACGAAACAAAATATCAAAGAGATACAGCAATACATCCAGAGGATATTGTATCTCAATATGAATGCCATCCACAATAAAAATACAAAAGCAGAAGCCACGGCAGAGCGGGCATTGACTATTATCATAGGTTTGGTGGCTATTATCTTTCTCATTTCATTTACATTTTCCGTCAATTTCCCGTCCATAGTTGTCAACCCAATCCGCCAGTTAACGGAAGCCATAAAAGAGATCAGTAATAAAAATTACAAGCACCGCATCCATATGGACAACAAGGATGAATTTGGGACTTTAGCCGATGCTTTTAATAACATGGCGCAACGGCTCGAATACTTTGAAAGCAGCAACCTTAATAAATTGATGTTTGAAAAAAGCCGGGCGGAAGCAGTTATTAACAGCTTAAAGGATGCCAGCGTAGGAATAGATAAGAATAACGTCATACTCTTTGCAAATTTCCAGGCCTTACAGTTATTAGGTCTGAAATCAACAGAAATAGTTGGTAAATCGGTGGAAGAGCTAAGTAAAAGAAATGACCTGTTCAATTTCCTGATCAATAACGAAACTTCAGCCCCTTTCAAGATCGTGGTGGAGAACCGCGAAAACTATTTCATAAAAGAAACAATAGAAGTGGCGCAGGGCGAGGGAAACAGCAAAGTGATCGTTTTAAGGAATATCACTTCATTTAAGGAACTCGATGTTGCTAAAACCAACTTTATCGCTACTATTTCCCACGAACTGAAAACCCCGCTGGCGGCTTCCGATTTTAGTTTGAAATTATTAGAAGATGAGCGTATCGGGAAACTTTCGGAAGAACAAAAAGAGCTGATTCAGAATCTCAAACAGGATAATCAGCGGATATTGAAAATCCTCAGCGAACTGCTGAACATGTCGCAGGTAGAAGCCGGGCGTATCAAGTTGGATATCCAGGTTGTAACCCCTTACCTTATAGTTGGCAACGCGATTGAAACCATAGCATCAAGCGCAAGAAACAGGAATATGGAGATCATAAAAACAATGGAGCCTGACCTTCCGCTCATACAGGCAGATGCGGAGAAAAGCACCTGGGTACTCAATAATTTCCTGACCAATGCGATCAAATATTCTGTAGAAGGCGGTAAAATAAACCTTTCTTTATGGCAGGATAAAGGCAATATCATTTTTTCGGTTGAAGATAGCGGGCCAGGTATAGCCCCGGAATATTTACCACGGTTGTTTGAGCGTTATTTCCAGGTGCCTGGTTCTAAAGCCAAAGGAACAGGATTAGGACTAGCAATATCCAAAGATTTCATTGAAGCTCAAAAAGGTAAAATATGGGTGGTTAGTGAGATCGGGAAGGGCTCAGTTTTCAGTTTTTCATTGCCTGTAAAGTAAAAATTAAAGCTTTTTCCAGTACATAAATTATGGGCTGTTTGCGGTTAAAGGCATGCATACGATCTCAGCCAATTGATTTATTTTTTTACATTTGGATGAATATCAGTAAATGGGAAAGATCACGGGTAAAATAACATACCTCGATGGTATCAGGGGAATTGCTGCATTAATTGTGTTTTTCCATCATTTCTTACTTGCATTTTACAGCGCTTATGTAACGTTTGATACGAGTGCCTCTCATTTAAATAACCTGGAGATAAGGTTTGGGAAAAGTGTATTCAGCGTGTTTGTAAATGGGCTCTTTTGCGTTAATATTTTCTTTGTATTAAGTGGTTACGTACTCAGCCGGAAGTATTTCCAGGCCAAAAAATACGAATTGATTGTATCAGCAGCCCAAAGACGGTTTGTTCGTTTGTATATTCCTGTCTCATTTACTTTGATACTATCCTTTATCCTGATGAAAGCGGGTTTTTACTATAATGTACCGGTAAGCAGGATATCCCATTCAGAATGGTGGCTGGGAACTTTCTGGACATTTCCTGACCCTTTAGCTAAATTATGGCACTGCCTGATTTTTGGAACTATTTTCCAGGCCGACAGTTCATTTGACACCAGTATGTGGACCTTATCAGTTGAGCTTTATGGTTCATTGTTTGTCTTTGCGATACTTGCACTGACACATAACACCAAAAACCTGTTTGCGATGCTTGTTTTTGCTTTTTTATTTTTTATGCTCACCGGCAGGGAAAATTATACAACTTTTTTGTTTGGCATTAGTCTTAATTATGTAGAAGAGCGTTCTATTCAGATAAACAAGTATTTTAATACTGCCCTCTGTTTTCTATTAATGATCGCGGCGTTAATACTCGGGTCTTTCCCGGCTAAACCTGATGTTACAAACACTTTGTTTGAGCGTATCCCTGAAGGCATGCTATCTTACATTGACTGGTTTCCGGTTATCGGCGCCTGGTTTCTTGTTCTCGTTTTTGTTCTTTCCCCGGCTATGCAAAAATTTGTCAGCTTCAGGTTTTTCAGATTTTTAGGGTATATATCCTTTTCATTTTACCTGCTGCATCCTATCATTATAGGCTCTTTTAGTTGTTTTATGTTCCTGAAAATGTATGACCGTTTTGGGTATAACCATGCAGTGGCATTAGTATTTATTCTTACAGTTATTGTATGCATGGCCGCATCATTGTTAATGGCAAAATATATTGACGTTCCGGGAACGAAGTTTTCAAAATATATCTATAACTACCGGGTTAAAAAAGAACAGCACGCCACACCAGTGAATGAACGGCTATAACAATCTGATAACATCCACAGCGTTATAGTTATAATTTCTTTTTTTAAAAGATGCAAAAGTTACAATACTTTGAATTTATTATCACTACATTTGTCTTGGAAACTATTTTTTTATGCAATTTTTGGATTTTGAAAAACCATTGGAAGACCTGTATGCCCAGATCGGTAAACTAAAGGAAATGTCCACTAAAAACAAGGTGGATGTATCTAATAGTATTCGTGAACTGGAAACCGCAATAGAAAAAACAAGGACGCAGATATATGAAAACCTCACTCCATGGCAGCGTGTGCAATTAAGCCGCCATCCGGAACGTCCTTATACACTATACTACATAGAAAAAATATTTACAAAATTCACCGAGTTGTATGGGGACCGCCAGGTTAAGGACGATAAAGCTATGGTGGGTGGTATGGCAGAACTCGAGGGCATGCCTGTGATGGTGATCGGGCAGCAGAAAGGGATTAATACCAAAATGCGCCAGATGCGCAATTTCGGAATGGCAAACCCTGAAGGCTACCGCAAAGCATTGCGGCTGATGAAAATTGCCGAGAAATTTAACCGCCCCATTATTACCTTTATAGATACTCCCGGCGCATTCCCCGGCCTCGAAGCAGAAGAGCGCGGGCAGGCAGAGGCCATAGCGCGCAACCTTTTTGAAATGGTGAACATGAAGGTGCCGGTAGTGTGTGTGATCATAGGCGAAGGTGCTTCGGGCGGGGCGCTGGGCATAGGGGTAGGTGATAAAGTAGCGATGCTGGAGAATACCTGGTATTCCGTTATCTCTCCCGAATCCTGTTCCTCTATTTTATGGCGAAGCTGGAACTTCAAAGAAAAAGCTGCAGAACAGTTAAGACTTACATCACAGGACATGAGCGGTTTCGGGCTCGTGGATGACGTTATTCCCGAACCCGTTGGCGGCGCTCATTCCGACCATGAACAAATGGCGGAAACATTGAAATACTACCTGCTGGAAACATTGGCTGTATTAAACGGCATTGACCCGGAAACCCGTATCAACCAGAGGATAGAGAAATTATCAAAAATGGGCTTTTATGATGAAATAGAGGTAAATGAAACAAGTGCAATAAGTGGATAAGTTCTTTAATTAATTAATGCTGGCTCAATTTTATTAAGAAGCAATAAAAATAAATAAATCACCCACCACCATGATCTGACTTATTGGAAACTAAATCAAATTAAATGGCAAACCAACAACTTAAAGGCACCGGCGTAGCATTAATTACGCCCTTCCAGAAAAACGGGAACATAGATTATCCCGCTTTGGAGACATTAGTCAGTAACATGCTCAGAGAAGGTGTGGACTTCCTGGTAGCGCTCGGCACGACGGCCGAAACCCCTACGCTCACTGCTGCTGAAAAGCAGGAGATATTCACAGCCATTGTTGGCTATGTGGGTGGCAGGATCCCTCTTATTTGCGGCGTTGGCGGCAATAATACAGAGGAGGTGGTACACCAGTTGAAGACAATGGACCTCCGCGGCGCGGATGCCATACTCAGTGTGGCGCCCAATTACAACAAACCTTCGCAGGAAGGTATGTACCAACATTTTAAACTGGTGGCTGAGGCTACCAACAAACCCGTTATTCTTTATAACGTACCTGGCCGCACCGGTTGCAACCTGCTGCCAGCCACGGTTTTAAGGCTTGCAGCCGAGTGTAAAAACATCACCGGCCTCAAGGAAGCCAGCGGCAACATGGCACAGTGCATGGAACTGCTGCAGAATAAACCAGACAACTTTACCGTGCTCTCCGGCGATGATAACCTCGCACTTGCACAGATGGCAATTGGTATGGAAGGCGTTATTTCGGTAGCTGCAAATTGCTTTACCAAAGAAATTACCGACCTCATCAACCTCGCTATTGTGAGCAAATATGATAAGGCCCGTAAGGTGCTCTATAAAATATTGCCGGGTATTGACCTGCTGTTTGCAGAGGGCAGCCCTGCCGGTGTAAAATGCGTACTTAAGTACCAGGGCAAATGTGAAAACGTTCTGCGCCTGCCTTTAGTGCCGGTAAGCGAGCCTGTCAATAAAAAGATAGGTATTTTCCTGAAAGAATTACACGGGTAGAATTAGTTTACAATTTACAGTTGACAGTTGACAGTTGGCAATTGCGTAAACTGTCAACTGCAAAACTGCCTACTCAAAGATAACTGAGCCACCACACGCGGTGGCTCATTTTTATGCGCATAAACCACCGGCACGGGAAGTATAATAAGGCTACGGCTGCCAACCACACTAAGTAAACCGCCGGCAAAGAATAACCGGGATGGGCAAAGAGACCGGTAACTGCACTTCCTTTATAAAAGTAAGGGACTACCAGCGACATACTATGCACCAGGTAGATGTGCAGTATATAATAAAACATAGGCACCCTGCCATAAACTGTGAATATGCGTCCTGGCATGCCGCTCATTTTTTCGAGCAAGGGGAGCAGGGTTATTGCCGGGCCAAGCGTCATAAGCAGGTATAGCAGTGATGGCGGGTACTTGCTGCAATTCACAAATGATAACAATGTGCGCCGCCAAGCTGCCTGGGCGTACCATGGCGAGGGGTCGCCATACATATTGATGAAGCGCAGTATGATGAACAAGACAATTGCCCCGAATCCTATTGAATACAGCCATTTATTGCGTTGGCGCGCATCGAGCCTGAAGACAGCGCCAAAACAATAGCCTGCCGCCATAACCCCTATCCAGGGTATGAGGGGGTAGATGATGAATATGGTATTGCCATTACCGTAATGCACCGGCCCCTGAACATGCAGGAACTGCCATACTATGCCCATACCCCCGGCAGGATGCCAGCCATCGAGCGCATTATGCCCGAAGATCATGACCAGCGCTATGGTGAGTATAACCGGCCGCGGCAGGAAGATAAGCGCAGAAAGCGCCACCATGCTGCACCCTATTGCCCAGATCACCTGCAGGATCACAAGGCTGTAATCAACATTAAAGGTCCAGCCGAAACGTACAATGGTAACCTCTACGATGATGAGCCACAGCCCTCTTGTAAACAGCCGCCATGCCTCCTGCTTTAACGTCTTTCCTTTTCCCATAGCGAGGAGCGCGCTTGTACCGGCCAGGAATATAAATACCGGCGCGCAGAAATGCGTGATCCACCGGGTAAAGAACATGATGGAGGAGGCGTGCTGCAGATCGGTAGGCCCATAGGTGAAGTTGCTGAAAAAATCGCGCACATGGTCGAGCGCCATGACCACCATTACGATGCCACGGAGTATGTCTATGGAGTTGACCCTTTGGTTGGTTGCTTGCGGAATCATGTTCAAATCTAATGAGCATTTTTAAATGATCAGTTAAAATTAATCCGGCTTATTTGAAAATTAAATTATCTTTTTATATACTTACGCTTCGATTTACTCCTAACATTAACAAACAAAATAACTACAACATGGATGCAAAAAGACAAGCCCTGATCGCGCAGGTAGCCAAATTCGGGATGGGCGCTAAAATTCTATCCGCCGAAGAAGCTATTGAGATAGACCTGGGGCCACTTGCCGCCCTCAAGGGAACCTGGGTGGCCAAACCCTTTGAAGGCTGGAACGTAATTGCCGTACCGGGGCCGAAAAACCCGCATGACCAGGGTTTTATACTGGAGGTGATCCCTTACAGCGAAACACTCACCTTTACGCCTGTAGTTGTTGCCGGCAACCGCGGCCCGTTCGTTGACGGCGTACAGCAGGAGCAGCACATCACGGGGCTTATTTATGAGCAGGTGGTTACCAGCGCGTGCGATACGGAGTTGTGCAATACCATGAAGTTTCCCGCAGGCACCGAGATACATGCCGAAACCGGTATGTTCCTCAACATGCTCGATTTCAACTCGGTAGTAAACCCCGATGACCCGGGCGGCATCGTGCAGCAGTTTACCATCGCGCGCCTTTCCAATATCCCCCATGGCAATGCCGTGATGGCTTTAGGCACTTCATTGACCGGCGCCCCTGCTAATAATGACATTTTCGAGCCGGCGCCCATTCGCCCTACGCCTACAATTGCCGGAGAGTCATTGCCATTAGGCTACGGAACGCAGCAGTATGGCAAACAGCAATTCCCGGAGGTTTTCAACCAGGGCGACCCGAACACGTTCCTGAGGAAAACACTGGGCGATGATGTGATAACGGCCATGACCACCTTGGCGCTATCCACAAAGAACGGAACGGGCGGCATACTCAATATCCCCTACATACAGAAGAACATTGATACTACCGAAATGCAATCAACGTTCTGGATAGAAACGATAAAAAACCCTGAAGCTGGCAAACCTGATATTATGCAACTGCAGTACTCGCAGACCATCAATCTTGTATTTCCCGCAACAGGCTCCCCGCAACTGATCAACTGGCCGCATGTTACGGTAAGTACGCTCAGGAAGGAGCATTAACGGATACCTTTCTTTTTACACACCCTGCAAGGCAATGATCTTTATTGTTGGTTGCAGGGTGTTTTTTATTTCTGAACAACTATCCGGGATTTTTCTTTTCCTGAAATAGAATCCAACTTCGTTATGACTAACTAATTAATTATTGTTTGCTTGTTGTATTTTCTCTGGTATTCAATTGGTGTAAGCCCTGTAATTTTTTTGAAAATAATCCTGAATGTCTTCTTATCGTTATAACCAACATCATACATTACTTCGTTGATATTTTTTCTGCTATTCTCAAAATGTTTTTTTGCCGCTTCGATCTTTACCCGCTGCATGTATTCTACAACCGTATTATTGGTAGCCTTCTTAAATCTTCGCTCAAAGCTTCTTTTGCCAATAGCGGCTTTTTCAGCCAGATCGTCCACAGTAGTTTTCGTTTGAAAGTTCCCTTCAATAAATCTTTGTGTGTCCAAGATCGCATCATCGCCATGGTTTTTTTGCCCGTCAAACAACATAAAAACCGATTGGCTGTTCCGGTCAATGTCAACAGCAAATAGTTTCGAAGCAATAACGGCTGTATTGCGGTCAATATTTTTTTCTATTAAATACAAAAGCAAATTCCAGTAAGAGTTTGCTCCGCCACTGGAATAGAGGCCATGCTCATCTGTAATGATTGCCCCGTCTGCCAGTTCCACGTCAGGAAACATGCTCCTGAATTCATTGGCTGAGCCCCAATGGGTGGAACATTTTTTACCTTTCAATAACCCCGTAGATGCCAGCAGAAAAGAACCAACGCAAATCGAGGCCACTTCTGCCCCGTTCTTATATTGGTCAACGAGCCACGGCAATACTTCTTTGTTTAATTCTACAGCTGTTTTCAAATCACCGCTAAGGGAAGGGATAAAGATCAGGTCTGTTTCCTTTACATCCTTCAGCAGCTTTTCTGTATGCACGGAGAACAAACTGTTTTCGAGTTTCACTTCTTTAGTGAGCCCTACCAATTGCACATTAAAGAATGGTTCTTTGCCAGATGCCTGTAAAAATTCGTTCACCACCTGCAACATATAGAATGTCCCGGTTATCGGCTCCGCTATCGCCCTTTCAGGTATAAGTATGGATACATTTTTCACAGCACAAAATTAGATAAAAATGCTGTCAGAATAGCCCCCTTAGATTGTCGTTTATCCCCACCCCGGCAGTCAGTTTAACCATGCACCTTTGCATGATAAATGGATCATTAACAAATAAAAATCAAAAAATGACAACAAAAGAAATTGCAAACATAGTAGTAGCAAATTGCCGAACCGGAAAAATGTTTGATAATTACGAACTATTTTCCGAAGATGTGGTGAGCCGTGAAGCTCAGGACAGCCAGTTTGGAAAAGAAGTAACGGGAATCAATGCCACACTCGAAAAGGCCAAATACTTTCACAACTTAATTGAAAAACGGATAAGCAGAGCAGTATCCGAACCTTTGGTTGCCGGAAATTATTTCACCTTCAGGTTGTGCCAGGAATTTGAATTAAAAGGAATAGGTTATTACAAGCTGGATGAGCTTTGCCTATTTGAAGTGAAAGAAGGTAAGATTATCTGCGAAGAATATTTTTATGACAATTAAATGCCGAAGCGGAGAAATATAACCCTTTCTTTACCTTCAAAAATAATTATCCGCTGGTACAATTTTAAGCCGGGAAAAAGCATATCCGCCATTTTTATTGAAGACATGGCTTTGCTAAATAACAGGTTGCCGAATCCGCTTTTATCAATTCAATTTTAAAAATTACTGAGAAAATATGAAAACGATATTCGATAAAAAGACAAGAGATGAATTGATCGCCCGCATCAATACACTTAACGAAAACAGCAATGCTCAATGGGGCAAGATGAACATTTACCAGATGGTGAAGCATTGCAGGCTATGGGAAGAAATGATATCAGGTAAAATAAAGTGCAAACGAGTATTTGTTGGCCGCTTGTTTGGTAAAATGCTTTTGAAAAACGCAATAAAGGATGAGAATCCCATGCCGCGAAATGCACCAACAAGTTCTGAACTTAAAGTAAAAGAAAGCAACGGTGATCTGGGATCCGAAAAAACGAAATGGATTGCCCAAATTGAAGAAAATTCATTTTTTTCAAACCCGGACTTCGTGCATCCATTTTTTGGTAAGATGACAAAAGAGGAGATCGGTTACCATGCCTATAAACATACCGACCACCATCTCCGGCAATTTAACTGTTAGACTTTATTGCAAAATAAAACACAAATAATTTGTGGCATTCTTACCAAAATGGCGAAAAGTCGCAGCTTATTTTTTTGTCTGTAATTATTGAAAATAAAGGTTTTGGGAGAAATGTATTTTAAAGAATATTCTTATGCTCGCGATTTAGGTGCCAATGCTCAGGAGATTGCTTTCCCGATGTGCCCCGACAGGCTGTTCCTCAGGAGGACAATAGTGGAATGAAGACCCTTTGATGAATGGTGCTCGCCACTAAAGCTATATAGATGGAATGAAGTTTGTGCCTGACTTTTGATTAGCGGTGGAGGTAGTAATTGACAGGAGTAATAAATACAAAGAAGCCGCCCCCCATAGGAGACAGCTTCTTTGGAAAAAGGAATTTGATACTTATTTCTTGCGGTAGTAGATCGCGTCGTCGTTGAACTCGGTAATGGACTGGAGTGCAGGATTGGCCATGCGTTCGTAGATGCGGGATATTTCTATCTGCTCTTTGTTTTCATGCACTTCCTCCAGGTTGTCGCCATGCACGGTAAACTCGTCGAGCTTACGATGCAGTTCTTCCTTCATGTTTACGGCTATCTGGTTTGCCCTGCGCGATATCACGGTTATGGACTCATACAGGTTGCCTGTTTTGTTTTTCATTGCTATTACATCGCGTGTTTCCACAAGCGGGTTAACCGATGTGAGTGACCTTCTGCTAGTGCTCATTGTGTATTTTTTTTATACTGTTGTCTGCTTCGGCATACAATTCGGTAGCCTCAGGAATAAACTTGGATTGGGGGTAATTGTCTTTTAGTTCGTTGTATGCCCCTATAGCGCTGGCGTAGCGTTCTTCCTGCTTGGTGTAAACGCTTTTGCGGGCAAATTTCATAAACGACTTCATGATCATGAATTCATACAGGTCGCTGTTTGGCGATTCGGGGTAAACACGCATCACGCTTTTGAAGGCTACTGTGGCAGCTTTGTATTTCTCAATGTTGAAATAGAGGTTGGCGGCATCTGCCATTTTCATTTCCAGCTTTTTGCGTGATTTGTCTATGTAGGAATTGGCTTCGGCAATGCGTTTGGAATTGGGGTATTTATTGGCGTATGATTCCATTGCCTCCAGCGACTTAACGGTATTGGTCTGGTCGAGGGAATACCGGGGTGCGTATTTGAAGAGGCTCACAGCGCTCATGAACTCACATTCTTCGGCATCTTTGCTGGTGGGGAAATATTCGGTAAAATTCTTGAAGTAATAGGATGCTTCCACATAGTCTTTGAGGTAGTAGAAGGTGTAGGCGTATTTATAAAAGAGCGTTTCGTAGTTGCGGGTGCTCTTCATGATGGGCATCAGCTCTTTATATAGCTCATTGGCGTGCTGGTAGTCCTGCTTGTCGTAATACTCGTTTGCCTTGGTGAGCTTGTAGTTCACATCACTGCTTTTACGTATCTTTTCAAACCCGCCGCAGGAAGTGAACAGGACAGCGCATAGCAATAAATACAATAAGTTTTTCGGCTGTAATTGCATAAAGGGATGCAAATATAAGGAAAAACCGGGGTTTTGGAGTGGGCAAATTGTTAAAAATAATGATCAATCATTAATGATTACACATATGACTTTAACGTTAAGTGGCCCCCGATTCAAAACGGCCTTCCGGATGTGCCCCTTATAATTGCTTTGCGCACAAAGGGCAGGGCATTCATTGCTTTAATAAAAAAGGCTGTTGTGTTGTCTTTGCCAAAGTTGCGTTGCACGATGCGGCCAAGTGCGGTGCGGGAGGAGAAATTGTGCTGCCATGCGGAGATGTAGCTTTTTTCCATAGCGCTGCGGGTGATGCTGCCCTGCAAAAAATCGTCTATGAGCGCACCGGCGATCTTTGCGGAGTGGAATGCCATGCTCATGCCATTGCCGCAGAGGGGGGTGATCATCCCTGCGGCATCGCCCAGCAGCAATACGTGCTCCTGTACCTGTTCTTTTTTCTGAAAACTGATCTGCGATATAGCTGCGGGGGTATCATACAAAAAAATAGCTTCGCTGAATATCTGGCGCAGCCAGGGGTTTTGCATGAGTATATTGTGTTCGAGCTTTTTTATGTCGTTGCCGTTTTTCTGGAGATTAGCTGCGGTGGTAAGATAGCAGAGGCAGCACTTACCATCCTCGATCTGCGATATGCCGCAATAGCCATCGGTAAAGTTGTGCAGCCCCACCACATCGCGCGGCCAGGGGTAGGTGATGTGGTATTTGATACCGATATAGTTATTGAGCGCCTTGTTTTTCTCTTTAATAAATGGCCTTTGCCATTTCAGGTCTATGTTGCTGCGCTTGCCCCATGCGCCGCAGGCCATCCTGGCTGTAAAAGTTGCGGAACCCGCGGTTACTGTAAACGAATCATTGGCCCACTGTATGCTGTCCACTTTCGTTTTTGTGAGTAAGGTAGCGCCGGCATTCTGCGCCAGGTTTGCCAGCATGGCATCGAGCTTGTACCTGCTGATACCAAAACCACCCTGCGGCAAGGGGGTGTTTACCTCGTTGCCTTTGGTATCGGTAAGCAGCAATCTGCTGATAACCGGCAGATCCATATCGCTGACCGGCAGGCCGATACCTTCTAAAAATGGTTTGCTTTCCATGCTGATGTATTCACCGCATACTTTGTGTTTCGGGTAGCTTTCTTTTTCTATCAGAAGCACTTTATACTGCCTGCGGGATAACAATATGGCAAGCGAAAGCCCCGCAAGGCCGCCGCCAACAATTACTGCATCATATGAATGGTTACTGCTCATTGCTCACGCAGATTAAATAGCGGAATGCCCACTGCCATTTTATAGAATAGTTGGTTATGCCCGCAATACTCAATAATTTTACCCAGTCTCTTTTTTTAAAGCCGCGCTTCACGGATAAAGGCGCATCGTTTTTTACAAGATGCGACTTAGAGAAAGATCTTGTTATGAGCATTATGGAATAGTAGGCTAACGGATGCCGGTGCAGATCGTTGATAAAGAAGCCCAACCTGCTGTTTTCCCGCATCCATCGCATTTGCTCAACCAGTTGGCCGTCTGTAAAATGGTGGCAGAACAGGGAAGAAAATACGATGTCGGGCTTTGCCCCGGGCCACTCTGCCGTGCGATAGTCGCTGCATATCCAGGTTATTTCATCTGTGCAGTTTTGCCTGGCGCACTGGATACACTCTTCTTTTATGTCTATCCCTGTAAGTATAAATAATTGATTTCTTTTTTTCAGGAACCCACCAACCGCTGCAAGGTTATCGCCGCCACCACACCCTATCTCAGCTATGCTCAGCGAATGATCGTGACGCACTTGATTGAGGAAAAAATGAACGCCGTTTTGAGTGATTTTATGGCCCCCTAACAAGGTATTGATCACGTTCAACTCCCGCAGTGTTGGCTCAATGTCCGCGAAAGGGATATCGTCCCGGTCCATTATTTCTTTATCGTAAGATCGTTTCGCCATGCTCATATCGCAGTCATTATCAGGCTTTCCATAGTGAGGCCAGGGCCAAATGCGGCGGCAAAAACATTAGCGCCCTTGTCTTCCATAAGTTTGCCCCAGTTTTCCTTCAATACAAACAGAACAGTGGCCGACGACATATTGCCGTAATTTCTGAGTATGCCGTAAGATACGGCAAGTTGTTCGTCTGTAAGCCCCAGGCCGGCGCCTATGGCCTGCAATATCCGTTTGCCGCCGGGGTGGATGCACCAATGAGTGATAGCATCGTCGTCCATCCCTGCTTTAGCCAGCGCCCGTTCTTTCATAGCGCCAATGTCTGCGCGGAAAATGTCGGGCACATCGGCTGATAAGGTCATTACAAAACCGGTGGAGGATAAGTTCCACGTCATACTGTCTTTTTCATCTTTCAATACTTCAGAGTAAAAGCTTTCCAGCTTTAACCCTTGCCGCAGGTCATTATCGCCTGCAACCAGCACTGCGGCAGAGCCATCACCAAAGAGCAGCGGTGCCGTGATGGTATCTTCTGAAAATATTTTTTGAAAATGAAGGCTGCAAAGCTCGGTACATACTACTAATACCTTTGATCCGGGGTTGGCATTGGCAATATCGCCGGCCATCTTCAGGCCATGGATGGCTGCATAGCAACCCATAAAGTTGATGGCAGTGCGGCTGGTATCGGGGCTTAGCCCCATGGCTTCCATGAGTTGCAGCTCTAATCCGGGTGCGCTCATCCCGGTGCAGCTAACAGTAATGAGATGGGTGATCTCATCCTTATGTATAATACCGTCAATGCACTTTGTTGCGGACTGCAGCGATAGTGGCATTGCATGTTTGTGGAACCATTTCATTCTGTGTTCCAGGTTCGGGAAAGGCTCCAGGTCAGTGGTCTTTGGGAAAAACTGCCATTCGCTCACAGGTAATGTAAAGTCAGGAATAACAGAATACCTTGTTTCGATCCCGCTATGATTGTATAGATAACTGAGTATTCTTTTTTGCTTTTCATCTGCGCCATACGCGCCTTCCATAAACTCCAGCAAATGCTGTTGCGTGTGTTTATATTCCGGTACTGCGGTAGCTATTGATATTATTTTTGCCAAGGCGATAAGTGTTTGTACATCTAATATACGTTCATAATACTATTCAGGCTTTCAAAATAATGCTATTTTATTTTGAAAGCAGCCGCAGCATAAAGGCTGCAATTATGAATTATCGTTAAAAAATCATACCGTGGAACAAACTATATACTACTGCGGATAAAGAAAGCAATCTGCTAATCTCATTTACCTGTTTAAAAAATACTCTTTGAACTGCGCCATCTCTTCTACTTCTGTTTGCAGATATTTATCAAACAATTTATCGCCAACCTGGCTGCGGAGCGCAGATATGCCTACATCAATTAATCGCAAACCTTCATGAGCAAGCAGAATATTGTCGAATGCAAAGCCCGGGATATTGGAGGGCCTTTTTAAATCACGGTGAACAAAACCGGAGGTATGTAACTGATGCAGTTCCTGTTCAAATACTTCATACCACAGTTCCCGTTTTTCCACTTCATAAGCCCGGTAGTCAGATGCATATATCCGTTCCATAACCAATAATTCTGCCTGGAGCACCTCGTCATAATCAAGCCTTATAAAATGGCATACCAACCCATTTACTCCGTTGGCAAACTTCATTTTTTCCGCCTCCGATCCTATATCAGACCGCGTGTCCCCAACAAATAGTTTGCCAACTTCCGTTTCAGAAACAGCTATCACCTTATTGTTAACACCAGAGGAAAGAAGGCGGGGGTATTTCATTTTTCAGTGATTAAAATTAGTCAGGTCAAACGAGGTTTGCAGCAGATACTTTTATGGCGGCCAGTTC
>Ga0302185_10001755_pt1 | contig 14841 bp, 9 predicted proteins | sample II_Bog_E1_1_FD_200231 | JGI IMG/M metagenome (GOLD analysis project Ga0302185, IMG submission 200231) | Peat permafrost microbial communities from Stordalen Mire near Abisko, Sweden - II_Bog_E1_2 | ecosystem: Environmental > Terrestrial > Soil > Wetlands > Peat | place: Sweden: Abisko, Stordalen... | reverse complement strand
TGAGTATATTGGAAGAAGAGGAATTTGAGCGGGTTATAGAGTATTATTTTCAAAATAGTAATGAAGAACAGGCACTCTTGGCCTGTGATATAGCGAGGACGTACTATCCATTTTCGGCATCCGTCCTTTTACTTAAAGCAGAAATATTTACGCAGGCACAGAAATACGGACAGGCGCTGAAGACGCTTGACGAAATGGAGCAGTATGACAATAATAACCTGGATGCAGTGTTGTTGCGGTCGGATATATTATTAGCACAGTTCAAATATGACCAGGCTGCACTGTGGCTGGAGCAAAAGTGCGGAGAATATAACGGTAAGGAAAAGACGGAAATACTGCTGGAGTTATCTGATGTATATGATGAGAGCGAGGAGTTTGATGCAGTGTTTGATACGCTGAAGCGTGTGATCAAGATAGATAAGCGGAATGAAGAAGCATTGCAGAAAATATGTTTCTGGGCAGAGTTTACTGAAAGGCTGGAAGAGAGTGTGGCGATGCACATACAGCTTACAGATGATGATCCATATAATGCGTTGGCGTGGTTTAACCTCGGGGCAGCATACCAGGGGCTGAAAATGTTTGAAAAGTGTATAGACGCTTATGAGTACTGTGTGGCTATAGATGAGAAGTTTGAATTTGCCTACAGGAACATGGCAGATGCCTATATGCGGCTGAAGTGGTTTGGGAAAGCGCTGGAAGTGCTGGAAAAACATATAGAAATAGCCAAGCCGGAAGATGTGATATTTGAAGCGATGGGTTTTTGCTGGGAAAAGCAGAAAGACTTTGCACAGGCCCGGCAGTATTACCGGCAGGCATCGCAACTGAGCCCGCAGGATGATGGGATATTTTTTAAGATAGGTGAAACTTATGCCCGTGAAAAGCAATGGGAAAAAGCGGTAAAATCTTATTCGGTAGCATTACACCTGGATAAAGATAATGCTGCGTACTGCATGGCAATAGGCAACTGCCTGATGGAAATGGATGTGAAAAGCGAAGCACTGGTGTGCTACCTGAACGCGGTGCGGCTGAAGCCCGGCAATAAAAGCACATGGGTGGCTTTAATACGGGGGTTGTTTATAACCGGATATTTTGAAGAGGCGCTGACACAACTGGAAGTGGCCCGGGAGCATTGTGGTGAGAAAGGTGACTTTTATTACTATCATGCAGCGGTGTTACTGGAGCTTGGCAAGGCAAAAGAAGCCATGATACAACTGGAAAACGGGCTTAAGATGGCGCCTAAGAAAATCAAAATGTTCACAGATATGAACCCTGAGTATTTGCTTAGGGCTTCGGTGGTGGAGCTTATAGGGAAGTATAAGAAGAAGTAACCCCTGCCCCGCGATGGCGGGGAGCACCTCAAGGATAAGATATTTGGCTTCAAAGCTAGCCGTGCACTATTTGCATTTTTTAAGGGAGGTTGTGCGGTTTCTGCGGCACAGGTGTAATCACATGCCCTTTGGTTTCCGGATAGTATCTAATGCTGGTATATCATAAAGTTTTATTAATAGTTGCGTTGAATTAACCTTAAGTTGACTTATGGACGGCTTTATTTCCGTACCTTTGCACGCTGAATAAATCGGCCCTTCCTGATTTTCTCCACAGGGAGGGTTATTTTTAGGAGAAAAGTTTAAAAATTTATATCCCCCACGGCGGATAAGAAAAAGAGGTTTTATGGATATTCGTAACATTGCCATCATTGCACACGTTGACCACGGAAAGACGACACTGGTTGATAAGATATTGCACACTACCAACGTTTTTCGTGACAACCAGGAGACCGGTGAACTGATCATGGACAGCAATGACCTGGAGCGCGAGCGCGGGATCACCATTCTTGCCAAGAACGTATCTGTAACCTATAAAGGCGTAAAAATAAATGTAATTGACACACCGGGCCACGCCGACTTTGGCGGAGAGGTGGAGCGCGTGCTCAAAATGGCAGATGGTGTGTTGCTGCTGGTGGATGCGTTTGAAGGGCCGATGCCACAAACACGTTTTGTGCTGCAGAAAGCGCTGAACCTGAACCTGCACCCGATAGTAGTGATCAATAAAGTGGATAAGCCAAACTGCCGCCCTGATGAAGTGCACGACGCAGTGTTTGAATTATTCTTCCAACTGGATGCCACTGAAGAGCAACTGAACTTCCCTACTATATACGGATCTTCAAAACAGGGTTGGTTCAACACCTCTCTGACGCCTACAGAGGATATAACTGTATTATTGGATACTATACTTGAAAAAGTACCAGCCCCTACAGTAGTGGAAGGACCGGTGCAGTTACAGATCACTTCACTTGATTATTCTTCATTCCTTGGCCGTATTGCGATAGGTAAAATTACCCGTGGCGTACTGAAGGAAGGACAAACAGTAATGCTTTGTAAAGTGGACGGCACGATGCAGCGCAGTAAAGTGAAAGAGCTTTATGTGTTTGTGGACATGGGCAAGAAGAAAGTGACCGAAGTGCAATGTGGCGATATATGTGCAGTGGTGGGTATAGAAGGTTTCCAGATAGGTGAAACGATAGCTGATTTTGACAATCCGGAAGCTGTAGAGATCATCCCTATAGATGAGCCGACCATGAATATGCAGTTCAGCATTAACAACTCTCCTTTCTTTGGTAAAGAAGGTAAGTTTGTAACGAGCCGCCACATACGTGACCGTCTTATGAAGGAGCTGGAAAAAAACCTGGCTTTGCGTGTTACAGAGACTGACGATGCTGATAAATTCCTGGTTTATGGCCGTGGTATCCTTCACCTGAGTGTACTGGTTGAGACCATGCGCCGTGAGGGTTATGAACTGACCGTAGGGCAGCCACAGGTAATAACCAAAGAAATAAACGGGAAGAAATGTGAACCTTATGAAATGCTCGTAGTGGATGTACCGGCTGAGTTCAGCGGGAAGGTGATAGACCTGGTGACACAGCGCAAAGGCGAAATGCATGTAATGGAAACCAAGGGAGAGATGCAACATCTTGAATTTGATATACCATCGCGGGGACTGATAGGGTTGCGCTCACAGATGCTGACCGGTACACAAGGTGAAGCAGTTATGGCACACCGGTTTGCGGAATACAAACCATGGAAGGGGTTTATACCGGGGCGCAACAATGGTGTACTACTTGCTAAAACAGCAGGTAAAGCAACCGGTTACTCAATAGACAAACTGCAGGACAGGGGCGCATTCTTTATAGATCCGGGACAGGAACTGTATGAAGGGCAGATAATAGGTGAGCATATTAAGCCAGGAGACCTGGTGGTGAATGTGGCCGAAACTAAAAAACTGACCAACATGCGCTCTAGTGGAACAGATGACTCAGTAAGGATAACGCCAAAGATATTAATGACACTTGAAGAGTGTATGGAATATATACAACAGGATGAGTGCATAGAAGTAACCCCGCAGAACATACGCCTGCGCAAAATAATGCTGGATGAAGAAGACAGGAAGAAATTCCAGAAAATGATGAAGGCGGAAGCGTAATAACTTTGAATTTTGAAAATATAGAAATTTGAAAATGCCCTGGTATTCCGGGGCATTTTTTATTGCATATATTTTTATTACATCGGAGTCTAATATCCAGATGTATTTTGCATATCTGGCGTTCAACACATTATGTTTTATTTATTTTGTGATCATACCCATCCAAATTTGATTTATAACTGTCTTTGTGTGGGCGAAGTATATTAATAGTGGGTTAAAATGATATGAATTTTATTTTTCAGCATATAATAAAATAAAAAAAAGAGGTATATTTATAGTTAAATTGAATCTCTAAACGAGATTTTTAACCCTTATTTGGACAATTGCTATTTAAATTTTTTATGAAACACATTTTACTTTTTTTAGGTTTAGGCTTATTGTTATCCTCAAATGTATCCGGGCAAGCAGTAATAACGAGTGTATCAAGTTGTTCTTCATACACGCTGACCGGAACAATTACCGGGCTTGCGCCGACATCATCGGGCATCACAGAGGATGACGTATGGTCGAATGTAATTCCGATAGGCTTTACCTATAATTTTTATGGTGTAGCAAATACGGAGTGTATCATTGGCTCGAACGGCTGCCTGGGTTTTACCCTTTCAAATGCACTTGCTTATAACACATGGCCAATTTCTGCAACGCTGATGGGCACTGCATCAAGTGGTGGTGGTTCAGGCGGTGATATATATAACATGATAGCAGGGCCATGGTGCGATATATACATTCCGGCAGGTGGAACAATCATGTACTCGACAGTGGGTACAGCACCTAACAGGAAATTTGAAGTAACTTATTGCGGCGTTGCGATGTTTTCCTGTACTGCGCAGTGGATCACAACCCAGACCATAATTTATGAAACAACAGGCGTAGCTGAAGTGCACATAGGGCACCACACATTTTGTACCAGTTGGAATGGCGGATATGCCGAAACAGGAGTTGTGAATTCAACCGGTTCTTCAGCAACAGTGGCACCTGGAGAAGATTATCCGACCAACTGGACTGCTACGAATATTGCGTGGCGCTTTACCCCGGTGGGGACTACTTCATTTACTGTGTCTTCGATACCTTATGCACCTATACCATACTCAACAGGTACTATTTACTGGTATGACAGTGCTACCCATGCTTACCTTGGCTCTGGGCCAAGCATTACGGTTTCACCAACAGTAACCACTACCTATGAGGCTGCTGTGCTGGGTTGTAAAGATACCGCGAAGACATACTATACTGTAGGGCCGGTGTCTGGTGGTTCTACCGCTGCCATCAACGGCACTGCGGGTATGTGCCTTGGCGGCACAACAACATTGACCGATGCAACTGCAGGCGGGACATGGACGAGCACTAATACTCTGGTGGCAACTGTAAACAGTTCGGGGTTAGTCTCGAGCGTTGGTGGCGGCACCACAACAATATCATACACTTTCGGGGCATGCAGTTCGACAGAAATAGTCACTGTAAATACAGTGGGTGCAATAACCGGAGTTGCCAATATATGTGCAGGAGGTACATCCACACTAGCCGATGCGGTGACGGGAGGAACCTGGACAAGCAGTAATACAGGTGTGGCAACGATAGGGCTGACGAGCGGAACGGTGAATGCCATAGCGCCGGGATCAACGGTGATTACTTATGTAACGGCCGCGGGATGCGTAACAACAACAACGGTGGATGTTTTTGTACTCAGCACTATTGGCGGAACAAAAACAGTATGCCAGGGAAGTACCACCACTTTGAGTGAAACCAGTGGCGGAGGAACATGGACGAGCGCTAATTCCGGGATTGCTTCGATCGGATCCGGAACCGGTGTAGTGACCGGTGTAGCGGGCGGCACAACTAACATCACCTACTCGACCGGTGGCGGATGTTATGTAACTACTGTGGTAACTGTGAACCCACTATCGCCGATAACGGGGACATTAACAATGTGCCAGAATTATGGCACTACTTTGGCGGATGCGTTGACAGGCGGAACATGGAGCAGCAGCAACCCGTCTGTAGCCGTGGTAAACAGCAGCACCGGTTTTGTGTACGGGTTGACAGGTGGCACAGCTACTATCAGTTATACGTCAGTGCCGGGGTGCCTGATGACAACTGTTGTGACTGTACATCCTAAACCAGCGAACCCTGTGCCTACACCGCAAACCTACTGTTCTAATTTTATACCGTCAGCCGTAGCGGCAACACCAACTACAGGGCTTACGTGGTATGGACCTGGGTTGACACCGGGTACTACTGTGAACCCTACTCCGGCTGCATTCCCGCCGCTGACTGCTGAAACGATAACTTATTATGTTACCGAAACATCTGCGTTTGGATGTGTAAGTGATAGCGCAATTGATGTAGTACATGTTATTGCACAACCTACACCACCGGTAACACACCAGAGCGAATATTGTCAATATTCACCTGTTGCCCCTTTGAATTCACAGGTTGATAGCCTTTCGGGCTCGTATCTCACCTGGTTTACGCTTGGTGGTGCAGCATATGCAGGTACGCCACCTTTGACTGATTCGGTGGCAAATTATCCTTTCGGTGCGCACTGGCTGGTGGAGCAAACAGTGAATGGATGTACCAGCACAAAAGATACTGTAACTGTTATCACTGTCTATAAGCCAAGCTTCTCTATAGCTGCAAACAGGCTTTGGGTTTGTGACCACGATACTTTGACATTTGCATATAGCAGCTCGGCCCCGCTTATTGAGGGCTCTTATATGTGGGCATTGCCTGTAGGTGGTTCACTTGTAGAAGGGAATGACACCAGCGATGCCATCGCTGTTAAATTTGACAGCGTGAACGGGCAGCATATAGTGTACCTGACTGTTGGCGAATTGCACAATATGTGCACTACCACGGTTAGTGTGCAAGTTACAGTTGAGTCACTGCCTACGGCAACCGGGTATACGAACCCGAATGTTTGCCTGGGCGATACAACTAGTCTTTCGCTTTCATCAGAATCACCAAGTGCTTCCATATTCGGATGGTTTATTGACGGCACACCATTAGACAATACAGGTGCGGTAAGTATTATTGCCGCCAATTCGAACAGCGGCGGCCCGTACAGTATCAGATGGAATGCTACGGGGTTGCATATAATAGAAGTTACAACAACGACTGACCAGGGATGTAAATCAGCGCCTACTTTTGATTCTGTAGATGTACATGCGCTACCCGATGCTACATTTACATTCAAAGCAAAGTTCAACAGCACACTTTGCCTTGAGGATAGTGTAGAGTTCATTGCTAATGATACAGCGTATAATGATTCATATTTGTGGCAGCCTGCCCACGGGTTTAATAATGATAATAAGCGTGTGATCTGGGGTAAAGTGGAACAAGCGCAGAGTGACATCACACTTACCGTAACGGATCCGTTTGGTTGTGTTGGCACCTCTACTCAACAACTGGACCCGAGCGTGTGCTGTTCAGTGATGTTCCCTAATGCATTTACGCCTAACGGGGATGGTAAGAATGATGTGTTCCACCCATTATTCAACGGGTATCATAATTTCCATAGTTTCCGCATCGTAAACCGTTGGGGCCAGACAATATTTGAAAGTTCAAATTCGCTGCCTGCATGGGATGGTACTTTTAATGGGGTGCCACAGGATATAGGTACTTACTATTACTTCATACAGTATGATTGCGGTGGTAACACTATAGAAGCGAAAGGAGATGTGACACTGATAAGGTAATGGTTCATAAAATAATTATTGCAAAGGGTGCCTGGTGAAGGCACCCTTTTTTTATCAGGAGAGGTCGATTTTTAATGCGGTTTTAATGCTATTTTATTATTGTACTAAGGTTAGTAGATATTTGGTTGTGAAAAAGATCATATCGATTGAAAACTGAAAACTTTAATTTAAATTTGGTACAGGACAAACATTGCGCAGGGGCTGATCTTTTTTGTAACCCTTGAGATTTTCAACTTAGTAAAACCAAAAAAATGAAACAGTTCCTTGCCTTTTTTATACTAGCGATAATTCATACCGGTGGTTATGCCCAGACCACAAACATACAGTGGGCAAAGTGCCTTGGTGGCAGTGGCGCAGACGGTGCGCAATCGATAATGCAAACGCTGGATGGGGGCTATATAGTAACCGGGAGCAGCAACTCGGTTGATGGGCAGGTGACCGGAAATCACGGCGGGTATGACTATTGGGTAGTGAAGCTCAATGATACCGGGGGGATACAATGGGAACAAAGCTTTGGCGGGAGCCAGGATGAGCAGGGAAATTATATACTACAGACACCAGATAGCGGATACATAGTGGCCGGTGGCGCTGAATCAAATGACGGGAATGTAACTTGCGGCATTGCAACAGACCATTCTTACTGGTTGGTAAGGCTTAACTCAGCAGGTAGCATAATATGGAATGGTTGTTTCGGTGGGGTTGACTCTCTTGATTTTAGCGAAGCATGGTCGGTAGCATTGGCACCCGATTCTAATTTTATTGTATGTGGTGAAAGCGCCGCAAATGATGGAGAAGTAACGGGGAATCATGGCGGCACAGACTACTGGGTAATATTGGTATCATCAACAGGTAGCCTGATATGGGAAAAAAGCCTTGGCGGCAGTGGCCAGGATCTGGGCAGAATGGCACAACCCACGGCAGACAGTGGGTATATAGTTATTGGCGCAAGCAGTTCAACAAATGGCCAGGTGACAGGGAATCATGGAGGCCCCGATTATTGGGTGGTAAAGTTAGATGACACCGGAGGGGTACAATGGCAAAAATCATTGGGTGGGAGTGGTGCTGATGAAGGTGAGTCGATACGGCAGACATATGATGGCGGATATATAGCCGCAGGCTATAGTAACTCAACAGATGGGCAGGTAACGGGAAACCATGGCGGATATGATTTTTGGGTAGTGAAGCTGGATGATACAGGCGGGATACAGTGGCAGAACTCGTTAGGAGGTAGCGGTGATGATAATGCATATTCTGTGCAGCAAACAGTAGATAGCGGATATATAGTAAGTGGCAGCAGCACATCGAGCGATGGTGATGTAACATCGAACCTGGGCGGCTCTGATTACTGGGTGGTGAAATTAAGTAAGTACGGAGTAATGCAATGGCAAAAATCTTTTGGGGGAAGCCTGGATGATGTGTCATACGCTATCCAGCAAACTACAGATACCGGGTTTATTACAGCCGGCATCAGCAACTCAACTGATGGGAATATTACGGGCAACCATGGGGGGGCAGATTATTGGGTGGTGAAATTATCGCCATGTGTGGATAGCCCAATGATAGTGAGGACTAACGATACATTAACTACCGCAATGGCCTACAATACTTATCAATGGTATTATGACGGGGCACCTATTGCGGGTGCAACGAATGCCAGCTATACCCTGTTATCAAACGGGTCTTATGCGGTATATGTAACAGATACTATTGGCTGTAAGGGCATATCATTGCCTGATAGTCTGTCTAATCTGGGAGCAAATACAGTGGTCAGCAACAGTATGATAACGCTGATGCCTAACCCCACTACAGGTGTAATTAATGTTAAGGGTGCAGGTATGGTAAACATATATGTGTACAACGTATTGGGCCAGCTAGTGAAAGAAGCATGGAATACGGACAATATTTCTATTGCGGATTTGCCTGGTAGTATTTATTTTGTGAGGTTATCAAATGACGAAGGAACTGTGATATACCAGGACAAGGTGATCAAGCAGTAGCTGAGTGAAATTCTGCAATAAATTAATGACAGCTACCGTTTAGTTGTTGAACAAAGCCATGATGAAGCACTATTTTTTATTAATGATATTTGCATTGTCTATTACAAGTGGCAGCGCACAGGAAAACAACAATCCAAAAACAAAGACCTCGCAGGCTGTTGATAGTTTGCCCTATCAGAAATACCCGACATTGCCAGCGTTTAATATAATGCTGCTTGACAGCAGTACTATTGTGAACACATACAATATCCCGGAAGGGAAGCCAACCCTGATCATGTTTTTTGACCCGGAGTGTACGCATTGCCAGGCAGAAACAAAGATGCTGCTGGGCAAAATGGATTCCCTGAAAGATATAAGATTTTACATGATAACTTCTGTTCACGATTTTAATAAGATACGTGCTTTCTATAACGAATACCATCTGGCTGACTACAAGAATATAGAAGTTGTGGGCAGGGATTATGAGTATTTTTTCATTACTTATTACGGGATCAAGTATGTGCCTGATATGGTATTGTATGACGGGCATAAAAACCTTGTGAAGTTTTTTGAAGGGCACATGGTGCCACATGAGCTGTATACCCTGACACATTAAAATTTGCTTATTTTCTAAATACCCGGAAGGGTTAATATAATATGTTCTATTCGTTCAAAGGTTTTATTCCGGTTGTGCACCCGTCAGCATTTGTGCACCCGCAGGCGGCTGTGACAGGTAATGTAATTATAGGCAAGGATGTATATGTGGGGCCCGGTGCTGCGATAAGGGGCGACTGGGGGGGTATTGTGATAGAAGACGGATGTAATGTACAGGAAAACTGCACGATACACATGTTTCCGGGCGTTACGGTGACATTAAAAGCCGGCGCGCATATAGGGCATGGCGCGATAGTGCATGGCGCTAATATAGGCCGTAATGTATTGGTTGGGATGAACGCTGTATTAATGGATGAAGTGGAGATAGGAGATGAATGCATAATAGGGGCCATGACGTTTGTAGCGGCTAAAACAATTATCCCGGCAAGGAGCCTGGTAGTGGGTAACCCGGGCAAGATAATAAAGCAGGTAAGTGATGAAATGATAGCCTGGAAAACCAAGGGCACACAACTGTACCAGATGTTGCCCCGGGAATGTTACGAGAGCCTCAGGGATTGCGACCCCCTGCCGGAACTACCGGCTGACAGGCCTATGCAGGAAAGCCTATATAATACATGGGAAAGCCTGAAGGGAAAGAAAGATTAATCCACTACCGATGTTGATATATTATTTATCAAGGTGTAGTTTATCCTGATGATCACTATGTGGTATAAAATAAAACCGTCCCGATAATATTATCGGGACGGTTTATTTAGAAGCCTTTTATTAACTGTTGATTAATTGTTGGTTTCTTCAGAGTGAACCAGTTCGTTTACGAACTTAGCAACTGCAGCGATGCGTGCATGGTTCAAAGCATAGTGGATGAATTTACCATCACGCTCAGTAATAACGATGTTAGCGCGGCGCAGGATAGCAAGATGCTGGGAAGCAACTGACTGCTCTAAACGTAACTTTACATAAATGTCAGTAACATTCATGCGCTTGTTTTCTTCCAGCAATTTGATGATCTGCTGGCGGAGTTTGTGGTTGATAGCCCTCAAAGTCATTGCAGCGTTTTTTACTGCCACATAATCCAATTTGATCTGCTCGTTAGATCCTTCGCTTTTCCGAATTACCAGAGTGTTTGCTGATACTGTCGTTTCCATTAATTAAATTTTATAATGTTAATTGATTAAAAAAATGTTTCTATTCCTATGATTATAAAACCGTATGAATATTTTGCAAACATACGCTTTTAAAGCGATATGAAATGCAAATCGGTTACAAAAAACGTTAATGCAAAGTTAAAGTATAAAAATAAATAAGATGATTTTTGACTAAAATACTAGCTGCCAGCTACTTATGTGTGTAAACTTGCTTCAGATAAAATGGTTCTGCCTCCATTAAATTTACAAAGTGTTTGTATTTATATTTCTCATAAGCGGAAGATATCCATGAATTTAAGGGGGTATTTATCTCGGTATCAATTTGTATTTCGTCTATCATTAAATTATCAATATTTTTTCTTTCAGCATTACTCACGATATATACACTGCCTTTTTTTTCTATCATAGTATTTAATTGGTCTTCCTGAACATGTTGGGGTTGCAATATGCAAACCTGACCGCTATTATGAATACTGATGAAATATTCTTTTTCGCGGGCAACAAGCAAGGAAACATACTGCGAGTAGCCTGGGTGCGTTAAAGCGGCATTGGCGGCCAGCAAAGTGAGTTTGTTATCCAGTATTAATGGTATATCCAGGGCATAGCACAGCCCCTTGGCTGTGGCAAGGCCTATCCGCAAGCCGGTATAGGAGCCGGGGCCTGCACATACAGCAATGGCACTTAGATGGCTCAATGAAATGCCCGCATCAGCCAATAGATCATTGATCATATTGTTTATTGTAGCTGCATGATTACGTGATCCTTCATGCATACTACTTTTTAGCAGTGTGCCATTAGCCCCTATCGCTAATAGGCTGGTATCTGAGGATGTGTCTATGTATAATAAGTATTCCATAAAATAGTGTACAAATGTAAGCGCGTATCAGGAACGTAGAAAATAAGTTTGATAAGTTACCGGAGTTATTTTTTTCGTTCCTTACTTTTGTAAGCATGGAAAAGAAAATCATTCATACAGACAACGCGCCTGCCCCTATAGGGCCATATAGCCAGGCGGTTCAATTTGGCAATACGCTGTTCATATCAGGACAAGTGCCAATAGATCCTGCAACCGGTAATGTGGTGCAGGGAGATATTAAAGCCGAAACAGTACAGGTGATGAAAAACCTGGAAGCGATTCTTACAGCAGCCGGAATGGATTTTACTAATGTTATTAAAACATCCATTTTCCTGATGGATATGGGCCAGTTTGCACAGGTAAATGAAGTATATGGCAGTTACTTTAATGACGCGCCTCCGGCCCGTGAAACCGTGCAGGTATCCGGATTACCCAAAGGAGTGAATGTGGAGATCAGCATGGTAGCGGGAAAATAAATTGCACAACAGTAAAACTGCACCCTATAGTATTGTTGTAGAGACGCGATGCATCGCGTCTCTACATATTTCATATTCGGCAATCAATTGTTTTGACAATCAGGGTTTCCATCATCTGCCGCACAAAATATTACCCCTTTTTCACTTCTTTTACCCACGCATCTTTTAAAGTAACCGTGCGGTTAAATATAATGTGTTCAGGTGTGCTTTCAGTATCACCGCAGAAGTAACCCTTTCTCATAAACTGTACCCGGTCACCAGGCTTGGCATTAACCAGTTCCGGCTCCATGTATACCGATGGCAGGACATGCATTGAATCCGGATTGATATAATCTTTAAAATTCCCATCTTCATTTGAAGGGTCTTCTACCCTGAACAGGCGGTCATACATACGCACCTCAGCAGTCTTGGCGTGTGGTATGCTCACCCAGTGTATGGTGCCCTTTACACTAAGGCCACTGGTGTCGTGCCCGCTTTTGCTTTCGGGCAGGTAGGTACAATGCACTTCAGTAATATTTCCCTTATCGTCTTTTACACATCCTTCGCATTTTACAATGAATGCACTCTTCAGGCGAACCATATTGCCCGGAGCCAACCTGAAAAATTTCTTCGGGGCCACTTCCATAAAGTCTTCACGCTCTATCCACAGTTCACGGCTAAACGGTACTTTTCTTGTGCCCCCGTTCGGGTCTTCAGGGTTATTTTCTACATCAAATATTTCTTCCTGGCCTTCAGGATAGTTGGTCACCACAAGCTTTACCGGGTCAAGCACCACCATTACCCTGTTGGTGATCTTGTTGAGGTGCTCCCGCACACAAAACTCCAGCAGGCTGATGTCTACAATGTTCTCGCGTTTTGCAATTCCTATGGTGTCACAAAACTGGCGCAGCGCTTCAGGTGTATAACCACGGCGGCGCATGCCGCTTATGGTGGGCATGCGGGGATCGTCCCAGCCCGATACATGCTTTTCATTAACGAGCTGTAACAGCTTGCGCTTGCTCATCACGGTATAAGTGAGGTTGCGGCGTGCAAACTCATATTGGTGCGAAGGGAAAATACCCAGCTGCTCAATAAACCAATTATATAAGGGACGGTGATGAATAAACTCCAGTGTGCAGATAGAGTGGGTGATCTCCTCAATGCTATCACTCTGCCCGTGGGCGAAATCATACATCGGGTAAATGCACCATTTATCGCCGGTGCGGTGATGATGCTCATGCTTGATGCGGTACATGAGCGGGTCGCGGAACAGCAGATTGGGGTGCGCCATATCTATTTTAGCGCGCAAGGTTTTCTCGCCATCTTTATATTTACCATCACGCATTTCTGCGAACAGGCGGAGGTTCTCTTCTATACTACGGTTGCGATACGGGCTATCACTTCCCGGAGTTGTAATGGAGCCTTTTGTCGCAGCTATTTCTTCAGCGGTGCTGTCATCCACATAAGCCAGCCCTTTTTTGATCAGGTCTACGGCAAACCCATATAGTTGCTCAAAATAATCAGAGGCATACAGTTCATTGTCCCACTCAAATCCCAGCCACTTAATATCATTTTTAATACTTTCTACATATTCAGTTTCTTCGGTTACCGGGTTGGTATCGTCAAATCGCAGGTTGCATTTTCCATTATATTTCTTAGCCAGCCCGAAATTGAGGCAGATAGATGTAGCATGCCCGATATGGAGATAACCATTAGGCTCCGGAGGGAAGCGGGTATGCACCCTTCCGTTATTGTTACCGGCAGCAATATCTGCTTCTATAATTTCTTCAAGGAAATTCAGTGACTTTTCTTCGCTCATTTGTAAATAATATGGATGCAAATGTACGATGTAAGGTCTATTCTGTTATAAAAATTGTATATTGCATATAAGGCAAAAATAACTTGTGAAAGCTATGCCCAAGTTGCATATAATTGAACTATTGACGATAACTCTTCTATTACTTCTTCATGCGACTGCAATCAGAGTGTAAGTGGGACAATATTAGATAGTGAAATGCAAGAACCATTGGATAGCGTTTTGGTCTATAATAGCGAAAAAACTGCTGACAAATCCTATACGAATGCTTCTGGTCATTTCGATATTCAAAGTATATCCGGTGGGCTTTTTGGTTGCCCAGCTATGTCTGTAATTATTGAAAAGCGGGGTTACGAAAAACAAACAATGACTATTGACTGCGGGGCTATTCAAACCATTTCTTTAAAAAAAATAAGGTAGAAAACCCTGCAACTAATACAAGCCTATTTCCCGCCCTATCCGTCTCCATGTTTTTCGCACGACTCGTCCTAATCAAGCTGCTACGGCCGATATTTCAACTTCCGCTACTTCAAAAATAATGCGTTTACGCTTCCGGATTCTTGTAGTAATTTGCTATACAATTAGAAATAGAAAAGTGTACCTACTGTCTCTTAGCAGGCAGAGAAGATCTTTGAAAATATGGGAACAATATAGGAGGATCATGAAAATCCTTTACTAAGTGAATGTAGATCAAGACAAACTGTCTTGTGCTAAGAAAAGTTTACACTAAAAAAGTGTAATACATGGCAAAAACCGGTAGAAAAAATCGAAAAGGTGGCGGAAGGCCTAATACAACTTCCGAG
>Ga0302185_10001753_pt1 | contig 14845 bp, 14 predicted proteins | sample II_Bog_E1_1_FD_200231 | JGI IMG/M metagenome (GOLD analysis project Ga0302185, IMG submission 200231) | Peat permafrost microbial communities from Stordalen Mire near Abisko, Sweden - II_Bog_E1_2 | ecosystem: Environmental > Terrestrial > Soil > Wetlands > Peat | place: Sweden: Abisko... | reverse complement strand
AGAAATGTGCCCTAGTTGCGGAAGATATTTACTCATACCGTTACTGGCTTCCTTGCTTGAATAAATAAAACCGAGGAAAATATTACCAAGTACCTTGGGGTTTTCAAGCACCTGTTTATAAATGTTTATGGCTTGCTGGTTGCCACCAATAATAAGTGTGTTATAGCCTACTTTACCTTTTGTGAGATTCACTTTGACCCGATAAAGTATGAAGAGCCTGAATACTAAAGCAATGGAAGTATGAATAAGCAAGTAATGGCCGAACTCATTAATAAAATAAGAGTAATCGCTGCTGTCGTTAGCAAACACTATCACTGAAACAGCGATACAGCCCATCATACAGGAGATCAGCGTGCGGTTTATTTCATTGAGACGTGACTTACGATAGAGATCAAAATAAGTACCGGAAATCATGTAGGCAAACAACCAGCCAAAAGGAATAACGAGGAATGAATTGAGGTAATCCCGGCTATGAAAGTGCTGTAAAGTATCAAGATATGGCATGTGTGTGAGCACATGCTGACGGTACATCCATAAAATAAACCAGGCCAATGCAGCAGCTATGTAATCGAGCAATATTAATTGCCTAATAGCATTTCTTTTCATTGGGCTCAGGCGCATAGCTGATTAGTTCGTTATAAGTTGTATGTTATCAAGTAACAGCCGCCCGCTTGTTTGGCCGGGAAGCAAATTTGCTTTTATAAATAGAGTGTAAGATGTGGCTTGTGCCGAAGCAGTAAACCCATCAACTTCAAGGTAAAATTTTTGCCAACCGGTGCTTGGGTAAATACCAGTTAAGTAATACGGGAACGAAGAAACAACGTTGCTCAGATTAGCCTGTAGACCAACGTAGAAAGGCACGGTGCTATTATAGTCGAACTCTATATAGGCCGTGCCTGAAGGAATGGCAAATGAAAACGAAGACGAATCTATGGTGCTATCGGCATTAGGTGCTGAAAGCGCGATACAACCAGAGCCACCAAAGCCGCTAAACACTGAATCGCCATGAACAACGGTCATACTTACCGGAGTCCCGCCCCATGCTCCGAAGTTGCTTTTACCATTTTCAAAATCAGCGATCAGCCCTACTACGTCACCGGTATTGTAAGTTGTTATGGGCTCATGAACAATGGTCTTACCGGGCTGTGGAACAAATGTAAATGTATCGGACTGGTAAAACAGGTAATTGATAATATCGTTGTTTTCGCCATCGGCAGCAACGCCCGGAAATACCTTCAACACGCCTGTTCCATTAGTGATGACAGGGAAAGTCGCCGGCAGATCAAAAATACCTACAGGGTTGTCATTGTAATATACCCAGGCAACATTTGTCTGATGGGAATTAGTGAGCACATAATTTTGTAAAAGTGTAGGCGTACTGGCGGCCAAATTATAGGGATGTACCGTACCAGAAACAAAATGAAATGAGTCTATATGAATGTAAGTAGGAACGGGAGTTGCTGAATTATTAGAATTGCACCCTTGCCAAAACAAACTACAACCTAACAATACCAATATTAAACCCTTTGTTTTTTGATAAATATCCGACATATGATCTTTGCCTGTCTTTCCTTAATAACGTAAAATCTTGTTAAACATTGTGCTGCTCATTATGCAGGCTCATTTTTTTCAGCACCTGATGGGCCACATCCATTGCCTGATATCCATCATAGACCGAAATGCGAACAGGGCGGTCTTTGACAATGGCAGTTGCAAATTCAGACAATTCAGTTCTTATAGCATTGATCGGGACTATTTCGGGCATTTGTACAGAGATCACCTTTTTTTCACCGTTCCCGGTTTCCAGTGGTATATCCATTACGTCCAATGGCCCTCCGCCATTATCCTTAAGCCGTACTATCTCAGTTTTTTTGTCAAGGAAATCTATACCTATATATGCGTCACGCTGAAATAACCTCATTTTGCGCATATTCTTGAGAGAGATGCGGCTGGATGTAAGATTTGCAACGCATCCATTGTCAAATTCGATCCTGGCATTTGCTATATCAGCTGTTTCACTTAACACAGCAACACCACTTGCTGAAATGCGCTTTACTGGCGATTTTACAAGACTCAACACAATATCAATATCATGTATCATCAAGTCGAGGATAACCGATACATCAGTGCCGCGCGGGTTAAACTGCGCAAGACGATGCGCCTCAATGAACATGGGTTGCAACAATTGCTCACCGACAGCGATGAATGCCGGATTATAACGCTCTACATGCCCTACCTGGCACTTAACATTAGCTTCTTTTACCAGCTGCACCAACTCTTTCCCTTCTTCAAGTGTATATGCAAGCGGCTTTTCAATGAAAACATGCTTACCACAGAGCAGGCATTTTTTAGCTATCTCGTAATGTGATGTGGTGGGAGAAACAATATCTATAGCATCAGATGCCTCAATAAGGCTGTCCATGGTAAAAAAGCGCTGCAAATTATGCTTGGCTACTATTGCTTCAGCCTGAATATCATCGGGGTCAAAAAAACCAATAAGTTGCGTATCCTCTATTTGTTGCCATTGCTGAATATGTATTTTGCCCAGGTGGCCAGCTCCAAAAACTCCGATCTTAAGCATGAAAATATTACTATTATTTAGTTTTTAGGTGCTAATTTGAAAGGCGCAAGATAACAAATAATACGGTTAGCAAGGTCATTGTGGGCAGCAAAAAGAATCTGTTGCCGAAATTCATCTATCCAAAAGATGACAAATAACTCATAAACAACACGATAACATTAACCTATTATTATCAAAACAGCAAAGAAACTAATTAAAACAAAAAAAATTTCGGATAAAAATTCTGAGTCCGGAAATAAAAAAAATGCTGCAATCGGGATAAGATAAAATAACGAATATTCGGGGTAAAATAAAAGAAACATTGCGTTAACATTGCAGTCTAAAAAGAACATGCTAAATCCCGAAATAATTAGTATTGACGGCTGTTATGAAAAAAAATTTACAAGAAGTCGAGAAGCACTTTTTACGGGCAAAAATAGAATCAAAAAGTTCTTGCAAAATAAAATAATGACTGATAGAAAAATATGTTATATAGTAGGTTAAGTTTGCTTAATTTTTTTGAAATATTTTTTGAGTTTACAAGAACTTATTTATCTTTACGCAAATTAGGCAGGTTGAATTTTGTGCATTTTATGCCTAAAACCTATATAACTTAATTAAGGCGATAGTGGTTTTGTTAATTTTTGTTAAAAGAGAATTAAAAACAGGTATTCTCTTCTGCCATTATTATTGCAGTGTAGATTTACCTCTTAATAAAAGTTGTTAATAAAATATCAGATTGTTTTTTGAATTTACATTGCATATTATAAAATTAGAAAAAATGACACGTATGTACATAAAGAGCTCCTTGTTTTTCGCTGTGGTTGTGTTTGTCGCCGCATCCTCTTTATCTGATTTTTGCAGTGCTCAAAAAAGTAACCCCAACCCAAACCCAAGCCAGCTCAAGTCACGTACGCGCCCGGTAATTCCGTTCAGGCATGTAACGCTTGCGGCTCCTCCAGGAATGGTGTATATCCCAGGAGGTTCGGTGACAATAAAGTACAGCTCCTCATCGAGCGACACCAATAGTAAAAAAAGGGTGAGCCTTACTTCGTTTTACATAGACAAAACTGAAGTTACTAACCAACAGTACCGCTTGTTTACAGAATGGGTGATCGATTCAATTGCTGTAAAAAATTATCTCAAGGACGAAAAGTATTTTTACCCGATTCCTGAGAATAACAGCACAGCCGATGCTTCTGAAAAAAGCCTGGAAAATGTAATGAGTGATACTTCAAAACATGACTCACTTAACTTCATACAAAAAGATGCTGTAGCAGCGCCTCCTGCTGCACCTGTAAAAGACACTACGAGCTTTGCAAAAAGGCGCATCAATTGGTCTAAAGTTAACCATAAAGACATATTTGAAAGTAACGATGACGCCATACGCGCCAAGATACAACCAATGCTAGATCCGGAAGGCAAAATACGCCAGGATCTGTATATGTATACTTACTATTACGCAAGGGCGCTTGGCACCAACCCAAAAGCAAAGGTTGGCGATATAGCATCATATACCCTTAACGTATACCCAGACGAAAAAATCTGGATCAGAGACCTTACAAATGCACAGGTCGACATTTTGGTTGAAAACTATTTCACCACACCTCCGTTCGATGATTATCCGGTTGTGGGCGTTACCTGGCTTCAGGCAAGGGCGTTTGCTTATTGGCGCTCCAGGGCTTCTTCCAGCTATGAGTGGATAGCCGACTATCTTAAATACTATCGTTTAAATTATAGCCTTCCTTCAGAAGCGCAATGGGTGTATGCTGCAGGCGGCGATATGAAAAGTGGCGAAGAAAATCCGGAATCTAACGAATTGCCTCCAATATCAGACAGTACTGCGATAGTTCGTGATACTACTATTCATGACAGCACATCTGTAGTAACGGCACCGGAAGTTGACAAGCAGCCATTATCTCCTGAAGACAAAGAATTTTCTGCAGCTGTAGGTCGTGATAAGGACGGTAAATTCCTGGAGAACTTTAAGCAGGATGAAGGAAAGTATAGTGACGATGGTGGTACATTTACGTTACCGGTAATGTCATATGCGCCTAATGAATTTGGCATATACAACATGGTGGGTAACGTTGCAGAATGGGTCCTTGATGCTTATAGCCCATCGGCATTTGCATTTATCTCTGATGTTAACCCTGTATTGTTATATGACGCCGACTCTACAGAAGCAGAAGCTATGAAACGTAAAGTGGTTCGCGGTGGATCATTTATGAGTAATGCCCGAGCCCTGAGTCCATATACACGCGATGAAGAACTGCAGGATAAAGCACATTGCTATATTGGTTTCCGGTGCGTATTACCCGCTCCTGAAATCCTGAATAAAGCAGTTGCCACCCGCAGAAAAAATACTGGTAGCAAAAAACAAAGTCAACAATAATATTCAACTTTTTATCGAACAAAATTGCGCTTACATTTTACCCATTAATTTAACCTAAAAATTAGTTCATCACTCACAAATCTAAATTAAATTATGAGCAGTAATTCACAACAAAAAGGAAAAAAGAAAATTGGACTTAACACGGTAATCTCCTGGGGAGCCAGTGTCGTAATCGTTGGTTTGATGTTTAAAATCCTCCACCTGCAGGGAGGAGAAATAATGATCGCTATCGGCCTTGCGACTGAATCATTTCTGTTTGCCCTGTTGGGTTTTGCAGCAATGAATGTTGAAGAAGAGGGAACTCCCGAACAATCTGGTGACGGATCAAAACTGAACGATCTCCTTGCTACTTCTATCACTCCAAAGGTTATAGAGCGCCTTAGCGCCGGTTTTGCTCAGTTTAGCAAGACTGTTGAATCAGTTAACCAGGTTGCCGGTTCTTTTAACGTGACTCAGGCGCTTATCAAAGAAATGGAAAGCACTACAGGCGATGTTAAAAAATTCCGTGACAACATGGCTTCTGTTGCCGGAGGCTTTGATTCTTTCAACAAGTCTATGGCATCTTTCGGCCAGATGGCTGCAAACTCACAGGGAATGATGAAGGATTTTGAAGTTGCCGGTCAGGGTATGAAAGCTTTTGCAAAAAACATGACTGACATGAATGCAAGCTTCGGGCAGTTTGCACAAACATTGGCGGCTATCAACCAAATGACTGCTTCTTCTGCATCAATGCTGAAAGAATTTGAAGCAGCCACTAACGGTATGAAGGCATACAATAAGAACCTGACCGATCTGAGCAAGGTTTACCAGGCACAGTTGGAAGCATTCAAAAGATAATCCAGCCAATAACTTAATTTGGCAGGAATAGCAAAAAACATTAAATTCACATATAAGCTTTACAGAAGCTAAAAAATATATAAACGCATGGCAGGTTTAAAAGAAACGCCGCGGCAAAAGATGATGGGTATACTGTACCTGGTACTGCTGGGTCTTGCAGCTACCACGGTAACAGACCACGTCCTTGATGCCTTTAGAAATTTAACAGTAAGCCTTGAAACTTCAACTAAAAACGTTCAGGGCACAGTAAACAATACATTTGCATCCTTTGAAGCTACCAACTTAAAGAATGATCCCGTACGTGCCAAGCCCATTTATGAAAGGGCGCAGCAAGTAAGAGGATATTGCTCTGATCTTGACAAGTACATTGAAGATATCAAAGCACTTATGGTAAAAGAAGGCAATGGGATCGAAGAAGCTACAGGGGATGTAAAATCACGCGCAGATGTAGATATATCTCCACGCCTGATGATTAAACAAAAACGTGCTGCCGAATTAAAACAAAAAATAGAAGACACACGTAATAAGATACTTAACTCCATTAGTAAGGAGCAACAAGCAACCGTGAAACTGGCATTGAATGCTCAAGATCCTCCTAAAAGATCCGGTGCATTGAAAACAAGCTGGGAAGAGGATAATTTCGGAGAAGGTATTCCATTAACAGCCGCAATAACTGCGCTGACAAAAATACAAGCAGATCTTAAAAACACCGAAGCAGAAGCTGTTAAGAACATTCTTGGAGAAGCAAGCCAGACGCAAATTGTGTTAGATCGCTTTGAAGCAGTAGCAGTTGCTCCTTCTTCTTATATACTTGTAGGTCAAGAGTACAAAGCAAATGTATTCTTAACGGCTTCCAGCTCAACTTCAAATCCGGAAATTGTTGTTGGCGGACAGAAACTGAATGTTGTCGATGGTAAAGGGTTATATACGGCTGTTGCAACATCGGAAGGTGAAAAAAAATGGGGCGGTGTAATAAAAGTTACGCAATCTAATGGTGTTGTTAAGGATTATCAATTGCCTGAACAGACTTATATGGTGGCTCGCCCATCTGCGGTAGTTTCCCCTGATAAGATGAATGTGTATTATATTGGTGTACCTAACCCGGTTTCTGTATCTGCACCAGGTATATCTAAAGATAAAATACATGTTAGGATCAGTTCGGGCACTATTACCGGTAGTAATGGTGCATATGTTGTAAATGTGACTGCAGCATCTGTTCCTAAAGTAACGGTAACGGTATCCGGAGAAGTAGCAGGTAAAGAGGTTACCCTCGGCACTTCTGAATTTCGCGTTAAGCACATCCCACCTCCGCACGTGGTATTTGGTGGAAAAAGCGGTGGCAAAATGGGCACTGGTGCTATAAAAGCACAAAACCGGATATTTGCCAAACTTGATGACTTTGACTTTCAGGCTGAATTCAGCATACAGCACTTCACACTGTATATTACTAAACCACGTGGGGAGCCACAGGTATTTGAATCAAGCAATAACGCATTCACTCCTGCTATGACTGCAGCGATGAATGGCATTGTTCCCGGTTCTCACGTATTTATAGACAACGTGTTTGCTACCGGACCAGATGGAATGAAAAGGCAATTGGATCCAATAGCATTTGCCATTCAGTAAGAGTATAACAATATTATAATATTTATATGTTTATGAAAAAGATCATCGTTTTTGCTTTGTTTTTGTTGCTCTCTGTAGGGCTTGGTACTGCAATACATGCACAAACAAGTACCACTACACATAAAAAGAAGCATACAAAGAAAAAGACTACCACTACCGGGGCAGATTCGACGGCGACAGGGACAAAACCTGCTCCTCAAACCGTTGCTCCTGCAGCTGTAGCACAAGGTGATGAAGTTATTCCGGATTCTTCACATTTTATGCTGGATACGCTTGTGGCAGACACCACGACTACTAATGACTATACATTGGAAAACAGTAGGCCCGTGGACGGTTTTTATAAGCAGACCATGCTAAGGGGTGCAAAGCCTTTTGCATTTCCTAAAGTGAACAAAAACGATATAAAATTCTATAAACGTATCTGGCGTGATATTGACCTTACTGACTCTGTAAATAAGATCTTTGCAACTCCGGGAGAAACGCTTATGCAATTGATCATGGATGCGATCAGGACGAATAGGCTTATCCCATATGGAGATGAAGGTTTCAAAACCCAGCTGAACTACAGAAGGGTTATGAAGATCTTTACTGACAGTGCCATCGTACCAATTTTTGACTCTGTATCTGGGGAACAAATAGGTACAAAGACAGTATTTAACGAGTTTAACGCTGACTCTGTTACTAAATTTGAGATCAAAGAAGACATTTTCTTTGATAAAACAAGGGGCAGGGTTATCACTCAGATCATTGGTTTGGCACCTGTTAGAAAGCTGAAATCAAGCGCTGGTGAATTTATCGCAGAGCAACACCCATTCTGGTTATATTTCCCACAATGCCGTAACCTGTTTGCTGCTAAAGAGGTAATTGACCCCCAAAGGGACATATACAATGAAAGCTACGATGACCTGTTCATTCAGCGTAACTTCAGAACGGTGATTGTAAAAGAATCAAACCCCGCTGATCTGAGAATAAAGGATAAATATCCAAGTGATCCTGTAAAACAACAACAGGAAGCCGATAGGATAGAAAGAGAGATAGCTAATTACAAACAAAAAATGTGGAAATATTAAATTAAAAATGTAGCTTGCATCTTATATCGCGTATATGAAATATAAATTTATCATTCTTTTATGTGTTTGCATAATTAGCTGTGCTCCGTCATTTGCACAGGTAAGGACTGATATCAATACGCGGGAAAGGACCAATAGTTCTGACGATGAAATTGATGATAATTCAGGCAATGGTAACGGCAGGCAGCATGATTATAGCATTGGTATAGGCGGTGGGGCAACTAAAATGTATGGCGATTTACCAAATTCACGTCCTCAACAAGTTTACATCGGTTATCTGGAAAAAAACATAACCCAGAGTATCACGACAGGAGAAACGGTTGAAATTGGCTATTTGGAAAGCAACGGTATCATTCACAGCTTAAATCACTATACATCTGTAGATCAGCACATGACTATAGAAATAGGCACATTCATTCACTGGTTCTATAAAAATTACTATAATAATATTGCAACCAGGTTAATCGGAGGCATTTATTTTGGCGGCGGTATTGGTGTTATCAATAACGATCTTGTAAAAATATCCAATCCTAACGAGAGCATTTTCATTGCGAATACCGGGTTAGATAATCCGGTAATTGAGAAAAACTCTACGGCTCTTTATTTTCCGCTCAACGTTGGGTATAATCTGCATATCGCCAGGAAATTATGGGTATTAAGAGGGCTGACATTCAATGCTAACTTTCAATACAGCATATGCCAGTCTGATTATATAGATGGTTACGATCCACCTTCAAGAGCAAATAACAAGAATGATGTTTACACTGTCATTTCGTTAGGAGTACGTTGTTTTATAACAAACTATAACAAGTCTGATAAATAACATAAATACGCTCTTAAATAGTACTTAAATGAACAACGCCCCGGATCCGGGGCATTGTTCATTTAAGTACTGTATACACTATCCACAAAGTGTTACTAAAAAAAATTGCATTGATTGATAAGCTTATCTACTTTGTAGCCCATCCAATTATGTCAGAGGTCAAATGTTGTTCCTGAAATGAAAAAAATAATTACAATTATTGCATTATTTATCGCCGGCAACACCAACGCACAGTCAACATTTAAGGCAGGCTGGAATACATATCAAACAGGGCTGATCATTCACGAATACACGTACAATTACACATTTACCGACAGTGTCAGATTATTTCTCACCGACAGCTCTCTGATCTATGCAACAGGAGATAGTATGGTGACCGAGGCTATTACAAGCCACGTCAAAGACAATGCAATTTATAAAACAGTGCATTTCTTTAATGGAAAAAAGGAAGTGACTAAAACCGAAGAATATAAGGACGATAATCTGCTGCAAGCCAATGAATGGAAGTATGATGAAAAGGGGCGAAAAATATATCAGCTTGAAGACAATAAGGTAACCGGCAATAATTATAAAAAGAATTATGACTACAGTACGGATAAAAAAACCGGCGAAATTATAGTAACTGAAAGTGCCTACTATAATGGTAAAATCGAGTTCTACACAAAATCATATTATGACAAGACGGGCCAGAAAACAAAAGAAGTACGGCTCAACGACAACAATAAAGATGTTATACACATAGAGAGTTATACTTATGGCGATAATGGCAAAGTGAAAGAACGCTCAGTATATTTCCCCGAATTTAAAGTAACAAAAAAATTCCAGGAACCTGACGGCGATATACTTCCTAAGTGCTATAAGACCATGTCTATGGGCACCAATGAAAAGATCAACTTACATACGCGCATATCATTTATCAAGCGTTTTATGACCCGCATGAAGCCGGTAATATTTGATAAAGATTGTGATGAGTTTGAATATAAATTCAACAACGGTACTAATTGCGATATCATTGTTGCAAGCACCAAAGTTAACAACGCAAAAAAGCTCACGTTTCGGTATAAAGAAAAAGTGTAAAGATCCTTTTGTTTTAGTTTTAGTTGTACTTGCTCCCTACCCTATTTCTTCAATGCAAAATTATGGCCCGGCTTAATCAATTCCGGATGAATGGCCTGGAAGCGCGCAATGTCCCTGATAGACACATTTGAAACATATGGCTCATCTGTGTGCGTATCAATATAGCGCTGATGGTAATCTTCTGCGTTCCAGAAAGTGGCGAATGGTACTATCTGTACCGCAATAGCCTTCTTATATTTTCCGGACTTGTTTAACTTGTTTATGTACTCCTGCGCCATCGATTTTTCTTCAGGCGACCTGTAAAATATTATGCTCCGGTATTGTGTGCCTTCGTCTGGCCCTTGTCCATTTACCTGCGTCGGGTCTTCCATCGATTCAAAATACACCTTCAATAATGTTTCGTAAGAAATCGTCTTGGGGTCGTAATAAACATTCACAGTTTCGGCATGACCTGTGTTACCTGTTTCAACATCTTCGTATGTTGGATTTTTTGTAGTGCCTCCTGCATAACCTGAAACGGCTTTGACTACACCGTTAATACTTTCAAACAATGTTTCTTCGTGCCAGAAACAACCGGCTACAAATGTCGCCTGGCTATACTTTGATAAATCGGCAGGGATCACATCGTTCCGGAAATTATGAGCTATCTGCTTTGCTGTTTGATTGGATACCACCTGGCCGCAGGAACTTAAACTCCCCGATAAAAGTATTGCCGATAAATATGCTATTATACGGTTCATGATCTTTGTTTTCTAATACATACGAAGTTACACGTATTTTCGATTGGCAAAATTTGATAGATTTGTAACTACTTATGCATTTTAACAGATTCTTTCGTGTTTCAATAGCCGCAGTGTCTGTGTGCCTCGCCCTACCCGGTTGTAATAATACACCTGCTAAAACCACAGTAATCAATGATACTACCAGCAGTATCATTCAAAAGGTTACTTCAGATACAACAAAAATGCCATTGCCGGATATTGATACTTCGGACTTCGCGATAGAATACTTGACGATAGCAGATACAGGACTTAGTTATTATAAACTAAGAAATGAAATGTTTGCCCTGCATAAACAACTTGGCTGGCCAATAGATACCATGGGTAGATATTACAGCACCAAAGAAAATAAAATTGTGCTACCGGACACTGCTGACGATGAAATATACAGAGGTGAATATTTTGAACGCCGCCTGCCTTCAGAAAATTTAAGCCTGGAATATTTTAGTAGCTACAACGATTCTTCTTCAATTAAGAATATTGCTCTCGTTTGTGGTTTATATGAAACAAAGAAAAGTGCAGATTCTTTGCTCCTGATCTTAAAACAAAAATCGGCACATGGGTTTGTGCAACGAGCAAAAATGTATATGGGCTGTGAGCATTAGCGCGGCCCGAATTATCATGCCGCTTTAGGCTGCATAAAAGGTGTCATGTCTATTTTGCCGGTACGGGAACGCAGAAAAGCGATAACCTCTTCATCTGACGAAAAACGGTTGCCTATGTTGACAAAATGTTTAGCCAGAAGATCATATCTGTCTCTCATCAAGTAAATGAATACATGGAGAAAATGAATGCCATCGAAAACAACGGCATCATTGATAATGTACTCTTCAATTGTGTTTTGAAAATAACGGGGATGCTCTGTCCAGTGCATTGTTGACTGCAAATGGTGGCTGATGTGATAACCATCATTCCAGCATTTTACATTGTACTTGGTATTGATACAGGTCACGCTGTTTTTATAAGCGTTATCAGGCTCATCAGCTGCAATGAATGCATGTTGGGCCCAATTGCCTGTCATGGCAATGATGCGGAAAGTAAAAAAGGGCAATATAAAAACCACAAGCGTTGCAGGCCAGTTAATAAAACAAAGCCCAACGCACATAGCAATAAATAAGAACTCGCCGCGCACAGATCTGTACAATAATCTCTTACGGCGCTTACGCACAAAATAACTGCAGAGATGGTACATGCCCATAAAAACAAACGTACCCAGGTAGTGAAAGAAACCACTAAGAGAATCGCGCTGATATGGCATCGTGGTGCTCTCATCTTCCGGCATGTTGTTTTCAGGATGATGCATGCCCACATGATGTGTGTAATAAGTTTCTGGCGTTTGTCCAAAGAATGGACCAATAACCCAAGGCAAATAAAAGTTCAGGAACGAGTATTTATCCTTGAACCAGGGCCGATGGCTGGTGCAATGCATCATAAGGCCATAAGGGCCTTTAAAAGCTACATTATTGAGATATTGATAGACTATTGCAGCGATCCACCAAATAGCAGTAGGTATACCAGGCCAGAAAAGCAGCACAGCCAGCGGTATCAGTGTAAAGGTGATCTTTAAAGTGAGATACACAAAAGGTAGATCCCTTTCGTCACGAATCATGGAAACAAAAAAACGATCTGTTGCAGAGTTGGGTTTCGGTACACCCATCGGATCAGAAATTGCGCCTAAAATCTTCATTTACAATAAGAAATAATGATGCTCGCAAGATAAGGATAATATCCTACGTAGCGAATGAGATCTATTGAAATACCGAAAATTAACATCATGGTTTATTGCGAAGCAATTTCAATTAAGCATGCTATAATAAAAAACCGCCCCAATTTCAGGGGCGGCAGATCAAAGATATTTAGCGAGTTCGGCGGATCTATACTCCCAGTAATTTCTGGATTTTTTTATCAAATACATTTTTAGGAGCTGCGCCTACCTGCTTATCAACAACCTGGCCATTTTTAATAAAAAGGACGCATGGTATGCTGGTTACACCATAATTGATGGAAAGATTTGGGTTCTCATCTACATTTACCTTGCCCACGTTTACCTTGCCATCATATTCTTTAGAAAGAGCATCAATAGTTGGTCCAAGGGCCAAACAAGGACCACACCAAGGTGCCCAGAAATCTACTACGGTTAATTTTTCCGTCTTGAGAACTTCTGTATCAAAATTTGAATCAGTATATACTGCTGCCATTTTAACTATTTTTTGTTTTGAGAACCAAAGTTACATGAATATGCAATCACATCAGAATAGAATAGGCATATAGGTGTATAATGTTTCCACATAAAGCTAACAAATGAGCAGTTGCTTATGGTCCAATATCATATGATATAAATTATTTTATTTTTAAAGTGGTGAATTAATTTTTATAAGCGCTAAATATTGTGGTTTCTTTGAAAGAAACTATTAATTTTATGCCTTAACAAGATGGCTACCGTAATTTTACGGAATAGTCAGCGTATATCTTTGAATACTGAGCATTAATTCAGACAGATAAACAAAAAGTATAACAATGAAACTAACCAGATCGATCATCACAACTGTTATCATTACCTTATCGGCGTTTACCGCCCTTTTTTATACCGCATCCTGCAACAATTCCTGTGCACATCTTACCTGTTTTAACGGAGGCTCATGCTCAAGTGGCTTTTGCACTTGCCCGTATGGTTATACCGGTAATAGTTGTGAAATACCTAACACTTCAAACATTCAATACTACAACCACACATTCACTCCAATCACACTTACAGTGAACAATGTGGCTTACACAATACCACCGCACCAGATCAAAGGGTTTACTGGAAAATATGGAGACTCTTTAAAAGGTAATGCATTTACAAACGGTACATACGGCGAAACAATAACGTGGGACACCGTATTTAATACATTCCCTATCAATGGAACCCAGCTTGTAAACTTTGATGCAAATCCTAACTATTTTTACTTATTCGTGACCAATGACAGCGCTTCGGCATTACTAAGGGAAATCGATGTAGATAAAGGCTCGTCTACAGAAAGGGACATTATCCTCCCTGCACCATACCTGGGCTACCAAAGTCAGGTAGCAATGGGCTACTTTTTCGCAACTTCAGCATCTAACGTTTACATAAAATCTGCAGCAAATGATGGGCAGTGGGTCTTCTCGGGCAGTACTTTACCTTTGCCAAATACGCTAGACCAGTCGATACAGGTAACCACTCATTAAATAAGGCCGCAACTCGTCAGGCTTTATCGAGGGTGTATTTTATTTCTTCATGCTCATGTAGGTAAGTAATAAGCTCATCGCTTATCTCTATCTTCTTTGCCTGAGACTTAAGCCTTACACCCATCGCCAATTCTTCATCTCTTATTGTAATGATCAACTCGGTATTGCCGGGATGATTTTTAACACTGTCAGCTATAAAAGCCACAAACTCTTCAGTAATAAATTCGGCAGGTATTACAAGGTGGATACGCTTTGTGAGCAACTTACGCACCTCATCCAGCAGCATCATATTTTGTATCTGAAACTCCATTGTGCCGGGACGGAAACGGTGCTCATCATACACACCCTGGATCATTAATTTTTGGCCATTGACCAGGTAATTGCCATACTGCACATAATTCTTCTCCCAAAGCAGTATCTCAAAATTTCCTGAGTAATCATTGATTGTGAGTTTACCAAACTTACTGC